>ENA-OQDW01000295-OQDW01000295.1-human-gut-metagenome-genome-assembly--contig:-NODE-295-length-21826-cov-2.068206_pt1 | contig 21826 bp, 27 predicted proteins | sample MGYA00242784_ERZ504613 | MGnify/ENA primary metagenome ERZ504613 (study PRJEB26092, sample SAMD00036330) | human gut metagenome | host: Homo sapiens | study: EMG produced TPA metagenomics assembly of...
CAGAAAGAATGAGGACGTCAGCAAAAACGCCGCCCTCATTCCGCCCGGTTTCGGAACGCCCAGCATGGATACCAGGAACACCGGGAGCTATCTCACGCCTAACCTGGCCCCCGGTGGTGCTCCTGCCACCGGGGCGGTGGTCAATGGGAGCGGCTCAAGTGTCATAACGCCCGGAAGTCCCACTGGCTCCGTGACTGTCCCCGACACGACCGCCCCCTCTACCCGCTACACGGAGGTGACGGATGATCTCTACTACAAGGGCGGGTATCTGGCCACCCTGAAGATCCCGGCCATCGACCTGACGGTCAAGGTCTATGAGGTACGGACAGCAAGACATTGGCCAAAGGGGCCGGTCATTTCGAGGACACCTCCATTTGGCGTGGAAATATCGCGCTGGCAGCACACAACCGGGGCGTCAACAACCATTTTGGGCAGCTCCACACGCTGGAGATCGGGGACAAGGTCACCCTGACCACCAAGCTGGGGACCAAAACCTATGAGGTGGCCTCCGTGGAAAAAGTCAGTGAAAATGACACCTCCGGCCTGAACCCCACCGCCAACGACCAAATCACCATGTACACCTGTGTCCGCAATCAGCGGGACAACCGCTGGAAAGTGGTGGCGGTGGCCAATTGATTCCCGAATCATAAAATAGACGCTGATTTCTCCCTTTTCACGAACGCTTTCCGCTCGACTTTCAAAACCTTTTCTGATATGTTGGGCTTGCAAAGGCAAAGCCTGATAACATCGAGGAGGAAAACGGTATGAGCAGAAGAAAGAACGTGCTGATGGTGACCACAGGCATCCTGATCGGGCTCCTGATGGCCAGCACCGCAGCCCATGCGGCAGAGGCGCCTCCCATCCGGGTGAGCAGCTACAAGGGCGCTGTACTGGAAGTGGGGGAACGGAGCGGCCTTGTAATCGGCCCCAGCGGGGCGGCGTACACGGTGACCTCCAGCGACCCGGACACGGTGGCGGTGGAACAGGTGATGAGCTGCTGGGTGGCCGTTGCCAAGTCCGAGGGGAGTGTGGAGATCACCGCCTCCAACCAGGCCGGGGAAACCGGCGCCCTGACGCTGACCGTGGGGCCAAACGCACCGCAGGCCCCCACCACCGGGGACAGCCCGGACCAACGTGAGGTGTCGGATGTGCGGTTGGAGCTGGTACGGCTGGTCAACGAGACGCGCCGGGAGAATGGTGCAGCGGAGCTGACCGTCAATGAAGCCTGATGGACGCAGCCCAAAGCATCTCAGACAAGGAGTATAGCTGGCATCACACAAAAGAGGAATGTGAGGCAGCCCTGACGTGCGGCTATCCCTACGGGTTCGGTGTGAACCTGACCGTGTTCACCGGCGTAGCACGGAGGATGCAGCCCAACACGCCCTGGAGAACTGGATCAGCTCCCCCGGCCACTTCGAAACCATGATCGATCCAGACGGTGACAGCATCGGTGTGGGCGTGACGGAGCGCGACGGCGTGACCTACTGCTACCTGTTTGTAGGCTGCCCGAACACCCACAACCCATATGAATGAGCATACCAGCCAGCTGGCCTCTCAAACGAGAGGCCAGCTTTTATATCAGCCCGAGAGGAGGTGGTCACACCCCAGTAAACACTTCGCCGGAGCGATCCGCATGAGCTCCGGCGCCGCGCGCATCAATAAATTAAAACGCAGAAAAAGAAACAGGCCGTAGGGACCAGGTCCCCGCAGCCTGTTTTTATTGTTGGGAAGCATGGTCCCCCGGCCTTTCCTTTTTCGGAAAGGAACAAGGTATGCGAAAGATTTGTTTCCCATACAAGCGAATGATCTCCATGCTGCTGGTGCTGATCTGTATGCTGGGTCTGCTGCCCACCGCCGCGCTGGCGGCAGACGCCCCCAGTTCCATCAAGATGGAGGACTGCACCCACAACGGCGTCCACTATGAGTCTCCCAGCCTGGGGACCTGCTGGCTCCATCAGATGACCTTCGATTACAACCAGAAAAGCACCATCGGCTTCTGCGCCGAACACGGCAAGGGCATGGGCTGGTCCCTGGAGGGGCAGACCTGGGGGAAACCCAAGCCCATCACCGACCCTACCGTACAGACCATGATGGCCTACTACTACGCCCATACCACCGGCGTGTTCACCGACCAGGCTCACGCCCTGGGCGTAGATGAGGTGTGGGGCAGCGATTATTCCTGGACCATGAACGCCTGGGTGCAGGCCATCATCTGGCGCTATAAGGCCGGCCTGCTGGCGGATCCAGCCACCGCCTGTGCCGAGGAGCTGCTGTGCGTCTATAACAATCTGGAGCATACCAGCTACTCCAGTATTGATGACCTGCTGGACGGGATGTCCTTCCGTGACCGCACCCAATATATCCTGGATTTGGGCAAGCAGGGCGTGTGGGGCGAGTGTACTGTCTACGAATACCAATACACCGGCTCCAGCACCAGCTCCCATCAGGCCAAGGACGTGCAGGCCATTATGATTGGGAACCTGGACGTCACCCGTGAGAAGTACGACCTGACCGTGAAGAAGGTGGACGCCACCAATCCCAACAAGGGGCTCCCTGGAGCACGGTTCATGGTGCGTTCAGAAAACGGGACCTATGAGCAAGAGGTCGTGACCGGGAGCGACGGGACCTATACGCTCAAAGGCTTGGACGCCTCGACATATTCCATCGTGGAACTGGAAGCGCCGGAAGGATACCAGATCGACAACGCGGGACCCAGTATGTGGCCCTGCCCAACGGTAGCAGCAGGGCCGTGACCGTCACATTCACGGACACGCCCGAGGTCACCAGTGAAGGGAGCATCCGCAAGGTGGACGCGGATGACCCCACCACAGGTCTTGCCGGCGCTGTCATTCGGATCGACGGTGTAGACAACAGCTTTACCGGCACATATACGACCGGCCTGGGCGGCTACCTGACCGACGTCCCCTGGGACACTATGCCCATTGGCAGTTTTACCGCGACGGAACTCACCCCGCCAGCCGGCTACTCCCTCAGCCCGGACCCGGACAAGGTCAAACAGGAATTTGTGTGGGATGGCAAGCATGATGTCAGTTTAGTTTTTGAAAATGACGCCCGCGTCAAAATCGAACTGCTGAAGCTGGACGATTCTGATGATCCCCTCCCTGACGCGGTCTTCCATGTGGTAAAGGACGGCCAGATCATCGCCACAGAGAAAACCGACAGCTCAGGCCGCATCGTGGTCCCCAACGTCACCGAGGGCATGTACGCATTCATTGAGAAGTCCGTACCGGCGCCCATGGCCACCCTGCTGGAGCCGGTCATTGTCCATGTGGATCAAGCTACGGTGGATGGGGGTGGGACCGTCAAGGTGACCGCCAAGGACCAGCGCCTACCCAATCTGACCATCTGGAAACGGGACGGCAGCGACGAGAATACCGTCATCCCCGGCACCGTCTTTGAGGTCAAGGGTATCCACTCCGGCTTTCACACCGATGTGACCACCGGCGAGGACGGAAAAGCGGTCCTGACGGCCCTCCCTGTGGACAGTTTCGAAGTGACGGAAAAATCCGTTCCTGCGCCTTATGTGATCGGGGATGAGCCCACTCAGACCATCTGGCTTGGCCCCGGTGATGAGAAAGAGCTGGTTTTTGTCAATCGGAAGCAGCCCCTGCTCACCATCGCAAAGTCAGACGCGGATGATCCCACGATCAAGATCCCCGGAACCGTCTTCCTGGTGGAGGGGATCGACAGCGACTACAAGGACGAGTGGACCACCGGGGAGGACGGAACCGTCTCCAAGCGGGTAGACCCCGGCAGCTATGAGATCACAGAAAAATCCGTTCCCTCCCCATATTATATCTCAGAAACGGAATCGGAACGGGTCCAGACCATCAGCCTGAACGCCGGCGATGAAAAGACGATCAGCTTTGAGAACCACAAGCGGCCTTTTATTGAGATCATCAAGGAAAACGAGATCACTCATGATCCCATCGAAAATGTCAAGATGCAGGTCTGGTACGCCTCCAACAATACCGCCACCGGAGAGTATAACGACCTGGGCGTGTACTATACGGACTCCGAGGGCCGTATCGTTCTCTCCGAGCCGGACATCTCCCTCCGGGACGGCTGGTACCGGGTAAAAGAGCTGGATCCTGCCCCTGGATTCGCCCTGCCGGACGAGGACACGCAGGAGGTATTCATTCCGGCTGGGGGAAGCCATACCTTCCGCTTCCAAAACCAACCTCTCTCAGCCATCTGTGTGTGGAAGTATGATTCCAAAACAGGGGCCGCTTTATCTGACTGCTGGTTCCAAGTCCGGTATCTGAGCGGCAACGCCAGCGGCAGCGGCGGCACGGTGATCGGCGTCTACCAGACCTCGGAGAATGGCTCCTTTACCGTCACCGGCTGTGAAGCTGGCACTTATATCATTGAGGAGCTCTCCAGCGACGGCACTCATGTCATCGACACACCGCCTCAGACGGTCTATCTCTCCGGTAAGGATCAGGAGGTCGTGGAGGTCCATTTTGGCAACTCCCCCAAGGGCGCTCTGCTGGTCACCAAGATCTCGGATGATGAGAAAAAAGAGCCGCTTTCCGGCGTGGAATTTCTGGTCACCACCAGCGATGGGACGCTGGTGGGAGACGCCAACGGCAAATTCGTGACGGACAGCAGCGGTTCTTTCCTGGTGGAGAATCAGGACCCCGGCACGGTGCTGGTGGTGCGCGAAACCAGAGCGAAGCCGGGCTATTTGCTGGATGACACCCCGCAGACAGCGGAAATCAAGGCTGGGCAAACCATGTCGCTTGAGTTCCGGAACCAACCCCTGGGCAATTTGATCATTCACAAGCTGTCGGGCGCCGATAAAAAAACGCCGCTGGAGGGGGCGCAATTCAAAATCACTTATGCGGATGGTTCTTTCCTGCCGGATGAAAACGGCCAGTTGTCCTCCAACGGCCTGTACTGGAGCAATTTAGAGGGACAGATCATCCTCTCTGGGATCACAGGCACCGTCGTGGTGACTGAGGTACAGAGCGTACCAGGCTATACCATTGACGAGGATACCCGGAGCCAGACGGTGGTGGTCAATCCGGATGACACGCAGCATCTTTATTTTTACAACGACCCGGAAAAAACGTTGGTTCTCCAGAAGAACATCTACGACGGTGATAAAAACGACAAGCCACTGGCCGGGGTGGAATTTCTGGTGACGGACTCCACCGGGGCTTATATAGCCCGGACAATGGCCGATATGTGAGCGATAGCAAGGGCCGTGTGGTCATCACCGGCCTCACCGCCGGCATGACCATTACGGCAAAGGAGGTCTCCACAGTCGCGGGCTATGTTCTGGACAGTACCCCTCAGACCATTGAGATCTCGGAGGGCGACGAGGTCCAGACCCTCTACTTTTATAATGAGCCGGAGGGCGGCGTCGAATTTACCAAGGTCAGTGCGGCAGACAAAACGGAGCGGATTCCTGACACTACATTCGAGATCCGCAAGGTCAGCGATGACGCGCTGGTGGACACCGTCACCACAGGGAAAGACGGCAAGGTCTATCTCCCGCTGGAGGCCGGCGATTACTACGCGGTGGAAACCGACTGTCCCAGCTCGTTCCGCCTGGACGCTGCCCCCATCTATTTCACGGTGAGGATGGGCAGGTCACCCGCGAGACTGTGACCAACCAGCCCATCAGCGGTATTCTCATCCACAAGGTGGACCCGGACGGCGAGGGAATCCCCGGCGCCGTTTTCCTGCTTTATGACTCTAACAAGAAGCCTATCGGTCAATACACCTCGGATGACCGGGGATACGTCTATATCGACGATCTGACCGATTCCGGCCGGTTTTACCTGCGTGAGCTGGAAAACGAGGGATATGTGGTGGACGACCAGCTCAAGACCGTCTATGTGCGCGCCGGAAAGGTCACTGAGGTTGAGTGGGAGAATACCCCCATCACCGGACAGATCCAGATCACGAAGACCTCGGAAGACTACAACTCCATGAACGGCTGGCCTGCCGGCACCCCAATCCCTAACACGGAGTTTGAGATCTACAACGCCCGGACGGCCGTCTGGTGGATACCATCCGGACTGATAAAAATGGTGTAGCCGTGAGCAAGCCCCTGCCTCTGGCCCGCTATGAAATCATTGAATCCAGGGCGGCGGACTTCTACGGCCTGGACAAAACGCCCATTGAGGTGGAGATCGAGCATGAGGGCCAGATCGTCAGGGCAGCCATGACCAATAAGAGCCTCTATACCAACGTCAGCATCAAGAAGACAGGGTATGTGGAGGTCATGCCGGGCCAGCAGATCCGCTATGACCTCAGCGGCATCGCCAACAACTCCACCACCAGCCTCACCTCGTTTTATTGGAGGGACACGATCCCCACTCAGGCGGTGCGGCTGGATAAGCTGGTCACCGGCACCTACAATGTGACGGGCAATTACAAGGTGGTCTACAAGACCAATCTCAGCGGAGATACCTGGCGCGCCCTGGCGGATAACCTCTCCACTCAGCAAAACTATGTACTGGACGCATCTCCCGCCGCGCTGGGGCTGGCCTCCAACGAGTATGTGACGCAGTTTATGGTCTCCTTCGGGGTGGTCCCCGCTAACTTCCGGCAGGTGGAGGCTCCGCGGGTGTACTGCGATGTGGTCTCCTGGGTCACTGGCGGTACCCAGTTCACCAACCAGGCGGACGCGGGCGGCGTCTATGACGGCCAGTGGATCATGGCCACCAGCCGGTGGGTGACCAAGGTCTACAAGCCATCCAATCCCCTGCCCCGCACCGGCTACTGAGGCTTACCGCGGAAGACAAATAAAGCAGGGGCGCGGCCTTATTGGGCCGTGCCCCCCACTCGGAGAGAGATCGGTCCTTCTGAACGACGACAATCTCCCAAGAAACGTCATCGTCCAGCTTCACGCCAGTGAGGGCTTCGAACTGCTTCCGCATATCGCCTTCACAATGGAGCTGCGGGGAGCGGCCTCGTATCCCGCCTCCGCGGCGGCCTTTACCATGGCCTGAGCCTGACCGTTGAACCCGCCGTCAGAGGCGGGATGCTTCCGGGTGTACAGCGTAGTTTCTCTTCGTTCATACTGTTTCCTCCAACGCAAGCAGAATATCCGATGGATTAAACTTGTACTATGCAATACATCGAGGGCGTTGCCAACTCACGACTGCCCCGCTCCAAGGCTTTGGGGGCGGCTGTGTTTCTGAGGAGGTGGAGCAGAAAATCAAGCGATTTCCGCATCGATTTTATAGACGTGATTTTAAAGGAGGAGAGCCTGTGAAACTGAAAAAATGGGTCTGCGTCCTGCTGGCAGGGCTTTTTTGTATGCCCGCGCTGGCCGCCGCGGATGATGTGGCGGATGCGGTGGAACAGACCTGGGGAGACGCCTCAGAGCAGATCAAAACGGTGGTGGACAGCGTCGTGTTTCCGGCGCTGGGCATGGTGCTGGCCATCGCTTTTTTTGTCAAATTAGCAATGGCGTATTTTGATTATCGGAAGCATGGTCAGTTTGAATGGACTGGCCCCGCTATCCTATTCGTGTGCTTAATTTTCGTCCTGCTGGCCCCAAACTACATCTGGGGCATTGTGGGGCTCTGACGCTATGACCAGGGAAGATTTTGAGCGGAGGATAACAGACCTGCTTCCGGATGTCTCTGACCAGGCCATGAAAAACTGGCTGGAATACGCTGAAAATCTGGACCGGGACGGGACGGAAACAGAATCCGAAATTTTTGACCGCTCCTTTGTGGAGCTCGCCCTCATCAAGCGGCACCAAGGCATGGAAACCGCCGCGGCCCTGTTCAATTACGGAGAAAAGTTTGTCTTCAATTATTTTGAGCTTCGCGGCGCGGCTGAGCTTCTGAAGGAGGGCTGGCCGCTGGAGCGGATCAGCGATCACGCGGTAGAGAATGGGTGTGATCCAACGCTGGAGGCGATGGAGGAGTCCCATGCGGCTTTGGAGGAATTTCAAAGCGGAAAGTGGGATACCAGAGAAAACAAACGGAAGTTCAGCTCAGATCTGTCCCAGGGGATCCGCCAATTTTACGCGTTGGAGCAGGGATTGGGGGGCCAGGACGGGACATTCAGCGAGTGGATCCGGGCAGCCTATGAGATCAACGAGGATTTTGATCAGTCCTTTGCTGAAATTGTCAGCGGCCTCTGCGGCGCGTTTCATGACGCGGACGCTCAATATGGGCGCGACATCAGCAGACAGCTCTACAATACGCTTGCTGTGGTTCTGCCAACGGAGATCCGAAGCGCGGCCCAGTACCTGAGTCTTGGCGGGAGTCTGGACCATGTGCCAGCTCTTGCGTCGGTGGGCTTCCTCATGGAACCCCAAAACCATGACAGCATGCTTCGGGCTGTGAAGCATATGAATGATGGCGGGTGTGCTGACAACGCCTATTACGCGGCTGAGGGGGAAGTGTTTAAAGACCACTCTCCTCAGTGTCAGCAGACCATGTGATACCCCAAATTTATTTCCTTCATACCCCGCACCAGAGAGTATGCTAATATGGAATTGAATTTTGGCATAAAGACACGCGGGCACTGAAGCAGTGCCCGCTTTCTTTCTGTCGCAACGACTATATGAGGGCCGTACCGTCTGTACGGTCCTCATTTTTATTCCGCCGCAGGCGGTACGCCCCTTTCGCAAGAGGGGTGATTTTTCTTTGTTTATCTGGGACTTTGTGGCTCCACAGTCATGGACAACCTGATCGACTGGTTCTACGGACAGATCGTGGGCTTCCTTGGGAACTTCTTCTCCGCCATGGGCAACATGGGGGTGGAGATCTTTGAACTGGAGTGGGTACAGGCCATTGTCCTGTTTTTTTCTCAGCTTGGCTGGGCGCTGTATGGTGTGAGCCTGGTGGTGTGCGCCTTTGAGTTCGGCATTGAGTACACCACAGGCCGGGCCAATCTCCAGCACACGGCGCTGGGCGCCATCAAGGGCTTCCTGGCCGTCAGCCTGTTCACCATCCTTCCCGTGCGGCTCTACGCCCTGTCCGTATCGCTGCAGGGCCAGCTCAGCGCCGGGCTCACCGGCTACGGGACCAGCATTGGGGATGTGGGACAGCAGATCATCACGGATCTCGGCAGTGTGGAAAGCATCGCGGATATGACGCAGGTGACGCTGGATTTTGGCTTTGGCGTCATTACCAGCCCATCATGCTCCTATTCTGCATCATCCTTATGGCCTACGCGGTGATCAAGGTCTTTTTCGCAAACCTGAAGCGGGGCGGCATCCTGCTCATCCAGATTGCCGTTGGATCGCTGTATATGTTCAGCATTCCCAGAGGATATGTGGATGGCTTTGTACAGTGGATGAAGCAGGTCATCGGCCTGTGCCTGACCGCCTTTCTGCAATCCACCATTCTGGTGGCGGGCCTTATGGTGTTCAAGGACCACGCCCTGCTGGGACTGGGGCTCATGCTCTCCGCGGGGGAGGTGCCCAGGATCGCCGGTACCTTTGGCCTGGATACCACAACGAGAGCCAACATCATGAGCGCGGTCTACACAGCGCAGGCCGCCGTCAACACCACCCGGACCATCGCGGCCGCGGTGGCGCCGAAATAGGAGATGAATATGACAGAAGGAAACGAATTCCATCCGCCTAAAATCTACGCGATCTGGGTGGATGCAAGGCCGGAGAGTCCCATGGCGGGGCTGTCCGGATTTTATCTGAGAACAGCCGCCGCCTGTTCTTTACCGAGCGTGGGGACGCGGAACTGAAGATCCGGGATATGGAGGCGCTGCGGCTCAACCGCCACCCCGCCGCGGAGTACCGGTGTGTGGAGTATCCGGGCGGGTATGATGCGGAGCGGAGCATACAGGCGGAGCTGCTCAAAACAATTTCCCTACAGGCAGACCCTGAGATCATGCGGTATGAAGTCACAGACCGCATCTACGGCAACACTGGAGGGGCTGCATGGTAGGAACACTGGCTGTACGCCTCCCTGATCTGGATAAGACCATCTGGATCAACTGCAATGACGAAGGCGTGACCATCACCTCCGCCGACTATGTGTGGAACGAGGATGACAGCGGGAGCTGGGAGCGGTACGAGGATGTGGTCATGTTTGAGGTCAACTTTCGGGATGACGATCCGCAATCCATGTGGCCCCTGCTCCCGGCAATCCACGAGGCCCTTGCCTATACCATTCAGCGGGAGACAGAGTACTCCTCCAGGCTGTTCAGCATCCCGGCAAAATGGCTGCCGGAAACATACCGGCGAGGAGCTGACCCGGCGTACCTGAAGTGGGCTGAGGAAATGGAGCAGTCTGTTGAAGTAGGCGTGAATGGTCTGGTAGTCAATGATCCCTCATATCGGCATCAGCCCAGAGGGAGACAGACGCCCAGGCCAAGGTGGTCTACATTGCTTCCCCTCTGTCCGGAGATGTGAAGCGAAACCTCCAGTTCGCCCGGCAGGCATGCCGGTATGCCATCTCGGAGGAGATGACCCCATTTTGTCCGCACTTGCTCTACACCCAGATGTTGGATGACAGCGACCCGGAGGAACGGCAGCTGGGCATTGATCTGGGAAACCGGATGCTAAGGCTTTGTGACGAGCTGTGGCTGTGTGGGGACCGGATTAGCCCCGGCATGGCGGGAGAAAAGGAGATGGCGGAGCGTCTCGGCATCCCTGTGCGGAATGTCAGCACGGAGGAGATTCAGTCCATGGAGCTCTCGCCCACAGAGGGGATGGGGATGTCCATGGGATGAACCTGACCTGGGAAGCCTCTTCGACGGCATCCGGCGGCTTTCCCCTCGCGGCGGAGCGGTATGGGGTCAAAACACTCTGGGCCAGCGAGATCGAGCCGTTCCCCATGAAAGTCACGGAGCGGCGCTTCCCAGGCATGGCCCATAAGGGCGACATCACAAAGTTGAACGGCAGGCTGCTGCTCCCGGTAGACATCATCTGCGGGGGCAGCCCTTGCCAGGACCTGAGCGTGGCCGGAGCGCGCGCCGGATTATCCGGCGCCCGTTCCGGCCTTTTTATGGAACAGATTCGGATCATAAAGGAAATGCGGACAGCGGAGAGAGAACGGGGCCGGACCGGCGCCGACATCCGTCCCCGCTGGATGTGCTGGGAGAATGTTCCAGGCGCGTTCAGCAGCGGATCGCCCAAAGGGGAGGACTTCCGTATTGTGCTGGAGGAGATCATTCGGATCCATGACATCGGCGCGGAGGTCCCGCGATCCTATCCCTATTCGTGGCCGGACGCGGGAGACGCCGTGATGGAAAACGGCTTCTCTCTGGCGTGGCGCTGCCTTGACGCGCAATTCTGGGGCGTCGCTCAGCGGAGAAAGCGCATTTTTCTGGTGGCGGACTTTGCCGGCCCTCTCGCGCCCCTGCTCCTGTTTGATGTCTTAGATGGGAGGCTTGACTATGCAGCACTGCGACAGCGACGGCCAGATGATGCTGTTCTCTCTGGAGGAGGCTGATGAAATATATGCGAGACCTCCGAAACGAAAAAGCGGGACCTTAACCCTGTCCACGCTGATTTCCATTCCTTATTTCCACCTGGATCTGTCCAAAGGCCATGTGGACCTGTTCGGGTGCCATTATTGGGAATTCCGATCCCCGTGGCAGGAAAATGGCCCGCCGCTCAACACTGGAGCAGCTCCCAGAGAGCCGGTCAAATGTGATCTATCCAGCATCTTGGAGCGAGATCCTGACGAGAGACACGACCTGAGTCCAAAAGCCTGTCTCGGCATCCTGCGCAGAGCAAAGGAGCGCGGTAAACCGCTGCCGGAGCGGCTGGAGTGGGCTTTGATGGCTCAGGCCGGCCTGCTCCCGATGAATTTCCAGGCAGCGGAGATGAGAGCGTATCACATCAATCGGAGAGATGAGGACACCAATCTATATGGTGTAGCTGGTACGCTGATGGCCACCAGTAATATGCAGATGCAGACCTTCATCAACGGCGATTCCGTGGTCTTTGCCGCAAATCAGAGAGAGAAGGTGAATTGCCGCAAAGCGGCAAGAGAAGCCGCCCTGGGGCGTGAGGTACGGGATCTGCATGATCTTACTGGTGCGCTTCAGGCACAACCCGGAATGAAGCAGCAGACCTTTGTTGCCGGATTTTCTGCGGGGGCCGGAGCCAAGGCCGGAGGCATCGGCTATTCCGAGAAGATCTCCCCCACGCTGAAAGGGACAGCCAGCGGGAACTGTATGCCTCTGTCCTGTGCCTGAACGACCAGGGCGGCAGCGTGATGGACTGTACGGTGGGGATCACGGGGACCTGCGGGCTCAGGAGCACGGGCATCAACCCTGGTGTATGAAAACCACGCATCGATGCCAGATACACCGGGCCACACACCATTGCCCCGACGCTCTCCGCCCGTGCAGGGACCGGAGGCAACAATCTGCCGCTGGTGGAACAGAGAGACGCGGCTCACGGGTCGCCTTCTGAAAAGGACGGCATTCTTTATGCCAGACAGCGTGTAGACGTATTTCACGATAACGATGTGGCTCTACAGAAAGCGCCAGACAGTATAAAGATGCCACAGACCTGGTATGTCAACAGGCAGATAGCCGCCGATTGATCCGCCGCCTGACGCCGCTGGAATGCGAACGCCTCCAGGGTTTCCCGGATGGCTGGACGGCTCTCTCCGACGCCTCGGACTCCGCCCGGTATCGGGCGTTGGGCAACAGCGTGGCCATCCCCTGTGTGGAGTTCATCATGCGGGGAATCACCATAGCGGTCTCTTATTGATTATTCGGATGACAGAAGCAGGACAGCTCATGGTCGTTGACCACACCCACAGCCTGTAGGAACGCATAGATGATCGTGGTGCCGACGAAGCTCATGCCCCGGTGCTTCAGGTCCTTGGAGATACGGTCAGACAGCTCTGTATGAGCGCGCGCTTCATCATCCGTATTCAGGATGACTTTCCCGCCTGTGAAAGACCAAAGGTAGCGGTCAAAGGAGCCAACCTCCCTCTGAATGGAGAGATATACCCCGGCATTACGAATCGCGGCCTCGATCTTGCGCCGGTTGCGGACGATGCCCGCGTCAGCCATCAGCGCCTCCACTTTTTCCGAGCCGTACCGGGCGACCACATCCGGCTGGAAGCCGCCAAAAGCCCTGCGGAACGCCTCCCGCTTTTTCAGGATCGTCAGCCAGGACAAGCCTGCCTGGAAGCCCTCCAGAATCAGCATCTCAAAGAGCTTGCGGTCATCATGCTCCGGCCGCCCCCATTCGTTATCATGGTAAGCAATGTATAATTCCGAGTTTGGGTCCGCCCAGCGGCACCGCTTCATCTCAGATCCCTCCCGTGAACAAGTTATCTTGATTATACACATGATCGGAACCAATGGCCACCAAAAATTCCGAAAAAGGACTTGTTGCTTGTGCTTCGTTTTAGCCAGGTTCTTCGTCGGATTTGGTGAATAGCTTTGGGCCATAGCCTGGGATATACTTGGCCTACCAAAAGGAAAGGAGGAGCCTACAAAATGGGCAAACTGACAATTAATTTATGTGAAGAACTCCACCAGAAGATCCGGGAGGATGTGGCGGCGGACGAGAGCCTGACCACCAGCCTCCTCATGGAGCGGATCATCCGGGAGCACTATGAGGGGCCCAAGCCGCAGCCCCGGATAGAGAGCGGCGGCCGGACCATGGCCTTCTCGGTATCGGAGGAGCTGTTCCAGCGGGTCAAGCGGTATCTGGCGGCCCACGGGGGCCAGTCCCAGCGGGATTTCGTGATTGGCCTGGTGACACAAGGACTCGCTCTGTGGGAACAGGGTAAGGCCCTCAAGATGCTGGAGGGGTACACGCCCCAAAAGGGGGACCGGACGCTGGCGTTCGCCGTCACGGAGGAGCTGTTCCAGCAGATCAAAGCATACCTGGCCGCGCATAAGAAGCTCTCCCAAAAGGAATTTATGGTCAGTCTGGTGGAAAACGCCGTCTCAGCCTGGGAGGCCGGGGCGGAAGCGGACGGATCGCCCATAGTGGAGGTCCTGCCGGAGCTGACCGAGGAGGAAAAGCGGCGCCGCAGCTTTAACCCACTCTCTGGAGAATACACGTACCCCTAAGAGCGGAACTGTCACAGGAAGAAACCGCCATGGGAGATGCGGATGCCGCACTCCATACCAACGACGCACAGTAATGAACAAAAGATCATCCAGGACGGGAGGAGAAACCTCCCGTCCATTTTGTTTGCCAAGGGAGGGACGAATATCTATATTTACCCTGAAAACCTGAGAGCCAAAGCCATGCTGTGGCTGTGGCCCCTGCGGGATGTGGCTATCATCGGGACCGGCTTTATCCTCTCTGTCCTGCTCTGGCGCAGAGCGGCTTCCTGCCGCCTCTGGTGGCCACATTCCTTTTCGCGTTCCTCAGCATCCGCGTGGAGGACGCCAGCATTCTGGACTTCCTGCGCTATGCCGTCAATTTTCTGTTTTTGAAACAGCAGTATTACGAATGGGGGGAAGCGGTTGAATAAAAAGCAGAAACAGGAGCTGCGCCAGCGGCAGACCGCACGGCAGCTCATGGGCATCAGCCAGCTCACCGGCTACGGCGTCCGAACCGCGGAAGGAGAACTGGCCTTTTTCCTCATCAGGCCGGATAACCTCTCCGTGCTCTCGGAGGAAGGGGTCCGGGGCCGGGTGACGGCCCTGACCCACCTGCTGTGCGCTATGCCGGAGCTGCGTATCCTGGCTCTGGACTCCCGCGAGTCCTTTCAGCGCAATCAGGAGTGGTACCGCCAGCGGCTGGAGCAGGAGGAACTGCCCGCCCTGCGGGAATTGCTGCGGCAGGACTCCGCCCATCTGGATGAGATCCAGACCACCACCGCCTCGGCGCGGGAGTTCGTTCTGGTTTTCCGGCTGGATCAGCAGAGCGGAGAGAGCGACGAGGTCCAGCTCCGCCAGATGGAAAAACGAATCCGGGACCAGGGCTTCCATGTACGGCTGGCGGAGGAGCAGGACGTCAAGCGTCTGCTGTCGGTCTACTACCAGCAGGATGTGACCACGGACCGCTTTGAGGACTGCGACGGAGAGAGGGGGGTGATGGACCGTGGCTAAAAAAGTTCAGAAGAAAACGAATAAAAGGGTCCCTTCCAAGCCCTCGGAACCCCGCGTCAAGGATTTCCTGGACTCATCGCCCCCACAGCCGTGAAGTTCAACACGGACCACTACATCTGCGGCGGGACCTACCGCTGCACCCTGGCCCTGCGGAGCTACCCCGCCAGCACCGAGGAGCTGGCTCTGCTCCGCCGCTGGGGGGAAAAGAGCGGCGTGACCCTGCACATCTATAACCGGAAGGTGTCCGTGGCGGAGGAGGACAAGATCATCCACAACGCGGAGAACAAGAACAAGCTGGACCGGGGCAGCACCAGCAGCATGAAGCAGGCGGTCACTGCGGAAGCCAACCTCCAGGATGTGGCGGCGCTCATCGCTCCATGCGCAAGAACAGCGAGCCCCTCATCCACTGCGCTGTGTTCATTGAGCTCTCCGCCAGAGACCCGGACAGTCTGCGCGCCCTGCGGGATGAGGTGACGTCGGAGCTGATCCGGAGCAAGCTGGGCGCGGACCGGCTCCTCCTGCGCCAGCGGGAGGGATTCCTCTCCTCCAATCCGGCGGGCCGCAACACCTTCGGCTCCCAGTTTGAGCGGGTGCTGCCGGCCAAATCCGTTGCCAATCTGTACCCGTTCAACTACTCCGGCAAGACGGACCCCAACGGCTTCTACATTGGCCGGGACCGGTACGGCTCCAACATCATCGTGGATCTGGACCGCCGCACCGATGACAAGACCACAGCCAACGTCCTCATCCTGGGCAACAGCGGCCAGGGCAAGAGCTACCTGCTCAAGCTCCTGCTGTGCAACATTCTGGAAAGCGGCAAGTCCGCCATCTGCCTGGACACGGAGCATGAGCTTGTGGACCTCTGCTCCAACCTGGGCGGGTGCTTCATCGACCTGATGAGCGGACAGTACCGGATCAATCCCTTAGAACCGAAGCTGTGGGATGACGGCAGCGAGGGGGATGACCCGGATGCTCCCGCCGCGTTCCGCCAGAAGACCCGGCTCAGCCAGCATATCTCGTTCCTCAAGGATTTTTTTCGGGCCTATAAGGAGTTCTCAGACCGGCATATTGATACCATTGAGCTGATGCTGGGGCGGCTGTACGCCAAATGGGGCATGGACGACGATACCGACTTCCAGCCCCTGTCTCCCAGGGATTATCCAGTCCTCTCCGACCTCTATGACGTGATCGAGGAGGCGTACCGAAACTATGACAGCGAGGAGTATCCCCTCTACCCAAGGGAACTGCTGCAGGAGGTCCTGCTGGCCTCCACTCCATGTGCCGGGGCGCGGAGAGCAAGTTCTTCAACGGCCACACCAACATCACCACCTCCCGCTTTCTGGTCTTCGGCGTCAAGGGACTCCTTCAAGCCAGCCGGAACGTAAAGAACGCCCTGCTGTTCAACGTGCTGTCCTACCTCAGCGACAAGCTGCTCACAGAGGGGAGTACCGCGGCGGGGCTGGACGAGCTTTATATCTGGCTGAGCAACCTGACCGCCATCGAATACATCCGCAACAGCCTTAAGCGGGTACGGAAGAAAGAGTCCTCCATGATCCTGGCCAGCCAGAATCTGGAGGACTTTGACGTGGATGGGGTGCGGGAGCTGACCCGGCCGCTGTTTGCCATCCCCACCCACCAGTTCCTGTTCAACGCCGGCAGTGTGGACAAGAAGTTCTATATGGACAACCTCCAGCTGGAGCCTGCTGAGTTCGAGCTCATCCGTTATCCCCAGCGGGGCGTCTGCCTCTACCGCTGCGGCAACGAGCGGTATCTGCTGGAGGTCCACGCGCCGCCCTATAAGGAGAAGCTGTTCGGGACAGCTGGCGGACGATAAAGCCGGCATCTGTTGGAAGGTCAATGGCAGTCCCCTATGTGTAAAGAAATGGACGGCGCATTCGTGCCGTCCATCTCCACAGGATATGAAATTACATTTCAAGCCCCAGCTTCTCCGCGATCTCTTCCGCGGATAGGCCGGCGGCCTTTGCTTTCTCCATGACAGTTCTCATGGTGACCGGGTGGAGGAGCTTCTGCTTCTGGGCTTCCAGAGTCTTGATCTCCTCCTGCTTTTTGGAGATCTTCGCGTCGATCAGCGCGATACGTTCTTCGGTGCTGCGAGCGGCCATTCAGGGCACATCCTTTCTGTTTGATGTGATTATCATAAAATACAAGCTGAACCCTGTCAACCGAATTTTGTCATATCGCCGCCTTTTCCGTCTTGATTTTGTAGCCACACGGCGATATGGGATGAACATACAAAACCAAGGAGGAAACGAAAATGGAACCAATTGAACTATCCCGCTGGGAACCGTCCCCGGAAGATCCCCGGCGGAAGCAGTACGCCGGACAGCGTACCGCGCAGGAGGTCTTTGAGGAGCTGAGGCACCGTCTGGAGGGTATGGGGTACCTGCCGGACGAGTATTTTCTCATGAACCGTGACTGGGAGAATGGCCGGGAGATCCCACGGGACGCGGATATCTTCTGTACCACCGACTACGGCGGCAGCGAGGGCGTCTATTTAGATGTGTCTCTGCAATGGTATGAAAATAATCGGACAGTCACAAGGAACTTCATCACCGGCAAGACCCTGGGTGAGACCGGCGCGGACCTGGACCGGATGTTTCTCATCTCCTCCGCCATCACCAAGGCATTCCATGGAGATCGAGGAACCTATGCCCGGTACCTCCGCCGTGGGGAACAGGCGGAGCCGGAGGGCATGATCGTCCACCTGAATCCCGCGGAACAGCGTACCATCATCCAGGTGTTGGTGGAACAGCGGGAGCGGCAGGAGCAGGCCATGTCCCAGACGGAGCAGCTCCTGCGGCGGATGACCGGGAGCATCACAGCCTATATGGAGGAGGTGGGACAGCGGCCTCTACGCATGAGCGATTACGACAAAACGGTGCTGGCGATCCGGGATGGTGAATTATCGGCGTTCTGGGCCCTCTATCCCAAAGCACTGGACCAGGCGGACAGCTTGTTGGTTGAGACGGCGGGCCGACCGGGAGCGGTAGGCAGAAGGATGACTCTGAGTCTACTATCTGTCGCAACGAATATCTCTCCCTCATCCTACCTCACCGCCTGCAAGCGGGCGGTGGATACCGGAGATGGGCAGCGGGTGCGGTCTCTCATAGAGCGGGCGGAAAGCTGCCTCTCGGAGCCGCTTCCCTCTCTCCCCGGCGCGGCCATCCTGCATGCCTATATGAATGACCACAGAAACATCGCCAAAGACCTGATCGCCCAATGTACATCCGAGCAAATCGCCGCCGCGCCCCCGAATCTCCTCCGCCTGGTTGCGGAGCGGCTGGACTTCCAGACCGCAATGGAGCTGGTGGACAAGGGCGTCCAGCCTGGGAACTATGTGGCAGACGTCCTGCACACCCTCACAGGTCAGCACCAGGAGTGGATGGCGGAGAAGATGCTGGAGCACGGAATGCCGGTGGAGCCGGACAACTACGCCGCCCTATATGTCTGCGTCAACAATCAGGCGGCCGACATTGCAAAGCTCCTGCTGGATAAGGGCATCGATGGATCGGTACCAGGCATGGGCGGAGAAGCAGAGAAAGAACGAGGGATACGAGGAGACAATGGCGGAGCTGACCGAATACTGGTCGGAACTGCAAAGCGGGCCTGAGCAGGACGGCCCCTCCATGAACGGAATGACCTTATGAGCGCCGCCGCTGCCGCAGCAGTCAAGGCGGCCATCCTCGCCCTGACTGATGAAAACACCAGAAAGAAAATCGGTTGGGTGCTGGCGGCGATTCTCTCTCCAGTGATCCTGCTGATTGCCTTTTTGTGCGCTCTGGGTTCGGGTACCGCCAGCCACAACCTCTCCGTTGTGGAGCTGTGCTTTTACGGCGGCACGGTCCCGTCTGAGACCCCTGATGAGTACCGAGCCTACATTGAGGAGATGCGCGCGGGCTTCAATCTCTTGGATGGATCCATTGAAAATATCAATGAATTGACAGAAGGAGAAGACGGCCTTGACGAGATCCGCGTCAAGGCCCTTTTTTATGCTCTGTACTTCGGCGCGGACAGCCCCGGCCAGCAGGACTGCCGGAAATTCGCGGACTGCTTCGTCACCTATGAGGAGCGCACCCGGACTGTCACCGTGGAACATGAGGACGGGACCAACACAGAGGAGGAAGAAACCTACACGGTGGCCGTGCCCATTAAGGATCTGGAGGCGGTCTATGAAAATCTCCACGCCGCCATGGGCGTGGAGATCACAGAGGACCAGCGGAGCAACGCGGAGAGCATCTACAGCCTCATCCGCTACGGCTATACGGGGGGAAGCGGCAGCTTCGAGGGGGCCGATGTACCGTTCATCGGGGCGGACGGCTTCTGCTCCCCCATCGGGGAGAACTGGCGGAGTGTGGTCACCTCTGAGTTTGGCAACCGTATTGACCTATCACGGGAGAGCGGAGGGGTCATACCGGCATGGACCTGGCGGTCCCCACAGGTACACCCATCCGCGCCGCCCTGCCTGGAACCGTGACGGTGTCCACCTATAACCAGGGCGGATACGGCTATTACATCATGATCGACCACGGGAATGGGCTGTCTACCCTCTACGGCCACTGCTCCCAGCTGCTGGCATCGGTGGGACGGACGGTGAAGGCCGGGGATGTGATCGCCCTGTCCGGCTCCACCGGGCGTTCCACGGGCCCCCACCTCCACTTCGAGGTGCGCGTCAACGGCCAGCGGACAAACCCCCGCAGCTATCTGCCATAGGGCAGAGGAAAGGAAATCACAATGAAAATCAAAGCGAATCTCTTGAACAAACCGGTCAACTTCCAGATGGATGACTGCCAGATCGAGAAGGTGGTGGAATTGCCGCGGGACCAATTTTCTGCGCTGGTCATCACACCGCTCACAAATCAGCCGTTCATCGCGGAGAACAAAAGATGGATGTTCGCGGACAACAGCGCCGTCCACTGCCTGCTGGCGCTGGGTCAGGGCAGTGATGACGGCGTCCTGATTTATTCCGGCGGCTATGACTATCCCCGTCTCGCCGCCTATCTGCCGGGGATGCGGGATATCCTCAACGCCAGACTGGAGCGGGCAGCGGACCTCATCGTCCATCAGGCACAGAGGCCACAGAGAACGGAAGCTGGAGCATCAGCTGTGAGGAGCTGGAAAAACAGACCGGGATCACAGTCCGCAGAGGAAACGGCCTGGACGGGATGCTGCTGGAGGCGCTCATGAGGCGCAGCGAGGTGGCCTCGGTGTCGATGACCGATACAGGGATCGACATGGCGTACCATTTGAACTTCTGCCCCAGAATTCCAGGCCAGAAGCCATGCTACTTTACCAAACTTCCGGAGGAGCAAAAGACACAGGTTTTCTACGAGGCGGTAGAGGTTCTCCTTGATTTTTTTGGCGATGAGAATCTCTATGGTGTACTCCACAACGGACTGCAAATGCCGAACGAGGAGATCCTGGCCCATGGATATCTCACCACGGAAGCTATGCTGGCCGCGGGCGCGTCATGGTCCTGCCGGAAAACTCTGATATCTCTCTGCGGGACGTTCTCCAGTATGAGCTGGCTGAGGAGCTGTCTCTCGTCCATGCCCAGGGCGGAGAGCCAGTACCGCTTGAACAGGAAGAAGAACTGACCCGCACGGAGCGGAAGCGGTTCTCCGATGTGCTGGACGCCCACGTTCTGGAATCCCGTGCCGGGGAGCATGGTACGGAGCTCGTGATTGGCGGTGTGAAGCCGGAACGGCTGGAGCGGTTCCGCTCTATCCTTGACGTCTATAAGTCGGAGGACCAGAGCATGGAGACTATTCAATAAAAGGGGGCGGCGGTTTTATGGACAGTTACCTTCAGGTCCGGGACGCGGAGCGCACGGCATGGTTTACCTCGCAAGAGGTGCGGAATATCGCGGATGTGGCCGCCATGGTCACGAAAGCCCTGGACGCCGCTGGTGGGGAGGGGGAAACCTCCGTCCAAGCACTTGCGGATCACGGTGGAGTTTCCCTGCGGCCGATCTCCGCGGATCGTTTCAGCGCGCAGGTGCGGGACCTTTTCTGTGAGCCGCCCGGAAAGCTCCTGGCAGAGCTGGACCTCAAAGATGACACATTCTACTGCGCCAGCTGGGTTCCGCGGGAGGAACACTGCGTCGCGGTCTCCGGAATGATCAGCCGCCTCCTGGGTGTCTATGAACTGGCGATGGTAGAGCGGCCCGCAAAACATCTGGATCTGGACCGGTTCTGCGATGAGATATGGGACCACCTCCACGTGAGCTTTGTGGCCCCCCGGATGGAGCGCCAGTCTGAGCGGTGGGGCCCGCGGGACAGACCTGAGACCGGGCGCGGCGCCTTGTACAAACGAGCGGCGGATCTGGTGGCCACCTATGAGGAACTGCTCCTGGTACCGGATGAGGCGTGCGTCACCCACTATTTAGGGGACCTGGGGATACACATTTTTAAATATGACGCGGCACAGGAGCAGATCCAAAACGCCTATGAAAAGGCGCTGAGCGTCATGGAGATGGATGACGCCGAATTCCAGGCAGAGAAACAGTTCGTCTACCGGGGGGAGATCATCTCCGCCATGCGGGACCGTCTGCTGGTTGGGGAGCTGAAGCCGGGAGAAACCGTATTGTTCGTCGGTACGGAGCCATACGGCGGACCCGGTGATTTTGAGCTGCGGGGCGGAGTCGTGGAAGCAGTGGATCCGTCCGAACGGACCTGCTCGGTACGCGGCGAGTTCTTCACCATGCACGATGTGCCGCTCCACTATGTGCTGGGCCGGTACGACACCAGCGTGGAGGGAGAGCACTACGGCTTCCCCCATGTGCGGCCTCTGTTCGGGGAGAACCGTG
>ENA-OQDW01000297-OQDW01000297.1-human-gut-metagenome-genome-assembly--contig:-NODE-297-length-21723-cov-2.030561_pt1 | contig 21723 bp, 27 predicted proteins | sample MGYA00242784_ERZ504613 | MGnify/ENA primary metagenome ERZ504613 (study PRJEB26092, sample SAMD00036330) | human gut metagenome | host: Homo sapiens | study: EMG produced TPA metagenomics assembly of...
GAGAGGCTGATGTTTGGATTCTTTCATAAAAAAGAACAGAAAGCGCTGGAACTGGGAGCACCGGTAAGCGGGCAGGCAGTACCGCTTCAGGAGGTGAGCGATCCCACGTTCGGCGGGGAGATCCTTGGAAAAGGCGTGGCGGTAAGACCCACGGATGGCAGGATTTACGCGCCGGCGGATGGGGAGATTACCTTGTTGTTTGATACACTGCATGCGCTCAGCATGACGACGGATACCGGCGCAGAACTGCTGCTCCATATCGGACTTGACACCGTTGCATTAAAGGGTGCGCTAATTTTAAGGCGCATGTAAAGACGGGGGATAAGGTCAGAAAAGGTGATCTGCTGCTGGAGGCGGATCTTAAGGCAATACGGGAAGCCGGATATGATGTGATTACACCGATGATTGTCTGCAATACAGACTGTTTTGCCGAAGTAAAAGCGGTGACGGGTGCGGAGGTGACGCCGCAGGATACGGTTCTGATTCTCACATCGAAGTAATCTGTTATTCAATGGTATTTTAGCCGGAACTTTCCGGTATAAAATAAAGGGGCAAATCATATATGGCATAGGGAGAAGGTCTACTGTGCCAGAAAAAGAAGGAGGAAGAAGTTATGATGAAATATCTTCAGAAGTTGGGAAAAGCATTGATGCTTCCGGTTGCCTGCCTGCCGATCTGCGGTATCTTAATGGGAATCGGATATGCACTCTGCCGGCAACCATGCAGGGTGGTGACATTGCAGGTGCAAAGGCGCTGATTGGATTTTTCCTTGTAAAAGCGGGGGGCGCTTTAATTTGACAATAATGGGCATGGCTGTTTGTCATCGGCGTCGGCGTTGGTATGGCAGACGACAATGACGGTACCGCGGCACTTGCGGCGCTGGCATCCTGGCTGATGATTACCAATCTGCTCTCGACGGGCGTTGTTACCACATTGATGCCGTCAATCGCAGAGAATGCGGATAAGACGCTGGCATTCAATAAGATTGCAAACCCGTTTATCGGTATTCTTGCCGGTATCATCGGAGCAACCTGTTATAACAAGTTCAAGGGAACGAAGCTTCCGGACTGGCTGGCATTTTTCAGCGGCAAACGCTGTGTTGCCATCGTATCCGGTGTGGTATCGATTGTCGTGTCAGCTATCCTGTTATTCGTATGGCCGGTTGTGTTCGGCGCACTGATCGCTCTTGGTCAGGCAATTGTGGGAATGGATGCAGTGGGAGCAGGTATCTACGCATTTTTGAACCGTCTTTTAATTCCAACCGGTCTGCATCATGCATTGAACAACGTATTCTGGTTTGATACGATCGGACTCGGTGATCTGTCCAACTTCTGGGCGGGCAAGACATCGGCGGATGTATCATGGGATCTCGGTATGTATATGTCCGGGTTCTTCCCGTGTATGATGTTTGGTATTCCGGGTGCGGCACTTGCCATGGTTCGCACGGCAAAGAGCAATAAGAAAAAGATCGCAATCGGATTGGTTGGTTCTGCAGCACTTTGTTCATTCATCTGTGGCGTTACTGAGCGTTCGAGTTCGGATTCATGTTCCTTGCTCCGGCACTCTATGTAGTATATGCATTATTATACGGTATTTTTACCTTTATCACGGTTCTGGTAGGCTTCCGTGCAGGCTTCAGCTTTTCTGCAGGTGCAACCGACCTGATCTTTTCCGCTTCCCTTCCGGCGGCAAAGAACACCTGGATGATTCTTCCGCTCGGAATCGCAGCATTTGTCGTATTCTATGTTGTATTCCGTTTTATGATCACGAAGTTTGATTTAAAGACTCCGGGACGTGAAGATGACGATGATGATGCAGAGAAAGGTGCAAAGCTTGAGAATAATGATTACACCGAAGTGGCAAGAATCGTGCTTGAAGGTGTCGGTGGCAAAGAGAATATAGAAAGCATTGATAACTGTATTACGAGACTCCGTCTGGAGATCAGGGATTACACTAAGGTAGATGAGAAAAAGATCAAATCTGCCGGTGTGGCAGGTGTGGTTCGCCCAAGCCAGAAAACAGTACAGGTCATTATCGGTACCCAGGTACAGTTTGTGGCTGATGAATTTAAAAAACTTTGTAAGTAACCATATTCTGTAAAATAGATTGCCCCAATGAAAAACGACCGCGAAAGCGGTCGTTTTTCGATGCAGACATATATTCAGCGCTCATAAATGGTGTAGTGGTGCTTTTTTAGAAGTGTGATGGCGGCGGCGAGCGATTCGCTGTCGTACATTTCCAGATGCAGCACGCCGTCCTCAAATTCACGATTGTGGATGATGCCGATATTCTTGATGCTTAAATGGTTGCTCGCAAGAATGGTGGCAACTGTGGCAATTCCGCCCGCTTCATCCAGAAGATCCATGTACAGCTCATATACCTGCTTTAAGGTGCCGTTCGCGTGAAGAGTCAGTGAATCCCGGTAGTCTTTTGCCGAGGTAAAGGCCTCCATCAGCACTTTGCTGTCGGAAGCAGCGATGGCAGAGCGCATCTGACCAAGCTCCTCACAGAAAGAGTCGATCAGCCTTAGAATCTGTTCCTGATTGGAAAGACAGATGTTTTCCCACATGACGGGGGAGGAGGAGGCAATGCGTGTAATGTCTTTAAAGCCACCGGCGGCGATGGTTTTCATGGTCTCTTGGCGGTCATCGCAGCTTTTTACAAGGTTGACAAGGCTGTAGGCGATGATGTGGTAGATGGCTGATGGCGGCAGTGGCATAATCGTGCTGCTCGTAGTCAAGCACCATCGGTATCGCACCGAGAGATGCCACAAGCTCCTTAAAGTCCTCTAACGCAGCGGGATCGGTCTGGGCGGTCGGGGTAAGAATATAGTAAGCATTTTCCAATAAAAATTCCCTGGCATTGGCAAGACCGGTCTTCTCGGAGCCTGCCATCGGATGTCCGCCGATAAACTGCGCCTCCATGCCGAGGGCGGTCACTTCCCGGTGAATGTCGGTCTTGACGCTGCCACATCGGTAATGATGCAGCGGTCGCAGACGTGTCCCTTTAAAAGACGCAGATATTCCATGTTTTTCTGGACAGGCGTGCACAGAAAAATATAGTCGCAGTCATAGAAATCCGACAGTTCACAGGGGCTGGCGTTGTCGGTCAGTCCCTCTTTGTAAGCGGCCTCTATCGTCGCGGCATGACCGGCTGTAGCGATAATGACCAGATCTTTATGTAGAATACGAAGGCGCTTGGCAATCGAACCGCCGATCAGTCCAAGCCCGATAAATCCGATTTTCTGAAGTCTCATAAATGAATCCCCCACAAGTTATTGATACCCAATTATCATAGACATTTCCGCCTGGAAAGTCAACACGTTAATCTGTGAGAGTACGGAAAGATGCGGCGTGTATGGCGAGAACATGTCCAAATTGTAAATATTGTGTAAATAATAAAAAGAAGTATTCCAAAAATGTTCAAAAGTAATACATATTATTGCTAAATGTTTCTGATATTATAAATACAGTTAGTAATATTGAATAAATAAGTTGTAAAAAAAGACGGAATTTAGTAAAATATATCCATACATAAACAATTACAGAATATGGAGGGTTTGCTATGAATGTTTACACAACTGACAGAATTCGTAATGTGGTTTTACTTGGTCATGGGGGATGTGGTAAGACGAGTCTTGTGGAAGCAATGGCTTATCTGGCAGGCATGACATCACGTATGGGAAAGGTTGAGGACGGAAATACCATCAGTGATTATGACAAGGAGGAGATGAAGCGGCATTTCTCCATCAATACTTCGGTTGTTCCGATTATCTGGGAAGATACCAAGATCAACATACTGGATACACCGGGGTATTTTGATTTTGTGGGTGAGACCGAGGAGGCGGTAAGTGCAGCTGACGCGGCGATCATCGTGGTTTCCGGCAAGGCGGGTATTGAGGTCGGCACGCGCAAGGCGTGGGAATTATGTGAGCAGTATAAGCTCCCGCGCATGGTTTTTGTGACAGATATGGATATCGATGAGGCGAGCTACCGCCAGGTGGTACAGGATCTGCAGGAACTCTACGGAAAAAAGATCGCACCGTTCCATCTGCCGATCCGTGAGAACGGACAGTTCGTCGGCTACGTCAACGTGCTGCAGCAGCGGGCGAAGCGCTGGAAGGAGAACGGCGAGGTTGAGAAGACGGACGTTCCGGATTATTCAAAGGAGAATCTTGGCATCTGCAGAGAGGCTCTGATGGAGGCAGTTGCAGAGACGAGCGAGGAGTTCATGGACCGCTATTTTGGCGGTGAGGAATTCTCCGAGGATGAGATCCGACAGGCACTGCGTGTGAATGTGGCGGAGGGAAGCATCGTTCCGGTGCTCATGGGTTCCAATATTTTGGCACGCGGCATCTACACGCTGCTGGTGGACATTGTGAAATATCTGCCAAGCCCGGAAAAGCGCACCTGCACCGGCATCAATGCCAAGACCAATGAGGTTTACAATGCGGATTACGATTTCGCAAAGGCAAAATCCGCCTATATCTGGAAAACAATCGCAGATCCTTTTATTGGAAAATATTCCCTGATTAAAGTCAATTCCGGCGTGTTAAAGACGGACGACATCTTATTCAACCAGCATAAGGATGTGGAGGAAAAAGTAGGAAAGCTCTACGTGATGCGGGGCAACAAGCCGGAGGAGGTAAAGGAGCTGCACGCGGGCGATATTGGTGCCCTGGCAAAGCTTTCCGGTGCGACGACGACCGATTCTCTCTCCACAAAGGCGAATCCGATTCTGTATATTAGAACAACCATCTCCACACCCTATACCTGCAAGCGCTACAAGGCGAAGAACAAGGGTGATGAGGATAAGATCTCGCAGGCATTGCAGAAGCTGATGCTGGAGGATCTGACATTAAAAGCTGTCAATGACAGCGAGAACGGACAGACGCTTTTATACGGCATGGGCGATCAGCATCTGGAGGTTGCGGCGAGCAAGCTCTTCGAGCGTTACAAAGTTGAGATCGAATTAAAACGTCCGAAAGTGGCGTTCCGCGAGACCATCCGCAAGAAAGTCGATGTGGAGTACAAATACAAAAAGCAGTCCGGCGGACATGGACAGTACGGTCACGTAAAGATGACATTTGAACCTTCCGGAGATCTGGAACAGCCGTATGTATTTGAACAGTGTGTTGTAGGCGGCGCGGTGCCGAAGAATTACTTTCCGGCAGTCGAAAAGGGCGTGCAGGAAGCGGTATTAAAAGGACCTGTGGCAGCGTATCCGGTTGTCGGAGTGAAGGCAGTTCTCTACGACGGCAGCTTCCATCCGGTAGATTCCTCCGAGATGGCATTCAAGGTAGCGGCGATGCAGGCATTTAAAAAAGGTTTATGGACGCATCCCCGATTCTGTTGGAGCCGATTGCCTCCCTCAAGGTGGTTGTGCCGGATAAGTACACCGGCGATATCATGGGGGACTTAAACAAGAGACGCGGCCGCGTGCTCGGCATGAATCCGACGGAGCACGGTTATCAGGAGATCATCGCGGACGTTCCAGTGATGGAACTTTACGGGTACAATACAGACCTGCGTTCCATGACAGGCGGAAGCGGAACATTTTCTTATGAATTTGCACGGTATGAGCAGGCACCTTCCGACGTACAGGAGAAGGAGATCGAGGCAAGGGCATCCAAGGTAGAACGTGCGAAGAGTAACAGCAACATGTAAAAGCAGCAGAAAAGAGTAATAGATAGAAAGAAAGGAGGATGAGCAGAGATGAGAAAAGAACTTCTTGCACTGGTATCGATGTTTGTCCTCCTTTTGAATGATCCGATGGTGACACAGGCTTACATGATGGTTCCGACAGATGGCACAGAATGGGAGCAGAGCGGGACGGCTTCGCTTGATCCGTTCCTCGGTGTGAACGATGACGCTGTGCATCTGGTGTATGAGTTAAACGGCGGTGTGAACCACAATGCCAACCCGGATGTGATCGTAGCGGAAGAACTTCCGTTTACGCTTGAGATTCCTGTCCGGGACGGTTATAATTTTGCTGGCTGGTATACGGACAGCTCCTACGATCACAAGATCACGGAGCTTACAAAAGAGAATGCGGCCAATATGGTTCTGTTTGCAAAATGGACCAGACCGATCGACAACCGCTACAACGTCGAGATGTATTCTTATCAGACCGCGAGCGTGTTAAGCCGCAATCAAAAAGAATTAAAAGAGTGCAATTATGCGTTTCTGGATGATCTGGATATTCCGGGAATGCCGTCCACCAGAGAGAAAGACTATCTCGACAATCTGATCAGCAGCGAGGGACAGTGTCTGCAGGGACTCTGCTTCACACCGGATTACATTCTTATGACGGCGTATGCGGATGGATCCGACACGAAAGGCTCCTTAATGATCTTTGAGCGTGAGACAGGAACCTATCTGGCGACGCTTGGCATGAGGGAGAAGAGCCACCTCGGCGGAATTGCCTTTGACGGGGAGAATGTATGGATCTGCCATTCCAATTCAAAGACACTGGAGCGGATTCCGTATGAATATATTGAGAGAATCGGAGCCGATGCACCCGGATACTGCGTGGACGCATCCGCACTTTCTGACGAATACAAACTCGACAACATTCCGTCCTGCATTACCTGTTACGGCGGAAGAATCTGGGTGGCAACCCATACTAAGTTCTTTGATTCGAGATGCTTTCCTATAGCTACGATGAGGAAAAGGATGCGCTTACCTCACTCAGCAGCTACAATATTCCGAACAAAGTGCAGGGAATTGCCTTTGACAAGGGCGGTCAGGTATATCTCAGCACCTCCTACGGCCGCAACAGTTCCTCCTACCTGAAAGTATATGCATCGCTTCTGACGCTGACGAAGCATCCCAATGAGCCGTCGGCAAAGGTAGAGATGCCTCCGTGCTCGGAGGAGATCGCAATTGCGGATGATAATGTGTATGTGTTGTTTGAATCCGCAAGCCTGCGCTATTTTGAGGGAACTGACGGAAAGGGCAACAGCCGATCGCCGATTGACAAGGTGCTGGAAGTGACGGTGGCGTCGATCTGGTAAAAAAGAAATATAGAAGAACATAGCAGAAGGAGCGGTTTTAAGAGCCGCTCCTTCTGTTTTTCATCAGGTTCATGATTTTGTCAGCTTTGGCAGATTCTTCTGCGGACATGTTCTGCTTTAGGATCTGGAATAAAAGATCCGTCTCCGGTTCACTGAACTGGATGTTATTTGATTTTGCGGAATTCATGGCAGAGAGCAGAAACGGCATCATCTCTTTAATGTCGGTCGGCTTTTTGGCTGTGGCAAAGTTCATGAGAAACTGTAGCTTCTCCGGAGACATATCGGCGAGAAGCGGATTGTTGTTCAAAAAATCGTAGGGCATAGGAATTCCTTTCTGTTTAACTGAAGATGGTTTCGTAGGTCTCAAGCATGGAGAACATATTCGCAAGCATGTCGATGGTTTCCTGCTCTTTGCTGGTGCAGAAAGCGCGCAGATCGTTTAACATGGCAACCATATTATTGCTGCCCTCATCGACGGAGCACATGGACATCACCTTGTCTTCCTGCGAGAACACCTGGACGGTGTTTTGCAGCTCCATATATTTTATCAATATGGCAAATTGCTTTTTTTGTGTATCTTTCATGTAGGGGAGCATGGTTTTTAACATCTGCAGTTCCCGTGTCTGTGTCATATAATCAAACGGTGTAAAAGTGGATGTTTCGTTATGATCCATAAGAACCCTTTTTCTTTTAGTTTATGAGCAGAGAAGAGACTTTATGACCGGTAACGCATATCATATAATGTGGGCAAAGGCAAAAGGAAGCATGGAACAAAAGAGGCAGGACTTTTGCCGGAGCGCAATCATATACGCGTCTGTGGAATGGAGATTGGTATGCTTATAATAGAAGGTAACAGTGTATACGAGATTGATGAGGAATGTGTGCGAAAAAGAAAAGTCCCTGAAAAATGCCAGACGGCACAGAAATTGCAGATGCAGAGAAAACGGGATGCGGAGAGCGGCCTCGAGAAAAAGAGCGAACGCTAGAATAATAAAAATGAGGAGCGGCAAATGCCGCTCCCTTTTAGAATCCGTGTGCGTTTTTATTAGCAGCAGCCGAATCCGTTGCCGTTGCCGTTTCCGCATCCGCCGCAGCAGAAGAGAAGCAGGATAATCCAAAGGCAGCTGTCATTTCCACAGCCATTGCCGGAATTAAGACCGCAGCCGTTGCCGCCGCAGCAGCACAGCAATAAGATGATCCAGAGAATGGAACCGCATCCGCCCTCGTTACAGGAACATCCACCACCACAGTTTGTCGCAGCTAAATCACTCATATTAAATCCTCCAAATTTTTCTTACACTGTATCTTATGGCGTCCGGAAAGATTTGTTACAAATTTTTCTAAAACAATTGTTATGCGTTCTCTAATTTGCTATGATGAACGTAGCAAAACAGAGCCAGATGGCGGGAGGGATGAACATGGGATTTGTTGTAATTGCGGAACCGGATGAAGTAAATGCGGCGCGCATTAAGACGATATTAGACAGTCTGGACAAGGATTTTTCCTATGCACTTGTCGGTTCAGCGGAAGCAGCGATACAGCTTGTGGAGCAGAATACCACCGATGTGTTTATCGCGGATATGCAGATGCCGGTGATTAAGGGAACAGAACTGTTTTCAATGATTGAGATGATGTCTCCGGAGACAATACGGATCGTGATGACTGACGGCGCACGGATTGCAGATACTGTGGCATTTATGAATGAATGCCGTACCTTTAAGATTATCATCAAGCCGTGCCGTGTGGCGGACGACCTCATGGCTCCGATTTGTGCAGCCTTTCGCTATAAGGAACAGCTGGAGCGGGCTGCCGGACAGGAGCAGGAGCAGGAGACGGCGTGCAGCATGACGGAGCAGGCGTATCTGGAGCGCCGCCGGATGTGGCTGATGCGGGCAAGCAACAATAAGAGAGCGCAGGATGTGCTGGCGGAACTGATGAAGGTGAACCTTTCTTTTTCAGATATGGAAGCAGAACGAAAGGAACGCCTTGGACGCTGGTATGTCTGGATTGTATCCGAATATATCAACTGCGTTTCGTGCGGGACTGGCGAGTTTAAGACCGCAGTCGAGGGGCTTGCGGCATTTGGCAATAAACCGGAACAGAAGGAATATTTTGAATTGAGGTGTACTGCCGATGAGGTGGTCGACCCGGAACGGATGAACGAGGTCACTTATATTCTGCGGATTATTACCGGACTGTGTAAGGATATCTTAAACGGCTATCGGATCATGCAATCCTGGAGCCGATGGAAAAGGTCTATGTGCTTCGTGTGCGCATACAGATGTATAAAGATTCATTCAGAATTAAAAATACAACATTGCGGGAGGGATTGTCCCGCGCAACGGAACTTGCGATCGACGCGCTCGGATACAAATCCGTCGTCATGAACAAAGAGCAGGAAACGATTTTTAATCTGGCGTTACGGCGCTGAATGTCATAGTGTCTGCCATTGCTATAACAAAACATTATATCTGCTATAACTTTTTATTCATTGACAAATAGAACAAGAAATGTATAGTATAAGAAGACGGTATAATTGTATACAATTATGCAAGCGGTTATTTATGCAACGATCAAGAAAGATTATACGACGGAGAGAAGCGTGAAGGAACCGCCGCATTGGATGATGGCAAAAGGAGTGCAGCTATGAGAGAAGTCGTAATGAATAAAAAAACGAACCTGCTACAGTTGGAAGAGCATTTTTATCAGCTCGTGGATGTGGAAGAACCGAACGTATTCCACAATCTGTTCCCGTACAGTGAGATACCGAAAATCGCATTCAATGATCGTATTGTCCCGCACAACATGCCGGAGAATATCTGGATTACCGACACGACGTTTCGGGACGGCCAGCAGTCGAGAGCTCCTTATACAACGGAGCAGATTGTGACAATCTATGACTATCTGCATAAGCTGGGCGGTCCGAAAGGACTGATTCGTCAGAGTGAATTTTTCCTGTACAGCAAGAAGGACAGGGATGCGGTCTACAAGTGTCTGGAAAGAGGGTACAAGTTCCCGGAGGTTACGAGCTGGATCCGTGCAAGCAAGCAGGATTTCCAGCTGGTGAAGGACATCGGACTCAGAGAGACCGGTATTCTGGTAAGCTGCTCGGATTATCATATTTTTTATAAGATGAAGATGACCAGACGTGAGGTCATGAATCTGTACCTGAGCGTGATCCGCGAGTGCCTGGAGACGGGAATCAGTCCGCGCTGCCATCTGGAGGACATTACGAGGTCGGATATTTACGGTTTTGTCATTCCGTTCTGTGTGGAACTGATGAAGCTGATGGATGAGTACAAGATCCCGATCAAGATCCGCGCGTGCGATACCATGGGATACGGCGTGAATTTCCCAGGTGCCGTGATCCCACGGAGCGTGCCAGGTATTATTTACGGACTGACCACCCATGCCGGCGTTCCGTCGGAGTTGATTGAGTGGCATGGCCACAACGATTTTTACAAGGCGGTCAATAACTCTACAACCGCATGGCTTTACGGCGCAAGCGGCGTTAACTGCTCCCTGTTCGGTATCGGAGAGCGCACCGGAAATACACCGCTTGAGGCGATGGTCTTTGAGTATGCGCAGTTAAAGGGAACACTTGACGGCATGGATACAACGGTCATTACAGAACTGGCAGAATACTTTGAAAAAGAACTCGGCTATGTACAGCCGAGCCGCACACCGTTTGTCGGAAGCAACTTCAATGTGACGAGAGCAGGAATTCATGCGGACGGACTGCTCAAGAACGAAGAAATTTACAACATTTTTGATACGGGGAAATTCTTAAACAGACCGCCTCTTGTATCGGTGTCCAACACATCGGGTCTTGCCGGAATTGCACACTGGATCAATTCGTACTATCATCTGCCGAAGGAGAAATGGGTCGATAAGAACTCGGACCTGGTTAAGAAAGTAAAAGTCTGGGTGGATGCACAGTATGAGGACGGACGTGTGACGGTACTTACGGATTCCGAACTTGTGGAAGAGATCGGAAAGTGCTGCAAAGAGCTGAACATCACGATATAGCATGAGGTAAATAGATGAGTGAGGATAATTATTCGCTGAGTTCGCGCGTGTTTCACACAATACGTGAAAATATACTGTCCGGGAAATATGCGACGGACGAGGAATTAAAAGAAAAATCCATCGGAGAGGAACTGGGGGTCAGCCGGACTCCGGTCAGGGAGGCACTGCGCCAGCTGGAACTGGAGGGTCTTGTGACCATCATTCCGAACAAGGGAGCATATGTCGTCGGAATCTCCCAGAAGGATATCCGCGATATTTATGAGATCCGCTCCAGACTGGAGGGACTCTGCGCGAGGTGGGCGTGCGATAACATCACAAAGGATCAGCTGGATGAGCTGGAGGAGAACATCTATCTGTCGGATTTTCATTCTTCCAAGGGAAATTCCGAGCAGGTGGTGGAGCTCGACAACAAGTTCCATGAAATTTTATACGATGCGTCAGGCAGCAAGGAACTGCGCCACATCCTGCGGGATTTTCACCATTACGTGCAGCGCGTGCGCAAGGTGACGCTCGCCGTGCAGGAGAGAGCGGTCAATTCAAACGAGGAGCACCGCAAGATTGTGGAGGCGCTAAAGCAGCATGACGGGGCCAGGGCGGAAGAACTGGCGGACGCACATATGCGCAACACCATTAACAATATGGATCATTACGGCTGGGACAATCTGCTCAAGCAGTAAGAGCGGAAGATGCCATGTCAGATAGAACAGAATCACAGCACAGAAAGGAAGTAACCATGGAAAAAATCAAAATGACAACGCCACTTGTAGAGATGGACGGAGATGAGATGACACGGATTCTCTGGAAAATGATCAAAGACGAACTGTTGTATCCGTTTATCGATCTTAAGACGGAGTATTATGATCTCGGACTGGAACACCGCAACGAGACGGACGATCAGGTTACCGTAGATTCTGCAAATGCAACGAAAAAGTACGGGGTTGCTGTAAAATGTGCGACGATTACGCCGAATGCCGCCCGTATGACGGAGTATCATCTCAAGGAGATGTGGAAGAGCCCGAACGGAACGATCCGCGCCATGCTGGACGGAACGGTGTTCCGTGCACCGATTATCGTCAAGGGGATCGAGCCGTGCGTGAAGAACTGGAAAAAGCCGATCACGATCGCGAGACATGCATACGGCGACGTCTATAAGGCGAGCGAGATGAAGATTCCGGGACCGGGCAAATGCGAACTGGTCTACACGGCGGAGGACGGAACTGAGACAAGAGAGCTGATCCACAATTTTACCGGTGCGGGCGTGGTGCAGGGACAGCACAATCTCTGCAATTCCATCGAGAGCTTTGCGAGAAGCTGCTTTAACTATGCACTTGACACAAAGCAGGATCTGTGGTTTGCCACCAAGGATACCATCTCCAAAAAATACGACCACACCTTCAAGGATATTTTCCAGGAGATTTTTGACAGCGAGTATGCGCAGAAGTTCAAAGATGCCGGCATCACATATTTCTACACACTGATCGATGACGCGGTGGCGCGTGTGATGAAGTCGGAGGGCGGCTATATCTGGGCGTGCAAGAACTATGACGGCGATGTGATGAGCGATATGGTATCCAGCGCGTTCGGTTCGCTGGCAATGATGACCTCCGTGCTTGTCACACCGGACGGAAAGTACGAGTACGAGGCGGCGCACGGAACCGTACAGCGCCATTACTATAAGCATCTGAAGGGGGAGGAGACCTCCACGAATTCCGTTGCAACCATTTTTGCATGGACGGGCGCACTCAGAAAGCGCGGAGAGCTGGACGCAGTCACGAGCTGGAAGAGTTTGCCGACAAGCTGGAAAAAGCTTGTGTTAAGACCATCGAGGATGGTAAAATGACAAAAGACCTTGCGCTGATTACGACCATCCCTAATCCGGTTGTATTAAACAGTGAAGATTTTATCAAGGCAATTCGGAACACGTTAGAAGGAATGTTATCATTATGATTTTATCCTGTCAGAATATTTCCAAGTCATTCGGGACAGACGAAATTTTAAAAAATGTAAGCTTTCATATTGAAGCAAACGAAAAAGCAGCGATTGTCGGCATCAATGGTGCCGGCAAGTCTACGCTGCTTAAAATTATTATGCAGAAAGAGACGCCGGATACCGGTGAGGTGATTCTTGCGAAAGATGCCACCATCGGCTATCTGGCGCAGTATCAGGATGTGTCCGGGCACCGGACCATCTACGAGGAAGTCCTTGACGCAAAGAAGAACATCATCGAGATGGAGGAGCGTCTCCGCGGGATGGAGGCGCAGATGAATGCGCTCACAGGGCAGGAGCTTGAAGCGCTTCTGGACGGGTATCACCGGTTGAGCCACGAGTTTGAACTGCTGGGCGGCTATACCTACCGCAGTGAAGTGACGGGAATCTTAAAGGGACTCGGCTTTGTGGAGAGTGAATTTGACCGGCAGATGAGCGAACTTTCCGGCGGACAGAAGACTCGCGTGTCACTGGGCAAGCTCCTTGTGACAAAGCCGGATGTCCTGCTTTTAGACGAGCCGACCAACCATCTGGATATGGAATCGATCCGGTGGCTGGAGGGATTTCTGATGAACTATAAGGGAGCGGTCGTGATCGTGTCGCATGACCGCTATTTTCTGGATCGCGTCGTCACCAAGGTGGTGGAGATTTTTCAGCACCAGGGGTATGTCTACCAGGGGAATTACACGGAATTTGCGAAGAAAAAGGCGAAGATCCGGGAAGATCTGTTAAAGCAGTATTACAACCAGCAGCGGGAGATTAAGCATCAGGAAGAGGTCATCACAAAGCTCAAGTCTTTTAACCGTGAGAAATCGATTAAGCGGGCGGAGAGCGTGAAAAGATGCTGGATAAGATCGAGCGCCTTGAGAAGCCGACGGATGAGAACACGGACATTCATATTGTGCTCGAGCCGGATGTGACAAGCGGTAACGATGTTCTTACGGTGGAGCATTTAAGGAAAGCGTTCGGCACACACACGCTGTTTACCGATCTCTCCTTTGAGATTAAGCGCGGGGAGCGCGTGGCATTGACCGGCAATAACGGAACAGGCAAGACGACGATTCTTAAGATCATCAATGAACTGATCCCGGCGGACGGCGGAACCATTGTGCTCGGGTCGAATGTGCACATCGGGTACTACGATCAGGAACATCAGCTGCTCCACATGGAGAAAACGATTTTTGAGGAGATCGCGGATGACTACCCGCAGCTAAACCACACGAAGATCCGCAATGTCCTGGCAGCGTTTTTATTTACGAACGATGATGTATTCAAGCGGATTGCAGACTTAAGCGGCGGGGAGCGCGGGCGTGTCTCCCTTGCCAAGCTGATGCTTTCCGATGCGAATTTTCTGATTTTGGATGAGCCGACCAACCATCTGGACATCACATCCAAAGAGATTTTGGAGTCGGCGCTAAACCAGTACACCGGAACCGTCTTTTTCGTGTCGCACGACCGTTATTTTATCAATCAGACCGCAACCCGGATTCTGGACTTGACGGGCGGGACGATTGTCAACTATATCGGGAATTACGATTACTATCTGGAAAAACATGACGAGCTGACCCGGATCTATGTGGAGGCGGAGCCGCAGGCGCAGGCGGCGCAGATGACGGAACAGACCGTGGCGCAGGACGGAAGTGGAACGGACAAGAAAGCGGACTGGCAGGCGCAGAAAGCCGAGCAGGCGCGCATCCGCAAGCTTGAGAATACGCTAAAGAAGGCGGAAGAGCGCATTGCCGAGCTGGAGGATCTGATCGCCGGCATTGATGAGGAGTGCGCAGATCCTGCCAATGCAACCAATTCCGCGAAGCTCGGCGAGCTGACCGGCAGACAGAATGAATACCGGAGCGAGCTGGAAAAATGCTACGAGGAATGGGAGCAGGTATCGATGGAGCTTGAGTCGTGAGGGATGCCGTCTGGTTGTTAAATTTTTGACACATTGACAGATATCTGGTTTATCACTATAATAAAAGAGATGTTTTGATAGAAAGGTGGGCATCACCATGCAGGAAAAAGAAATATCACAGGCTGTCATTCGTCGAATGCCGCGGTATTACAGATATCTGGGAGAATTGCTGGACGCCGGGGTAGAACGTATTTCTTCAAATGATCTGAGCCTCAGGATGAATGTCACCGCATCCCAGATTCGTCAGGATCTCAATAATTTTGGGGGATTTGGCCAGCAGGGATATGGATATAACGTAAAGTACCTATATGAGGAAATCGGCAAGATTCTAGGACTGAACCAGCAGCACAATATTATCGTGATCGGTGCCGGAAATCTCGGGCAGGCACTCGCCAATTACGTGAAGTTTGAAAAGCTTGGATTTATGATCATCGGACTGTTCGATGTCAATCCGGCGTTGGACGGTGTGACTGTGCGCGGGATCAAGATCCGTATGCTGGATGAGCTGGAAGATTTCTGTAGAGAGAACAAAGTAGACATTGCAGCGCTTACCATGCCGAAGGAAAAAGCGGACGCCATTGCCAACCGTCTGGTCGGTCTTGGCATTCATGCGATCTGGAATTTTGCACATGTGGATCTGGAATTGATCAATAAGGACGTTGTTGTGGAAAATGTCCATCTCTCGGACAGCCTGATGCAGTTATCCTACAATATTGTGAAGAATCAGCGCGCCAAAGAGAACAGCCGTCAGACAGATTAAAAGAGGTCCTGCATAGCAGGATCTCTTTTTTACTCTATAGGGAACTTTGTTCCAGTGTTTTACTGAAATAAAATGCCGGGTGTGATGCCGGCAGGCGGGAGGGAAAAGATGCGATATATCGTAAACAGCCGAGAGATGAATCTTTATGACAGCCGGACAATCGAGGAATTTCATATGCCGCAGGCAGTGTTGATGGAGCGGGCGGCGTTTTCCTTTGTGGAGACACTGCGCCGAGAAAAACGGAATACGTCAAGAACACTCGTCGTCTGCGGCAGCGGCAACAACGGCGGAGACGGCTATGCGATCGCTAGAATACTCATGCAGGCGGGAAACACCGTCGATGTATTGGAAGCGCCGCACACAGGAAAAGCGTCCGTCGGCAATCAGCTCCAGAAGAAGATCTTTCTTGCGTACGGCGGTAAGATCCTCACGGAATTTCCGGAGGGGAAGTCCTACACGCTCGTGATCGACGCGGTATTCGGCGTGGGATTATCGCGCAGTGTGGAGGGAGAATACGCATCGTTAATCGACCGGATGAATGCCATGGAAGGGGCGAAGGCGGCGGTTGACATTGCTTCCGGCATTTCGGCGGACAATGGAAATGTGCTGGGAACCGCTTTCCGGGCAGATCTGACGGTCACATTCGCGTTTGAAAAGGTGGGATGCCTGCTGTGGCCGGGCAATCAGTACGCCGGGAAAGTTGTTGTGGCAGATATCGGGATTACGCCGGATGCATTCGGGGAGCGCAAACCGGCGGTGGCGGTGTTAGAAGACGTGGATCTCTCCATTCTTGCCGCAAGGGAGAGCCACTCCAACAAAGGAACGTTCGGCAGACTTCTCGTGATTGCCGGAAGCCAGGGAATGTCCGGAGCGGCATATCTCTGCGCGAAGGCCGCATATGCAAGCGGCTGCGGGCTGGTGCGCATTTTACACCGGAGGAAATCGCGCTATTTTACAGACGCAGCTTCCGGAGGCGGTAATTACGGCGTATTCCTCCAAAAAGGCGGAGACACCGCTTCTTTCGGAGGCCATGAGCTGGGCGGACACGATCGTGTGCGGACCGGGGATTGGCACGACGGATGCGGCTGCGTGGATGGTCCGGACAGTGATCAAGAATGCGGCGGTTCCGGTGCTTTTGGATGCGGACGCGCTGAATGTGATTGCAAAAGATACAAACCTGCTGCTTCTGCCGCACACGGAACTCGTGGTGACGCCGCACCTTGGAGAGATGAGCCGGCTGACTGGGGATTCTGTGGCGTATCTGCAGAATCATCTGATTGAGGCGGCGGATGAATTCGCAAGACAGTACAATGTAATCTGCATCTTGAAGGACGAACACACGGCTACCGCGATTCCGTACAGCCAGACATGGCTGAATGTATCCGGCAATGCCGGGCTTGCAACGGCGGGAAGCGGGGATGTCTTAAGTGGCATCATCGGCGGACTGATGGCGCAGGGAATCCGTGTGGAGCAGGCGGCGCCGCTCGGTGTCTACCTGCACGGAAAGGCGGGCGAAGCGGCAGGTGCGCGGCGCTCCATGCGCGGCATGACGGCGTCGGACATTCATGACGGAATGTGCGAGATCCTGGCCGGACTGGAACAGACGCAGTCACAGCCGGGAAAGATGGCATATCATAGTGTTGGGAAAATAAAAACAAAATGGAATACACCCGTGAAAAATGGCAATACTATCCGTAAAAGATCCAGAGAGAAATGGAGTGGAAAGTATGGTAATTCGACGTGGGGATATCTTTTATGCAGACTTGCGGCCGGTGGTCGGCTCGGAACAGGGCGGTGTGCGGCCGGTGCTCATCATACAGAACGATGTTGGAAACAGACACAGTCCGACGGTCATCTGCGCGGCAATCACATCGCAGATGAATAAAGCAAAACTTCCGACACATGTGGAGCTTGACAGCCAGAAATATGCGCTGGTTAAGGATTCCGTGGTGCTGTTGGAACAACTGCGGACGATCGATAAGACGAGACTGAAAGATAAAGTGTGCCATCTGGATCATCAGATCCTTGTGAAAATAGACAAGGCGCTGGAGATCAGTCTGGAACTCTATACATAACTTGACTATTATGCGCGAAAATGTTATGATTTCTGATGTTTTAGTGTGTAATACCGGAGACACGAAAGAAAGGATACTATATGGATGATGGTTGCAGCCCCACTGTGGGCATTCTCATTTTTGCAGGATTTGTCATATTAGATTTTGTGGTATTTGGCTTTATCGCGCCATGCAGAATTTGAATGAGGCTGCCATAGAACGTCTGGCGGGAGAGGAAGACCGCGGTGCGGGACTTCTGCGGCGCTATACGGATAAGAATGAACGATATACGCATGTCTGCGAACTGGTGGTTTTAATCGTGCATATGCTGCTCGGTTTTCTGGAGGTACCGCTCTGGCGCGCGTATTTTCTGCCGGAAGACGCGGGAAGCGTCATGTCGGTACTTGTGGATATCATCATTTTTGTGATCCTGATTCTCATTGTGCTGGTGTTTGGAATCTACACGCCGCAGAAAGTGGCGTCCAGAAAGCCGGAAGCCTGGGCACTGCGCCTGGCGGGACCGGTACATGTGGTGGAACTTCTTTTTTACCCGATCATATTCCTGACGGACGGTTTAGCCAACCTTCTGGCGCGCGTGTTCGGCGTTGATCCGTTAAGCGATACGGATGATGTGACGGAGGAAGAGATTATCTCCATGGTAAACGAGGGTCACGAGCAGGGTGTGCTCCTTGCAAGCGAGGCGGAGATGATTCATAACATCTTTGAGTTTGGCGACAAGGAAGCCAAGGATATCATGACGCACCGCAAGAATATCTGTGCGCTCGACGGAACCAGAACGTTTCGCCAGGCCCTGGAGTTCATCAAGGAGAACAACTATTCCAGATTCCCGGTGTTTCTGGACGACATCGATAACATTATCGGTGTCCTACATATCAAGGAGGCTCTGGAACTGAGCCTGGACGCGGCGGTTTATGACACGCCGGTCTCTAAGATCAAGGGTCTGATCCGGGAGGTGGACTTCATCCCCGAGACGCGCAACATCAATTCCCTGTTTGCCATGATGCAGGCAGCCAAAAGTCATCTGGTGATCGTGTGGATGAGTACGGACAGACGGCAGGCATTGTTGCGATGGAAGACATTCTGGAAGAGATTGTTGGAAACATCGAGGACGAGCACGACGAGGAGACGAACATGGTCGAACTGCAGCCGGATGGAAGCTATCTGATGAGCGGTATGGCTCCGTTTGACGAGGTTGTGGAAGTGCTGGGGATTCCGCTGGATGAAGAGGACGATTTCGAGACATTAAACGGTTTTTTGATCTCACTGATCGATAAGATTCCCAGCGACGACGAGGTGTTTTCAACAACCGCATACGGGTATCTGTTTGAGATCCTTCTGTAGAGAACAAGATGATCCAGAAGGTACACGTGATCAAACTTCCGGAGGAGAAGGCTTCGGAAGTCGAACTGGCAGACGGGACTTGCCAGAATGAAGAATAAATGTTAAAATAATAAACCGGATTTCAACAGAAAAGAGGAAAAAAACATGTCAGGACATTCAAAATTTGCCAACATTAAGCACAAGAAAGAAAAAAATGATGCGGCAAAGGGAAAGATTTTTACCATTATCGGAAGAGAGATTGCTGTTGCAGTAAAAGAGGCGGTCCTGACCCTGCCAACAACTTCAAGCTGGCACAGGTCATCGCCAAGGAAGATCCAACAATATGCCGAACGATACGATCGAGCGCGGTATCAAGAAGGCTGCTGGAGACGGCAACTCGGTCAATTACGAATTCTGTACTTATGAAGGCTACGGTCCGAGCGGAACCGCCATCATCGTAAAGTGCCTGACGGACAATAAGAACCGTACGGCTGCGAATGTGCGCAACGCGTTTACAAAGGGACACGGCAGTATCGGTACACAGGGCTGTGTATCTTATATGTTCGATGAGAAGGGACAGATTATTGTCGCAAAGGAAGATTACGAGGGAGATGCGGATGAGCTGATGATGCAGGCTCTTGACGCAGGAGCTGAGGATTTTTCCGAGGAGGAAGACAGCTACGAGATCCTTACAGCGCCGGACGATTTTGAGGATGTCCGCAGAGCGTTGGAGGATGCAGGTATTCCGATGGCAGAAGCTTCTGTGACCATGCTTCCGCAGAACTATGTGGAGCTGACAGCGGAGGAGGATCTGACCAACATCAACCGTATTCTGGATCTTCTGGATGCAGATGATGATGTGCAGGAAGTATTTCACAACTGGATGAATAATAAATTTACAAAAAGAGGGCAGACCATAACAGATGGTTTGTCCTTTTTTTGTAAAACGCTGGAATTGTAGGGTGAAATGGTATATCATAATATTGTATATGCTTTCTGCGAAAAACAGGATGTTTCCGATACAAGGAGGGTTTTATGAAAAAAATACTTTTTGCAGCTTCTGAGTGCGTTCCGTTTATCAAGACCGGGGGACTTGCGGACGTCTGCGGCGCGCTTCCCAAGAAATTTGACAAGGAAGAGTGGGATGTGCGGGTGGTTATTCCGAATTATAGCTGTATTCCGGAAAAATACCGCAGCCAGTTTGAGTATGTGACGCATTTTTATATGAGCGCCGGGACTTATATCCAGGACAAGTACGTCGGGGTTCTTCAGTATGTGCTTGATGGCATCACCTACTATTTTATCGATAATCAGGAATACTTTAACTGCATCGTGCCTTATGGGGACATCCGGTTTGACATTGAGAAGTTCTGTTTTTTTGACAAGGCGGTACTCTCCATTTTAAAACAGATCAATTCCGGCCGGATCTGATTCACTGTCACGACTGGGAGACGGGACTGATTCCGGTTTATCTGAAAAATGAGTTCCAGGCGGACTCCTTTTACTGGGGCATCAAGTCGGTCATCACGATCCACAACTTAAAGTTCCAGGGAATCTGGGACATGAAGACAATGCAGGGACTGACCGGTTTCTCGGCGGATCTGTTTACGCCGGATAAGTTGGAGTTCCAGAAGGACGCCAATATGTTGAAGGGCGGACTGGTGTATGCGGATTACATCACGACCGTCAGCGATTCCTATGCGAATGAGATTCAGACGGAGTATTACGGGGAAGGGTTAAACGGTCTGCTCTCGGCAAGACATTACGACATGCAGGGAATTGTAAACGGAATCGACTATACGGTTTACAATCCGAAGACGGATCCAAAGATCTATGTCAATTACGACGCCGCGGATTTCCGCAAGAAAAAGCCGTCCAATAAGATGAAGCTGCAGGAGGAACTGGGACTTGCCGTCGACAAGAAAAAATACATGATCGGCCTGATCTCAAGACTGACGGACCAGAAGGGATTCGATCTCATCAATTACGCGATCGACCGCATTGTGGACGACTATACGCAGTTCGTGGTCATCGGAACCGGTGATCCGCAGTACGAGAATATGTTCCGCCACTATGCATGGAAGTACGGCGACCGTGTCTCGGCGAATATCTGCTACTCGGACGAACTTGCCCACAAGCTGTACGCGGCTGCGGACGCGTTCTTAATGCCGTCGCGGTTTGAACCGTGTGGACTGACGCAGTTAATCTCTTTCCGTTACGGCACGGTGCCGATCGTGCGGGAGACGGGCGGACTCCGGGATACCGTAAAGCCGTACAATGAGTACGAGAACACCGGAGACGGATTCTCGTTTGCAAACTATAACGGAGACGAGATGTTAGGCGTGATCAACTACTCCAAACATATCTATTTTGACCGCAAGAAGCAGTGGAACCAGATGATTGACCGCGGAATGGCAAACGACTATTCCTGGAACAATTCCAAGGGACGCTATGAGGGATTGTACCGCTATCTTCTGGGAGAAGTGTAGCGTGAGCTGACATAATATGACGCTGGGTGATACATAACTAAGCAGGGTGCAATTTTGCACCCTGCTTTTTATGCAATTAGTAAAAAGAGAAGACCGAAGGAGAAAGGAGAAGCTAATGTCAGAAAAACAGGAACAGAAAA
>ENA-OQDW01000298-OQDW01000298.1-human-gut-metagenome-genome-assembly--contig:-NODE-298-length-21657-cov-2.020251_pt1 | contig 21657 bp, 29 predicted proteins | sample MGYA00242784_ERZ504613 | MGnify/ENA primary metagenome ERZ504613 (study PRJEB26092, sample SAMD00036330) | human gut metagenome | host: Homo sapiens | study: EMG produced TPA metagenomics assembly of...
AAAAGAAGGCGAAGAAGTATTCGCACTTCGTCCGATGACATGCCCTTTCCAGTATTATGTATATAAACAAAGCCAGAAGAGCTACCGAGATCTGCCATGCCGTTACGGTGAGACTTCTACTTTATTCAGAAATGAAGATTCCGGAGAAATGCACGGATTGACTCGTGTAAGACAGTTTACAATTTCTGAAGGACATCTTGTGATCCGCCCTGATCAGGTAGAAGATGAATTCAAAGGCTGTGTCGATCTTGCAAAATACTGTCTGACAACACTCGGTGTGGAAGAAGATGTAACATATCGTCTCTCTCTTGCAGATCCTGACAATATGGATAAATATCTTGGAACAAGAGAAATGTGGGATGAAGTAGAAGATGTTATGCGTAAAATGTTAGACCATCTTGAAATCAACTACACAGAAGAGACAGGTGAGGCTGCATTCTACGGACCAAAACTTGACATTCAGGCAAAAAATGTTTACGGCAAAGAAGATACTATGATTACAATTCAGTTGGATATGTTCCTTGCAGAACGTTTTGACATGACATTTGTAGACAAAGACGGCGAAAAGAAACGTCCATACATCATCCATCGTACTGCAATGGGATGCTACGAGAGAACACTTGCATGGCTGATTGAAAAATATGCCGGCTTATTCCCGACATGGCTTTGTCCAGAACAGGTTCGTGTACTTCCTATTTCAGAGAAATATCACGATTATGCAAACAAAGTTGCTAACGAATTACGTGGCAACGGCGTAAAATGCACAGTTGACGAACGTGCTGAAAAAATTGGTTACAAAATTCGTGAGACACGTCTCGATCGCGTTCCTTACATGCTTGTTGTCGGAGCAAAAGAGGAAGAAGAAGGCGTTGTATCTGTACGAAGCAGATATTTAGGCGATGAAGGCAAAAACCTTTGGATACATTTATCAATGATATTTGTAAAGAAATCCGCACAAAAGAGATTCGTAAAATCGAAGTGCAGGAAGATCAGAAATAAATTAATTTTTATCAACAAGGAGCCGAGCAGAAACAGAGTATGCTCGGTTTTCTTGTTTTTTATAAGAAGTTATGGTATACTTCATACAAATCTGTCATTGAATGAAGGAGGGAAAACATGAAAGAACCTGTAGAATTGTCAAAACAACAGAGAAAATCAAAAGAGACAAAAGAGCGTATCTTCCAGGCTGCAAAACGTATTTTACAAAAAAGCGGCTACGAAGAACTTTCCATAAAAAATATTTGCGAGGAAGCGGGCGTTTCCAACGGAAGCTTTATCATCACTTTAAAACAAAAGATGATCTGCTTTCCTATTATATTGAAGACCAGCCAAGCATCGATCCGGATCGTTTAGAACTGCCTAAAAAATAAAGAGGATGCAAAAGAAACGATCATTCATGTCTACTTAAATTATGTGAAATATTGTAAGGAACTTGGCGTGGAATTTATGGCGGGATATTACACTCCGCACAATCAGGCGTTAAACCCTACGATTCGTACCGAGCGTCCATACCCAATCGTCACTGTTCAGCATTATTTAGAACGAGCTTTAGAAGCCAATGCGATTCAATTGAATTTGAAAATCGAGGAAATCACCACAGATATCCGTATGATTGTCATCGGAAATGTATTTGAATGGGCGATGAGAAATGGAGATGCTGATTTTGAAGGAAATATGAGACGTTCCCTGTCTCACTATTTGGATAGTATTTTTGTCGTATAAAAGAGCCTGCCCTAACAACTCAAACGCGTTAGGGCAGGCTTTTATTTTTTTACATATTTCTGGATTTTTCCGCGCACACTTCCATCGCTTCCATCAAAGCACTCCTGAATCCTGCTGCCTCCAGCACTTTCACTGCCTCAATCGTTGTCCCCGCAGGAGAGCATACCATATCTTTCAATTCTCCCGGATGTTTCCCTGTCTCAAGAACCATCTTCGCGCTTCCCATCACTGCTTTCGCCGCAAATTTATATGCCTGCTTTCTTGGCATTCCTTCTGCGACTGCTGCGTCTGCCATCGCCTCAATCATCATAAACACATATGCCGGAGAACTTCCGCTTACCGTTACGACTGCATCAATCAATCTCTCCGGAATAATTTCTACTTCTCCAAATCCGCGTAAAATATCGCATACATGCTCCATCTCGCTCTCTGTCACATATGTATTTTTGCAGACACCTGTCATTCCTTCCTGAACCATTGCCGGTGTGTTTGGCATTGTTCTCACGAGTTTCACCGGTTTACCGAATTTTTCTTCCAGCCACGCAAGCGTTTTTCCAGGTGCGATCGTCACTACAATCTGATTATCTTTCATAACATCTTTAATCTCACAGATAACCTCTTCATAAAACTGTGGTTTCACAGAAAGTACAATCACATCTGCTTTTTCTGCTGCTTCTTTGTTATCCTCTGTCATATAAATTCCAAACTCTTTGTTCACACGTACTCTGCTTGCCTCTGATTTTGCCGTCCCGATAATCTCCTCTGCCTTGCAGATTCCATTTCCAATAATCCCGGCTATCATGGCATTTGCCATATTGCCACATCCTATAAACCCTAATTTCATCTTGTCTCCTCCTATGTTCTACATCTCTTCTGTATACTTTTTAATTTCTGACGTATTCGTCAATTTTTTATTCCATCTTTTCCAAGCACAATCAACGTCGGAGCTTGACGGACTCCATATTTTCTACAAGATCCATCGATTCTTCTGCATCGATTTTTCATATTCACATGTGCCTGATCCAGCATAAATCCTGCTACCTTGCAATTCGGACAAGTCTTCGTTGTAAACAGCAACGTTTTTGTCTCTTCCACCGATACATTTTCTTCTGCAATAATCTCCTTTGCCGCCTCTGTTCTCACTTTCAGATGTGATTTCGTAATATCGTATACTTTTCTTTCTTTGAATTCCTGAAGCTTTCCGTCATTCCAGTTCTGCACCGGACGGTAATATCCCGTGATACGGCTGTACACTTCTGTCGTCTTTCCGCAAATCGGACAAGTATATTGTTCCCCTGTCAGATAACCGTGTTCCCTACAGATAGAATAGGTCGGTGATATGGTATAATACGGCAGTTTGTAATTTTCGGAAATCTTGCGCACAAGCGCCGCCGCTGATCTCCAGTTTGGAAGTTTCTCTCCTAAAAATGCATGAAAAACAGTTCCTGAAGTATACAATGTCTGCATCTCATCCTGTATATCAAGCGCCTCAAAAATATCTTCTGTGTATCCAACCGGGAGGTGGGAACTATTCGTATAATAAGGCGTTCCACAGTCTTCCGCCGCTGTGATGATATCCGGGAATTGATCTCTGTCATGTTTTGCAAGACGATACGTTGTGGATTCTGCCGGTGTCGCCTCCAAATTGTAGAGATCCCCGTATTCTTCCTGATAATCCGAAGTCGTTCTCTCATGTGATTCAACACATTTTTGGCAAACTCCTGTGTTTTTTCATGTGTCATATCTGCCCGCAGCCACTTTGCATTCAGGCCTGCTTCATTCATTCCGATCAGACCGATCGTTGAAAAATGATTGTCAAACGTACCAAGATATTTTTTTCGTATATGGATACAATCCTTCATTCAAAAGCTTTGTAATAATGGTACGTTTTATACTTAAAGAACGTGCCGCAATATCCATCAGATGATCCAGTCTTCTGTAAAATTCCGCTTCATCATTCGACAAATAGGCGATTCTTGGGAGATTGATCGTCACAACTCCGACTGACCCTGTACTCTCCCCGCTTCCGAAATACCCCCCTGATTTTTTCCGAAGTTCCCGAAGATCCAGACGCAAACGGCAGCACATACTTCTGACATCACTTGGCTCCATGTCACTGTTTACATAATTGGAAAAATAAGGTGTTCCGTATTTTGATGTCATTTCAAACAGTAATTGATTGTTCTCCGTGTCTGACCAGTCAAAATCTTTCGTGATAGAATAGGTAGGTATTGGATACTGGAATCCTCTTCCGTCAGCATCTCCCTCAATCATAATCTCAATAAATGCCTTATTCACCATATCCATTTCTTTTTTACAGTCTTTATATTTAAAATCCATCTCTTTTCCACCAACAATCGCCGGAAGCTCTGCCAGATCATTTGGCACCGTCCAGTCCAGCGTGATGTTTGTAAACGGAGACTGTGTTCCCCATCTGCTCGGTGTATTTACACCATATATAAATGACTCAATACATTTTTTCACCTGCTTATAATTCAGCTGATCCGCTTTGACAAACGGTGCCAGATAGGTATCAAACGAAGAAAATGCCTGCGCTCCTGCCCACTCATTCTGCATGATTCCAAGGAAATTTACCATCTGATTGCAAAGCGTGGAAAGATGTTTCGCCGGAGCCGATGTGATCTTTCCTCCACGCCTCCGAGACCTTCCTGAATCAGCTGTTTTAAAGACCAGCCTGCACAATACCCTGTCAGCATCGACAGATCATGGATGTGAATGTCTGCATTTCTATGTGCATTTCCTATTTCTTCGTCATAAATCTCTGAGAGCCAGTAATTTGCTGTAATGGCTCCTGAGTTGCTTAAGATCAATCCACCCACAGAATAGGTCACTGTCGAGTTCTCTTTTACACGCCAATCATTGATATTTACATAGTTATCCACAATTTCTTTGTAATCAAGCACAGTTGATTTCATATTCCGAATTTTTTCACGTTGTTTGCGGTACAAAATATACCCTTTTGCTACATCTCCGTAACCCGATTGAATCAGCACAGACTCCACACTGTCCTGTATATCTTCTACTCGAATGAGATTCTCCTGAATCTTCGGCTCAAAATCTGCCGTCACTTTTAAGGCAAGCATGTCGATAATATCCGGATGGATCGCTTTTTCCTGTGCTTCAAATGCTTTCGTGATCGCAGCTACAATTTTTTTCAAATGAAAATCAGTTATTTTCCCGTCTCTTTTTGTCACCTGATACATCTATCTCAACCTCCATCATTTACAAATCATGAACCCATTGTAGCACTGTGTGAAACGTGCGTCAATAGCACCAGAAAACCATATATTGTGTATTTTTAGTTTTACATTCCTATATATTGTTATATACCACGCAGTTCTACGTTTGAAACATAGGGTCTTATAACCTCCGCAAACGCCTGCATTTCTGCCTTTTCGCATCCGTTTATCTCATCACCGATCAACTCTCCTGAGTCCACAAAAGACTGCAAAAATATTTTTCAGCCCCCCGTATCCACCGTCCAATTTCTTCAAACGATTCCCTCGTATGATATTCTTGAATTACCGTTGTTCGAAACTCATATGCAACCGGGTGTCCCAATAAAAATGCCACGCTTTCCTGTATCCGTTCCATCAGTTCCCTGCTTTCTTCGATTCCGGCTGTCTTACAGTATTGTCTTTTACTATTCTTAATGTCCATCGCAACGTAGTCTGCCAGTCCATTTTGAACAAGACTTTTCAACTTCTTTGGAAAACTCCCATTCGTATCCAGTTTTACCAAAAATCCAAGTTCTTTGACTTGTTCAAGAAATCGCTCAATATCATTTTGGAGCAATGGTTCTCCTCCGCTTACACAGACACCGTCCAAAATTCCCTGCCGCTTTTTCAAAAATGTAAAAATCTCTTCTTCCGGATACTTTTCTGTCTGTCCTGTCCCAAGAACGAGCGGCGCATTATGGCAGAACGGACATCTAAAATTGCAACCCGAAGTAAAGATTGTGCACGCCACCTTTCCCGGATAGTCTAAAAGTGTCAGCTTTTGCAGTCCTTGTATATTCATAGTATCACTCTTTTCTTTTTTCTAGCATTCCTAACTACCATAGCACTATCAGATGATATTTTCAATGTTTGGAATGTTTCTTAAAAACCAAATCGAGCATTGTACCTTTCTTGCGTATATGCTATACTTTTCATAACATACGTACTAATTACAAAGGGCAGATTTTTCTTTCTGATACCTGAGTAAAAAGGCGGACCGAATAAAAGACCGATCAGACTTATCAAGATAAGTCTGCCCTTTTTGAACCTTCGCCATAGGCGTAGGTTCTTTTTTAGGAGGGAGTTGTTTATGGAAACAAGAATTGCACTCATTGGCATCATTGTCACAAGTCATGAATCCATTCAGGAATTGAATACATTGTTAAGCGAATACGGCTCTTACATTGTCGGGCGCATGGGCATCCCTTATCGAGAGAAAAATGTCTCAATCATCAGCATTGCCATCGATGCACCAAATGATGTAATCAGTTCACTGTCCGGGAAAATCGGAATGCTTCCGGGGCTCAGCACAAAGACCGTTTATTCCAAACTACCGTTTTAATAAGGAGGATGATTCAAAAGCTTATGAAAGAATTGATTCAAAAATTAAAAGAAACTCAAAAACTTGTCAAAAGAAGAATGGATTTCACTGATTGAAAACCGCTCTGTAGAGCTTTCGGACTACCTTTTCGCGCAGGCGAGAGAGGTTCGACATCAATATTATGGAAAAGAGATTTATGTACGCGGATTGATTGAATTTACAAATTACTGTAAAATGATTGCTTTTACTGCGGTATCCGAAAAAGCAATGCGAATACTACCCGGTATCGACTTACAAAAGAAGATATTTTGACCTGCTGCAAAAGCGGATATACACTTGGCTTTCGCACATTTGTCTTACAGGGTGGCGAAGACGGCTATTTTACCGACTCTCGTCTTTGTGATATCGTCTCTTCGATCAAGAGTTCTTATCCTGACTGCGCCATCACACTTTCCGTTGGTGAAAAATCTTACGAGAGCTATCAGGCATTATTTGAAGCTGGTGCAGACCGTTATCTTTTGCGCCATGAGACATTTGACTCCGTGCATTACCAAAAACTGCATCCGTCTTCTCTGACTGCCGAAAATCGTCAGCAATGCCTTTGGCATTTAAAAGAAATCGGATATCAGGTCGGTACAGGATTTATGGTCGGTTCCCCTTATCAAACTTCAGAAAATCTTGCCGACGATCTGTTATTTATTAAAAGCTTAAATCCCCAAATGATCGGAATCGGCCCCTTTATCTCACACCATGATACTCCGTTTAAAGACCAGACATCCGGAAGCTTAGAATTAACACTTTTTATGCTTGGTCTTTTGAGATTAATGCTGCCGAAAGTATTACTTCCAGCCACGACGGCACTTGGAACTATCAGCCCTAACGGACGGGAACTCGGTATTCTGGCAGGTGCCAATGTCATTATGCCGAACTTATCCCCAATCAACATCCGGAAAAATTATCTTTTATACGATAATAAAATCTCTACAGGAGACGAAGCGGCAGAATCTTTAAATAGTTTAAAAAGAAGCATGGCAGATATCGGATATCAAATCGTGGTATCCCGCGGGGATTCCCTAAACTAGCACTACGTAAACCTGCCCTCACCTGCTCAATTAGGGACAGGGCTATTGTCAATTGGGGACGTAGTAAAAGTCACTTTTACTACGTCCCCAAACTAAGAAAGGAGACAAACCTATGTATAACCCAGCATCAAAAAAAGCGGAAGAATTTATCAACCATGAAGAAATTTTAGCGACATTAAACTACGCAGAAGAAAACAAGCACAACGAAGTGCTGATCACAGAATTAATCGAAAAAGCCAAACTTCGCAAAGGGCTCTCACACCGTGAGGCATCTGTCTTACTGGCGTGTGACATCGAAGAAAAAAATCAAGAAATCTATGCTTTAGCCGAACAGATCAAGAAAGATTTCTACGGTAATCGAATTGTCATGTTTGCCCCACTATATCTTTCCAATTACTGTATCAATGGCTGTACCTATTGCCCATACCACATGAAAAATAAGCACATAGCAAGAAAAAAACTGACGCAAGAAGAAATCCGAAAGGAAGTCATCGCACTTCAGGATATGGGACACAAGCGTCTTGCCCTCGAAGCCGGTGAGGATCCTGTAAACAACCCAATCGAGTACATTTTAGAATGCATCAACACCATTTACAGTATCAAGCATAAAAATGGCGCTATCCGCCGTGTCAATGTCAATATCGCTGCAACAACTGTCGAAAACTACCGCAAGCTTAAAGAAGCCGGAATCGGAACTTACATTCTCTTCCAAGAGACGTACCACAAAGAAAGTTACCTTGAGCTTCACCCGACCGGACCTAAACATGATTATGATTATCACACCGAGGCGATGGACCGTGCAATGGAAGGCGGCATCGATGATGTGGGAATCGGCGTCCTTTTCGGTCTTGATAAATACCGCTATGAGTTTGCCGGACTTTTGATGCATGCAGAACACCTCGAGCAGTCTGGGGAGTCGGCCCGCACACGATCAGTGTTCCTCGTCTGAGACACGCAGATGATATTGACGCAGACGCATTTGACAACGGAATTGACGACGATATAATTTGCAAAACTGGTTGCCTGTATTCGTATCGCCGTACCTTACACCGGCATGATTATTTCTACCAGAGAAGTCAGAAAATGTCGTGAACGCGTTCTCCATCTTGGCGTCTCCCAGATCAGCGGTGGTTCCAAGACAAGTGTCGGCGGCTATGCTGAACCGGAACCGGAAGAAGACAAATCCGAACAGTTCGACGTAAGCGACACAAGAACCTTGGATGAGATCGTCAAGTGGCTGATGGAACTTGGCTATTTCCCAAGCTTTTGTACCGCCTGTTATCGGGAAGGACGCACCGGAGACCGTTTTATGTCTCTTTGTAAAAGCGGACAGATTCAAAACTGCTGCCAGCCGAACGCACTGATGACCTTAAAAGAATACCTGATGGATTATGCTTCCCCTGAGACAAAAAAAATCGGAGAAAAATTAATTTCAGAGGAAATCAACCACATTCCAAATGAAAAAGTAAGAAAAATTGTCATTGATAACCTGAAGGCAATCGAAGAAGATAACCGCCGTGATTTCCGGTTCTAGGAGGAAAATTATGAGTCTCAATAACACACCATCTTCCGAACGTATTCATATCGGAATCTTCGGGAAGCGAAATGCCGGAAAATCCAGCGTCATAAACGCCATCACCGGTCAGGATCTCGCCATCGTATCTGATATCAAGGGCACGACGACCGATCCTGTCCTAAAATCCATGGAACTGCTGCCTCTCGGTCCAGTTGTCCTGATTGACACACCGGGACTTGACGATGAAGGCAAGCTCGGTACACTTCGCATCAAAAAAGCATATCAAATGCTAAACAAAACCGATATTGCTGTCCTTGTCGTGGATGGCAGCATCGGCATGACAGAAGAAGACGACCGGATTCTTACTCGAATCAAAGAAAAAAACATACCATATGTCATTGTCTTCAACAAAATGGACTTAATAACAGATGCTTCTGTGAATACCAGACAAGAAAGTCATTCCCTACAAGTCAGTGCCAAAAACGGCTATCATATACAGGCATTAAAAGAATTGATTGCAAGTCAACTTCCAAAAGAACTGACTAAGAAAAAAATTGTAGGAGATTTGATTGCACCACTTGATTTTGTTGTGCTTGTCGTTCCCATTGACAGTGCTGCTCCAAAAGGCAGACTCATCTTGCCACAGCAGCAGACAATCCGTGATATTTTAGATGCAGGTGCAGTCTCCATTGTTGTAAAAGATACGGAATTAAAAGATACATTGGACAAACTTGCTGTCAAACCAAAACTTGTCATCACCGACAGTCAGGCATTTGGAAAAGTCTCCAAAGAGGTTCCTCGTGATATTCCGTTAACTTCTTTTTCCATCTTATTTGCCAGATATAAGGGAAATCTAGACACATTGATTACCGGAGCCCGGACACTTGACACCTTAGAAGACGGAGATACTGTACTCATCAGCGAAGGCTGCACACATCATCGTCAATGTGACGATATCGGTTCCGTGAAACTTCCGCAGTGGATTTTAGCGCATACCAAAAAAGAACTCCACTTTTCATTTACAAGTGGAACCGAATTTCCAAATGATCTTTCTGATTATCAACTCATTGTTCACTGCGGTGGATGTATGCTGAACGAACGTGAAGTGAAATATCGAATGAAATGTGCGCTTGATCAAAATGTTCCTATAACAAATTACGGCATCGCAATCGCACATATGAAAGGCATCTTAACCCGTAGCCTGGAACCATTTTTATAGACAGTACATCGTGAATCGGAGAATCCTTTATGTCCGGATTCTCCGTAATTCTTTAATCTAAAAACTCTTCTTCCGGCATTCTGACACCCACTGTACTTGTTACCGGAAGTGAAAACACAATCGCCTTTTCTTTACTTTCAAGCCCTGCCTGCTCCATAATCGCTTTCATAATCTCATTTTTCTGCGATGTCTTCGCCACGATCAAAATAATCTCTTTTTCCTCTGCAAGAGATACTCCTAGAAATTTTTCTGCTTTTTCCATTCCGGTTCCTTTTGCATGAATAACCGTTCCTCCACCTGCATTCGCACTCCGTGCTGCATCCATAACATTATCAATACTTCCCTGATTTGCAATTGCAACAAGCAATTCGTACTTTGTATCTTTCAATACTGTTTCCTCCTCTTTTTCAAACTCTTGCCCACCAATCAAATACTGCAGCACTTTTTTTCCACCGATACTGCTCACTGGCACGATAAATGCAATTCCGGTTCCCGGCACATCAATCTGCATCTTAATAATCAATTCCCGCCGAAGTTGTTTCCACATACTCTCCGTTACGATTGAAAAATACACCGCTTTTTCGCTTGCCTCCAATCCGAAATAATCCAAAACGGTACTGTCTGCAGTTCCTCTTCCCAATGCTCCAAAAACAGGAGCCATCTCATTTTTTTCAAATAAGTCTTGGAATTGATTGCGTAATTGCCGGTTTGTAATTGTAACCATCATATATACTTTGCTCATAAAATTCTCGTCTCCTACAATTCAATAATATCTGTATCTCCAAATGCTTCCAACGGTAATACCAAAACAGGTTCTTTGGTTTCTTCTGCCACATGTTTTGAACGTAGTTTGTAGATTGCTCCAAGCACCTGAATCGTAATCAACGGGGTCATCGCTACCATAGCAACTACACCGAATGCATCCGTTACAATATTACCGCCTACTGCCTGGCACGCTCCCATTGCAAACGGCAATAAAAAGGTTGCTGTCATTGGACCGGATGCCACTCCGCCCGAGTCAAATGCAATTGCAGTAAAAATCTTTGGCACAAAAAAGGATAAAACAATCGCAATCGCATATCCCGGAATGATGAACCAAAAGATAGAAATTCCTGTCAGAACCCGAACCATCGCAAGTCCAAGTGATACAGATACACCAATTGACAGGCTGAGCCCCATCGCATTTCTGGAAATGGCACCGGACGTAATTTCTTCTACTTGTTCCGTCAATACATATACCGCCGGTTCTGCCTTAACAATAAAATATCCCATAATCATGCCAATCTGGATAATAATCCAACGATAAGGAAGCGCCGCAATTAGTTGTCCCAGATAATTTCCAGCCGGCATAAATCCGATATTTACTCCTGTGAGAAATAGCACCAGTCCTATATAAGTGTATACAATTCCAACAAGAATTTTCACTAACGTTCGTTTTTTCAACTTCAGTGAAATACACTGAAAAACTGCAAAAAACAAAACAATCGGCAACAATGAAATCAGTATCTCTTTCATATATGTTGGGATCCCATCTGCAAATAGTTTCCACAATTCCACAGAATCACTCGCATCCGGAATAACAGTTCTAGTATAAGTACTTCCCTGCGGATTATAGATAAGCCCTAAAATCAGACTGCCAAAATCGGTCCAATTGAGCAAAGAGCAACTAGACCAAAGCTGTCATTTTCCGCATGTTTATCACTACGCACCGCCGAAAAACCAATTCCAAAAGCCATAATAAACGGCACTGTCATCGGACCGGTGGTCACCCCTCCCGAGTCAAATGCAACTGCTAAAAAGTCCGCCGGCACAAAAAATGCAAGCAGGAATACAATTGGGTACAACACAACAAGCATATGCGGCAATGCAATTCCAAACAGCATTCGAAGCACCGCTGCCACAAGGAATATCCCTACTCCGACCGCGACTGCTATGATTAATGTATAATTGGGAATAGATGGCACCTGCTCTGCCAGCACCTGTAAATCCGGTTCTGAAATTGTAATGATAAACCTAGTACAAAGCAGAGAACCACAACCGCTCCAAGCTTTTTTGTCTGCGTCATCTTTGTCCCAAGCCGTTCTCCCATCGGTGTCATCGCCATTTCTGCTCCCAATGTAAAAAACATCATTCCAACAATAAGCATCAATGCTCCAATAATAAAAGCCATCAGAATGCTAGTCGGTACCGGTGCGATTGTAAAACACAAAAATAATACAATCCCAATAATTGGTAAGACTGCTCCCAATGACTCCTTTAGTTTTTCCAGTAATTTTGTACGATATAATTTCAAATGTTTCCGCGCCTTTCTGCCTTCTTTGGCTGAATCTAAGTTTACAAGTTTCTTATCCGTTTTTTTCTCTTCTATTCTATCATGAAATTCATTCTCAAAAAAGAAAATTTTCTATAAACTTTTCTCGTGCTAAACCCTGTAACTTCTTTTCATTTCCTGCTATACTAAATGAAGATACAACAGGAGGACAACGATTATGAATTTTTTAAGTATTTTTGATGTGATCGGACCGAATATGATCGGACCTTCCAGCTCACACACAGCCGGAGCAGTATCCATCGCATTAATGGCACGCAAGATGTTCCCGGAAGATATAAAAAAAGTGACATTCACACTATACGGCTCTTTTGCGAAAACCTATCACGGACATGGCACAGATCGGGCGCTTCTTGGTGGGATCCTTGGATTCTCTACAGATGACGAGCGAATCCGGGATGCCTTTCAGATTGCCAAAGATAGAAATATCACCTATGAATATATCATCGATGAGAAAACTGCTACCGAACATCCAAATACAGCAGATATCGATCTTATTGGCGTGACCGGACATACACTCTCTATCCGCGGTGAATCTATCGGCGGTGGAAAGATGAAGATTGTCCGCATCAACAACATCGATGTAGAGTTTACCGGAGAGTACAGTACCTTGATCGTGCAGCAAAAGGACACTCCGGGAGTGGTTGCTCACATCACACAGGCACTCAGTGAACAGGAAGTAAACATTGCATTCATGAGATTATTCCGCGAAGACAAAGGTGCCAACGCATATACCGTCGTGGAATCTGACGAACCGATTCCAGAGGCTGTATTAGATAAAATCAAAACGAATCCGCATGTATCTGATCTTATGCTGATTCAAATGTAGGAGGGATTAGTATGGATTTTTTTACCGGACAAGAATTGATAGGAGCATGCAAAGAAAAAGCACTTCCTATTTCTGAGATAATGAAACTTCGCGAGATGACGGCAGGATCTCTTTCATCTGAAGAAATTGATTCGAAGTTAGAGACAGTGCTCTCTATTATGAAAAATGCCGCAACCAGACCTCTCTTACATCCTGGAAAATCTATCGGCGGATTGATTGGCGGTGAAGCAAAAAAAGTAAACGATCATGGGAAAACCACTTCCTGTGTCTGTGGCAGTATGCTTTCGAAGGCAATCTCCTATAGCATGGCTGTTTTAGAAGTCAACGCATCGATGGGACTGATTGTCGCTGCCCCGACTGCAGGTTCGTCCGGCGTCGTTCCGGGTGTACTGCTTGCAATGCAGGATGAACACGGATTATCCGATGAGAAACTCTACCAAGGGCTTTTAAACGCAAGCGCCATCGGATATCTCCTCATGCGAAATGCCTCTGTCTCCGGTGCGGAAGCCGGATGTCAGGCGGAGGTTGGCGCCGCAAGTGCCATGTCGCAAGCGCCATTGTCGAGATGATGGGCGGAACTCCCCATATGTGTCTGACCGCTGCAAGCCTTGCGCTTTCCAATCTGCTTGGGCTTGTCTGTGACCCAATCGCAGGGCTTGTAGAATCCCCGTGCCAAAGCAGAAATGCGATTGGAGTAGCCAATGCGATTACATCCGCCGAACTTGCTTTGAGTGGAATTTCACATCCGATACCATTTGACGAGATGGCGGAAGCTATGTTCCGTGTCGGAAAAAGTCTTCCATTTGAACTGCGGGAAACTGCGATGGGCGGCTGTGCCGGGACACCGACCGGCTGTAAACTAGGCTGTGAGATCTGTAAATAGCATTACCAAAAAGGTGTGATTATTGAAAGCCAGCGCTTCAACAATCACACCTTTTTAGTTCATAATACTTGCAGTGCCTCATTGATCGTCTTGACACCGATAATCTTAATCCCTTTAATATTCTTTACAACCTCTCTTGACACTTCAGGCATAATACAGGTTGTAAATCCAAGTTTTTTTGCTTCGGCGACTCTTTGCTCCGGCATGTTGACTGCACGCACCTCACCGCTTAGACCAACCTCCCCAAACACAATCGTCTTCTCATCAATCGGCTGATTTTTATAACTTGATACAATCGCCATCACAATCCCAAGATCCACCGCCGGCTCATTCATCTTAATTCCCCCTGCGATATTGACATATGCGTCGTAATTAGACAGATGTATTCCTACTCGTTTTTCCAAAACTGCCATCAGCAAATTCACTCGATTATAATCCGTACCTGCCGCAGTGCGCCTTGGCATCCCAAAATTACTGCTGCATACAAGCGCCTGAATCTCAATTAAAATCGGTCTTGTCCCCTCCATGGAACACGCCACAACAGACCCGGATGCATTCTCCGGTTTTCCGTTCAGCATAAATTCTGATGGATTTTCCACTTCCACAAGTCCATTCTGTCTCATCTCAAACACACCGATTTCATTGGTGGATCCAAAACGATTCTTCACACCTCGCAAAATTCGGTAGGATGCATGCCTGTCTCCCTCAAAATAGAGAACGGTATCCACCATATGTTCCAACACTCTAGGTCCTGCAACCGTTCCCTCTTTTGTCACATGTCCTACAATAAAAATGGATATTCCAAGCCCCTTTGCCAACTGCATAAATACATTGGTCGATTCCCGAACCTGTGACACACTGCCCGGTGCAGATGCCACCTCCTCACTGTACATCGTCTGGATCGAGTCAATGATGACAACTTCCGGCTTTCTTTTTTGGATCACATTTTTCACAATCTCTAAATTTGTCTCACATAGGAGCAGTAAATCTTCCGTGAATTCTCCCATCCGGTTTGCCCTGAGTTTGATCTGTTTGAGCGACTCCTCCCCGGATATATAAAGCACTTGGTGCTTATCTTCACACAGTCTCTGACACACCTGCAAAAGAAGGGTAGATTTCCCAATCCCAGGATCTCCTCCCACCAGCAAAAGAGACCCTGGAACAATTCCTCCGCCAAGTACTCTATCGAGTTCCTCTATCTTTGTTTTAATTCGTTCCTCCTGATCAGTCTCCACATGTTTTAGAGCCACCACTTCCGCATCTTTTATCAGCTTCGCAGAAGCAGACTTTGAAAAAGAAACCGGCTCTTCCACAAACGTATTCCATTCTTTGCACATTGGGCACTGCCCAAGCCATTTGTTCTCTTCATGTCCGCAGTTTTGACAGAAAAAAACACTCTTCTTTCCTTTTGCCATATGACTTCCTTTCTTAATAACAAAATTTATATATTATAAAATAGGCTGCGCCTCGGCGCAACCTATTTCACCCAACTATTATCTTCTTACAATTTTTACTTCCACACTGCTGTTCTCATTCAGCTCAGCACTGATACTTAGTTTTCCGCTTAAATTTGTAGTCATCTTATCAACACTCACATCATCCATGTAGACTTCGTATTTACTGTCCGCCTCCAGTTCAACTGTAAACTGTGCATCCTCTGCTCCGGATACCTCAAATGAAAGCACATCTTCTGTCATCTTAAAATGTTCTACAGCAGTTCCTGGTACTGATTCATATACAAACATTCCATTTTTTTCTAATTTTGTAATCTCTTTGAACGTCTTTACTTTATATAAATCTCCCTGGAATTCAAATCCGTCTAATTTTGTCTTTGAAGCAAGTGTGTAATCCCCAAAACTGAGTGTCCCATCTGCCTCTGCTCTCAATAAGTCCTTTACTGCTGCCATCTTATTTTTCCTCCTAAATGGTATAAAATTTCTACTTCTATTATATAATAAATCAGACTATTTTGCTAGTTTTTTGTGTCTTTTGTGAAAAATTTTAGTTCTTTTTTAGATACTCCCACTTCCACATCCATTCCTTCGCAAATCTCTCCGTCTAATATTGCCTCGGCAAGCTTATCTTCCAGTTCCGTCTGCATTGCACGCCGCAACGGTCTTGCACCATATTTCTGGTCATTGCCCTTTTCCACAATATATTTTTTTGCAGAATCTCGAATCGTCAATGTGATATTCATCTGGTTCTTCACACGTCTGATCAATTCTTTGCACATCAACCCAACAATCTTTTTCATGTGATCGATTGTCAATGAATGGAATACAATAATCTCATCAATTCGGTTCAAAAATTCCGGACGGAACAGTAATTTCACCTCGTCCATCACATTCGCCTTCATCTTTTTATAATCGCCGGCGGCATCTTCTTTTGTTACAAATCCCAATTTCTTCGGATCGACAATTGCTTTTGCCCCTGCATTGGAAGTCATAATAATGACTGTATTTCTAAAATCTACTTTTCTTCCCTGCGAATCTGTGATATGCCCGTCATCCAGCACCTGCAATAAAATGTTAAATACATCCGGATGTGCTTTTCAATCTCATCAAACAGTACCACTGAGTACGGATTTCGGCGAACTTTCTCACTCAATTGTCCGCCATCGTCGTGACCTACATACCCGGTGGTGAGCCAATCATCTTCGATACACTGTGTTTTTCCATATATTCTGACATATCTACGCGAATCATCGCATTTTCATCGCCGAACAAAGCTTCTGCCAGTGCCTTGGAAAGTTCTGTCTTTCCGACTCCTGTCGGACCTAAAAACAAGAACGAACCTATCGGGCGCTTTGGATTCTTTAGTCCGACACGTCCACGTTTCACCGCTCTTGCAACCGCACTCACCGCTTCCTCCTGTCCGATTACTCTTTTATGCAGCGTCTGCTCCAGCTTTTTCAATCTTGCGCTTTCTGTCTCCGCCAGCTTCTGCACTGGAATTTTCGTCCAGGAAGATACAACAGATTCGATATCCGCCTCAGTGACAACCAGGTTCCGCTTTGCATTGTTCGAATGAAAACGTCTTTTCACACTCTCTAATTTTTTTCCCACACTCTCCTGCTCTTTGTGCAGCAATGATGCTTCTGCAAAATCTCCATTTTTAATCTTTTCTTCTTTTTCCAGTGAGATTTCCTGCAATGTCTGTTCCAGTCTTGTCAGGCTGTCCGGTACTTTAAATCCTGCAAGACTTACCTTCGAACACGCCTCGTCAAGCACATCAATCGCCTTATCCGGAAGATGACGGTCATTGATATAACGCTTGACAAAGTCACCGCCGCTTTTAACGCGCCTTCCTCAATTGTCACATGATGATGACTCTCGTATTTTCCCTTGATTCCCTCTAAAATACGTTCACACTGCTCATTCGTCGGTTCTTCACTGTGATCGGCTGAAAGCGTCTCTCCAAAGCAGCATCTTTCTCAATGTATTTCCGATATTCCACAATTGTCGTCGCCCCGATCAGCTGCAGTTCTCTCTTGCAAGAGATGCTTCAGAATATTTGATGCATCAATCGCACCTTCGGCGCCTCCTGCGCCAATCATCGTGTGCACCTCATCTAAAAATAAAATAATATTTCCGGCAGATCTCACTTCCCGGATCAATCGTTTCATCCGTTCCTCAAACTCTCCACGGTATTTGGATCCCGCTATCATTCCTGATAAATCCAGCGTCACAATCCGTTTATCTTTCATGCCATCCGGCACAATCCCCGTTGCAATCTGGTTCGCCAGCCCTTCGATAATTGCTGTCTTTCCAACACCAGGTTCTCCCACTAGACACGGATTATTTTTTGTCCGTCTGCTTAAAATCTGCATCAGTCTTTCTATCTCAGACTCTCTTCCAATCACCGGATCTAATTTTCCTTCTTCTGCCTGCGCCGTCAAATCTGTACTGTACTGTGCAAGTACACTGTTACGACCATTTTTGTCCTCTCTGGTGTCCTCCATATATTCTCTCGGATTCACTCCGATGACTTCCAATATTCCCTCCTGCACTTTGCCAAGATTCACATTCAATGTCACCAATGTTCTTGTTGCCACGCAGTCTACATCTTTTAACATGGCAAGCAGCATATGTTCTGTTCCTATCTTCTCAGAAGATAATCGCACTGCTTCCAAAAGCGCATTATCCAAAAGATATACCAGTCTCGGGCTGAACTCCAATGTTCTCTTCGTCTGCATCTCAGTTCCCGGAGAAATCAGTTCCTCGATCACTTTTGTAATCTTTTCTTCTTCCACTTTGTTAGCCGCAAGAATCTGGCCTGCAACACCTGTAAATTCTCTTCTCAAAGCAAGCAGCAGATGCTCTGTCCCCACATATGGATGGTTCCATTTTTTGCAAGCGCCCTTGCTGTCTCTAATACTTTCGCAGCCTGTTTTGTAAAATCTTTCTGCATCTATCTCCTCCTGCTACCTATTTATAATCTTCATAAATCTCATCTACCAGCTCGTAGATGTCTTCCTTTGTAATATTATGACAATGCGCCTTGGCAAGTGCCACGCGCAGATATCTTCTCATATCTTCCATCGCCCGTATCTTATCAATGTCAAGCGCAATTACGGCTCCTCTTCTTCGGTCAAGCTGCAGGAAACCTTCCTCTCGCAGCACACTGTACGCCTTATTCACTGTATGCATATTAATCCCGATATTTTCCGCCAATTGTCTCACGGAAGGAAGTGTATCTCCTTCCTGTATCTGAGACGTAGCAATCCCCATAATAATCTGATTGCGCAATTGAATATAAATTGCCTCATCACTGTTAAAATCAATTTCTATAAGCATCTTTTTCACCTTTTTTCTTCTGATTGTTATATAGATATTATAGCATTCGCCTACTTCTGTCAACTTTCTATTTTATTTTGACTCTCAGACAATATCATCTCCGGAAAAAGCAAGGACGAAGTTTTATAAAAACTTCGTCCCCATCAAAGAGTTACGCTTCATCTATCGCTTTTCCGATATCATTTCTCTTATATTTGTTTGCAAACTGCACCCACTCTGTCGCTTTGTAAGCGTTTTCGCGTGCTTCTTTCAAATCTTTTCCTTTTGCAGTCACCCCGAGAACACGTCCGCCGTTTGTCACGATCTTATCGCCTTCAAACTTTGTTCCCGCATGGAAGCAATAATATCCGTCGTGTTTTTCAAATTCTTCCAGCCCACTGATTGGAAGTCCTTTGTCATACTTCACCGGATATCCTTCTGATGCAAGCACAACACACACAGCCGCATTGTCTTCAAACTGAAGATCAATCTGATCTAATGTTCCGTCAATACATGCCTCCACAACTTCGATGATATCATTTTTCATACGAGGAAGTACAACCTGTGCCTCCGGATCTCCGAATCTTGCATTGTATTCCAATACTTTCGGTCCATCCTCTGTCAGCATCAATCCAAAGAAAATAATTCCCTTAAATTCTCTTCCTTCTGCTTTCATAGCATCTACTGTTGCCTGATAAATATATTTATTACAGAACTCTTCTACTTCTTTTGTGTAGAACGGGCTTGGAGAAAATGTTCCCATTCCTCCTGTGTTCAAACCTTTGTCTCCATCCATTGCACGTTTGTGATCCTGCGCGGATGTCATCGTCTTGATTGTGTTTCCATCCACAAAAGAAAGTACCGACACTTCACGGCCAGTCATAAATTCTTCGATGACCATCGTGTTTCCTGCTGTTCCAAACTGCTTATCCAGCATAATGGATTGTACTTCCATCTTTTGCTTCTTCCAATGTGTTGCAGATCAGTACACCTTTTCCAAGTGCAAGTCCGTCCGCCTTTAACACGATTGGGAACTTCGCTGTCTCAAGATACGCAAGCGCTTTCTTTGCGTCATCAAAGTTTTCATATCCCGCTGTGGGGATATTATATTTTTTCATCAAATCTTTTGAAAATGCTTTGGAGCCTTCCAAAATAGCCGCATTTTTACGAGGACCGAACACTCTTAATCCTTCGCTTTCAAACACATCTACAATTCCACCTACAAGCGGATCATCCATTCCGACAATTGTAAGGTCTACTTCATGTTCTTTTGCAAAAGCTGCCAGTTTTTCAAACTCCATCGCACCGATTGCAACACATTCTGCATACTGTGCAATCCCTGCATTCCCAGGTGCACAATAAATTTTCTCTACTTTATCACTTTTTGCCACACTCCATGCAATCGCATGTTCTCTTCCGCCGCTTCCAACAATTAATACTTTCATTGCGACCTCCTATGCTTCTTCCTCTATCATTACCTTGCCATCTACAACCTTCACTTTTCCATTTGCGATCAGGTCAATTGCCTGTGGGAGAATTTTCCACTCTGCCTGCTCCATCACTCTTCTTTGCAAAATTTCAGGAGTATCTCCCTGTTTTACTTCCACAGCCTTCTGAAGAATGATCGCACCGGTATCGGTTCCTTCATCCACAAAGTGCACAGTAGCTCCAACGACTTTTACGCCCTTTTCAAGTGCCGCCTCATGCACTTTCAAACCATAATACCAGTTCCGCAAAATGCCGGAATCAGGGATGGATGGATATTGATAATACGGTTTCTGTAAGCTTCGATCATCATTCCGGAATGACAACCAAAAATCCTGCAAGTACCAGTAAATCTGCCTGAAACTGATCCACGGTATCTAACAATGCCTGATTAAACTCTGCTCTCGACGCAAACGCTTTCGGAGAGACACAGACATTCGGAATTCCCTTTTCTTCTGCTCTCTGTAAAGCATATGCATTCTTATTGTTGCTGATCACGCCCACAATCTCTGTGTTCGTGATCGCACCGCTGTCTACCGCATCCAAAATCGCCTGCAGATTCGTTCCGCCTCCGGAAACCAGCACAACTACTTTTAGCATAAAGTAACTCCTTTATCTCCGGCTTCAATATGACCAACTACATATCCGTCCTCGCCGGCTGCTTTGATTGCCTCTAATGTCTTATCTACATTTTCTTTATCAACTGCAAGAATCATTCCAAGTCCCATGTTGAATGTGTTGTACATCATAGTCTCTTCAATATCGCCATCCACTGCTAACATTTTAAAGATTGGCGGAATCGGATAGCTGTCTTTTTTTACAACCGCGTGCATCCCATCACAGAGCATACGTGGAATGTTTTCATAGAAACCACCACCTGTGATATGACTGCAGGCTTTGATCTTCACACCAGATTCTTTGATTGTGCGAAGTGCTTTCACATAAATTTTTGTTGGAGCAAGCAATGCCTCGCCCAGCGAGCATCCAAGTGAATCACATTCTCTCTTCAATGCCTCTTCTTTCATGTCGAACACTTTTCTTACCAGAGAAAATCCATTGCTGTGAACACCTGAAGATGCCATACCGATCAGCACATCTCCGTCTTTTAATTCTTTTCCTGTGATCAGATCTTTTTCATCTACCACACCAACTGACAAATCCTGCAAGATCGTAATTCATCTACTGGATAGAAACCTGGCATTTCTGCAGTCCTCTCCCACCGATCAACGCTGCGGCCTGACTGTTTACATCCTTCTG
>ENA-OQDW01000301-OQDW01000301.1-human-gut-metagenome-genome-assembly--contig:-NODE-301-length-21582-cov-6.277278_pt1 | contig 21582 bp, 23 predicted proteins | sample MGYA00242784_ERZ504613 | MGnify/ENA primary metagenome ERZ504613 (study PRJEB26092, sample SAMD00036330) | human gut metagenome | host: Homo sapiens | study: EMG produced TPA metagenomics assembly of...
TTTGTAACTAATTGGATTTCAACTACAAAGATACAAAAACATCGGAGATTACCAACTTTTTTAGGCACTATTTCTTATCCCGAACTGAGGTATTCAATAAACCTTTTTTGAAGTTTCCATAAACGTAGAAATCTGAGAAAAACTTTTTTCCACAACCATGAGGTAGAATTTTTCTTTGTAATAACAACCCCACCCATTGTATTTTTTACCATCAGCAAGAATGTAATCTGTTACTTTTTCCTCTGCTGTTGGAGTAAATTCTTCATGAAAATTATCGCGCTCAAAGTTTTCGACATCGTCAATAACACCACCATCAGCAATACGCTTTAATTCATTAACATATTTAGCAAAACCAGTATTTTCATCAAAACTATCCGTACCACAGAAAACAGCAATTGGCTGTCCTGCATCATCAAACATATAAACCCACAACCATACATTGCGTGGTTGCCGCATGACAGCAACAGTTCTGACATTTACAGATTTGCTCATAGAAGATGATGGACAGTATTCACCTAAGTCGAGCCAACCATTAACACTCATTTGAATACCTACTTGACCATTCTGCTCTACTTCTTGAGTCCCAATAATTGTTAGTATACCCTTATCCGTACGGATTTCCGACGTTGTGAAATTCCATATACATTTTTCTATATCTTGAAAAGTACGATAATCGAACGATATTTGTAGAACTTGATATTTCATTTTTTGCTGCTTTATATATCTGCTTATTGTTTTTGCCCTATAGCCATTTGTCTTACAAATATAGCATTCTGATAGTTTAAATATTTCTTGCATATAACTAAGGGCGTGAGATTCCTTTAATATACCTTCAAATACTATCTTTTCTCTATTATCATGATACACGACAAAGCTATAATTCAACAAAGCTATATCTTGGCATCCAAATAGCATTTGATTTAACACAGAAGTGTTTTATTCTCACCTTTTCTTTCTTTTTATTATAAACTCTCATATCATAAGAAAGCAGTCCTTCAGTAGCCAACAGGACATATTTAGTTAAACGAAAAGCGTAGCACTGATATAACTACATTTTTAAGTACTGCCTTAGAAAAAAATCTCAATCTACAAGATTTAGTAAGCAATCTACATTACAACGTAGGAACTACCATGCCAATATCTGTCGACTTTGTATTTCTTTGGCTTTGCACCTGTAAGAGTAGCATAACGCTCCTTATATTTCTATATGTCTGAAAATGGTTATTAAAAAATCCAAATTCGACACAAAAGTACAAAAATAATCTTTAAATACAAAAGATATTCTTCAAAAATAACGTAAACACTACATAAAAAACTCTATTTTGCCCATCCAAACTGTTTTTTGGAAAATGTTTGAGTTTAAAATCGCAGCAACTCGTTGGGGCAATGCTGAAACAGATACAGCAATTGCCACAGTCGTTGTTGTTTCGATTTTTACCGACTTGTTGTTGGGAACACAACTTATAAAACAACGAAACTGGTTTATTTCATTTTACAAGATAACACCAGCTACAACGGCATTTATATCTACGCCCCCTCTTTGCCGATGTCAGCAAGAACCAGAGAGTAACAATGCTTGGTTCTGAAAAAGTCATTAAGAATCGCAGCAAGATAGGCTTTTGTATTTGGAATGTTGTGCATTAGCAAACATTGCAACTTAGACAGAATATAATAAGACTTTTCTTCCTTATACAGAATATACAAGACTGTATTATGCACTAATTGATTAGTACGATTAACAGCCTTTTTCATATTCTCTACATCTTGGATATTCTCCGAATCCACCATATCCCAATGAAGATCCCAAATTGTAATAAAGGCAGAGTCGTTTGAAGCCTCTATCATAAACTTCTCATTTTGATACGTGAAGTAAATGTCATCATGCTCTATACGAACTTCACAATTAAGCTGCCGGAGCAACTCAAGACACAAGTCTCTAGTACCAATATTCTCATTGCTATCATTAGATGGCGAGATAGAATTAACGATCTCATCCATCTCTTTTTCTGCTCTTTTCTGGCGGATGTAATACATTAAACTTATGCCAATCAATACTGAAATAATTGGTAACACCATAATTATAATCTTTTTAAATTAATACTTTATGAGATGGCAAAGTTAGTTCTTTTTTTGCAAATAGATGTACAAACTCGGGAAAAACTTATCTCCACAAGCCTTGTGGAGCCTAAACATTTGTAACATCTACCACCATTTATTATTTTTGCAGCCAAAATAACAATAAAAATAATAGGAATATGGAAAGACTCTTTTTTTTCGTGATTGCCGTTGCGTTAGCATTCGGCGTTGGTTGCCTGGGAAGAAACAGAAAGATTGGTTTCGGATGGGCTTTTGGTATCTCACTCATCAATGTGGTGATTGGTCTCATTGTCGTATTGTGCTCTAAGAAGAAAACGCCAAATGAGCTTGAAAAGAAGAACTAAGTTGAAGATTTGGGGATGGGCATGTATTCTGATTGGAGTAATTGGCTTTATCAGTATCATTATGCGTGGCAACCCAAACCTCGGACCGAGCGTTTGGGTTGCCATAGGAGTTTATTTGTTATACAGGAAGAATACCTAAGAAAATTCACTTCCACTCCACAAGCTTTCTATCCAATGGTATCTTCTTGGGTTCGCTACGATTGCCATCAATGAAATAACTCCCGGCTAGACTTTCATCAAACTGGAGAGTGAAGGCTTGGCGGATACGGGCACATTTCTCATTGATAGAATTAGACAACGGATTCGTCAGGGCTTCAATGCTCTGGCGAATCTTCTCTTCCGAAAGATGTGCCCCGTTGTTGTTCGATTTCTTGCGAATATCCACATAGATATCATATAGCTCTTCCCTGTAATCCGACAGGCATTTGAAAAGGATTCCCTCCTCATGACGCAAAAAGAGAATATACACCGCCTTTACCAATGGCTCCATCTTGATAGTCATATCATGATAGTCGGGCAGTATGATATCGTAATTCTCCGTGATGACCATTCTACTCAGATTCTTGGGTGGAAAGAGATACTGCTTCAGCACCCAATCGCTTACTCCGCCAAGGCGTAAGTCCTGTACCTGTCGGTACACCTCCTTCATCTTCTGCCTGATATCATAGCTGAATGTTTCATCTGCCGGAATCGGTGTCGGATCAAATATACTGTATGGAAAATCATCGACAGAGCTGAACATCACTTTGCAATCCGGCAACTTATCATACGCAGCCTGCATCAATGGCATAAAATCCTCATCTTCCTCTATAGACAAAGAATAAGAATTGACATAATATATGCCATCCTCCTCATGGTCTAGCTGTAAGATGCTAGGATGTAATTTCTCCTTATTCTTTTCTTCTACCAATTGCGACAACAGCAAATCGGAAGGAACAGAGATGTTCAAATCCTCTTTATTCATCGCAGGATAGCTGTAGAGAGCTGTCTTCCTGATATGAGGACCCAGAAATGGAAAATAATTAAAATGAATTGACTTGCTGATAAACAAGTTGTTGATATCCAGGAGATGGTTGATGATGGAAAGGTTCTACTTTTCATCATACCCATTCTCTACAAAGAATACCTCGCCATGTAGGCGTGTTGGGAAGTCGCGAAACTTCAATACCTTTTTTCTTCCAATCTTTCCGGTCATTGCTTACCTATTATTATATGGTTGAGTACAAATTTGTCAATATCAGATCTATCTTCTTCTGCATTTATCGAATAGCTAAACACCGAACATGGCAAAAAGAACAAAAAAGACTCACCCTGAGCGCGCTGTTCTAAAGGGAAGCGGGGGGGGAGTATGTTGTTACAAAGGTACAAATGTTATTCGAAACAACAAAACTTTTAGCAAAAAAGTTTCGAAAAAAGTTGTGTGAGGGGACACAATCGTAAAAAGGAGAGCTATTTGCGGAACATGATTTTTCCAACAAAAGGGATGAGGCTAGAAGGAAGTTTAGAAAGAAGTACGCAAGCGATAAAGAACCAATAAATATACGCACGTATAAATCTTTTTTCTTCGAAAAAAGTATCAAAGTATCATTTTTAGGCATAAAATAAAAGTTATATCATTAATACACAGAACCTTATCACGAATGAGACTTCTCTGAAAATGAAGAGAGAAGTATCATCGAAGTATCATAAATTAGCGAAAAGTATCATGATTTCTTGCTTGCATCGAAAAAAAATGCTTTATGAAGTGATAATAATAGCATTTGCAAGGCAATAAACAGGATGTTTTTGCGTTTAGTAAAACAGAATGTTTTATTCTTAATACTTAAGAAACATGGATGAAAAGGAATTATTGAAAAAGGCTTTTGAGTACGGAAACGTACCTAGCAACATCACCTACTGTTTCACCGAACCATGTCCGATGAAAAACAAATGTATCCACTATCTATCTGCACTCTACAAAAACGAGAAGACTGATAGAGGGGATGCCATTTTCCCAAATGCCCTGAAAAACGGGAATTGCAAGTACTTTGCTCCGCTGCGTGTCGTGAAAATGGCATGGGGATTCGACAAACTCTTTGCAGAAATGAAAGTGAAAGACGCTCCTGCACTGCGCGCCGAAATGAGAGACTACCTCGGCAGCAAAGGACAATACTACCGATATAAACTGGGACAACTGAAACTCCTGCCGGAACAACAGGCATATATCAAACAGCTCTTCGACAGATACGGATATAAAGATGTTGAATTCGACCATTTCTCAGAAGAGATTGATTTCACTAAAAGCTAATCTTTTTCTCTGCCCTCCATATGTTACAGCCATGCCATTTAAGCGGTCCCACTGAGAACACGTGACGGGCTACCGGTGAACACGTGACGGGCTACTGGAGAACAAGTGACGGGCAGTCATTGCCCGTACAACGGGAAACGAGTGCCCAATTTACTAACCAAACTTTGGGCAACGCTGATAAGATTTTATAGTTTATAGTTGACAGTTAATGGTTAATAGTTAACAAACAAACATCCTAATCAATATATTCAATGAAGGTAACAATCGTTCATACAAACAACAAGAAGCAGCTCCTCGTCAGCACCAAGACGATGGAGAAGTTGCTGCAACGTATCGCAAAAGATGACAGCAGACTTACTGTTACCCATTTCCGCGAATACGTGACCTATATGGAAAGCGGCTACGAATATTACAAGGATATGCCAACATGGATGCACATCTACCCCGCTGCAGAATTCGCCAAAGACGAAAACAACAACCTGAAGATGAAGGCGTGCAACGGTATCCTGATGCTGAAATTCGGAAACATCACAGATGCAGACGGCGTGGAGGGCGTGAAGCGCTCGGTTGCCATGCTGCCTTCTACCTTGCTGCGCTGGAAGGTGCTGATGGTAAGTCGGTTATCGTATTGGTGAAATTCAGCAATGAAGATGATTCGCTGCCTGCCGACGAAGCGGATGCCGAACGACTGTACCGCATCGCTTACCAGCAGATTTTGCCTGTATATCAGGCGATTGCCAAGCTTCGGTGCTCACAGACGGGCCAAAAACTTCTATAGAAGCGGGCGCAAACCTGTCTTTTGAGCCTTCGATGCACAACAGTTTTATGATGACGCTCGATGCGAAACCTTATTTCAACAGTAAGGCGGTAGCAATGAAAATTAACAGCAACATGCACCCTCAGAACCAGGCTTTCAACACGGAAGATAATCAGCAGATGATTCCTGGTTCCGATACTTCGGAAGAAGAAAAGAAAGTTGACAAGAACAGCGTTCGCGAGAATATCATGAGCATGATGCAGCTGCTGAAAAGTAAATATAACTTCAGATACAACACGGTGATGAAATTCGTGGAATACATGCCGAAGGAGAAAGGTTGGTATGGTTTCCAGCCCGTGGATCCGAGAGTGCAGAAGCGCATGACGCTGGAGGTGCAGCTTGCCGATATCCGAGTGAGCATCAAGGATGTCAGGAATTTTCTGGAGTCTGATTATATCAAGAATTATAATCCGATAGATGAATATCTCTTCCAATGCTACGACAAATGGGACGGAAAGGACCATATACGTGCTTGGCTCGTACGGTTCCTACCAACAATCCTTACTGGGCAAACTGGTTCTACACCTGGTTTCTGGGCATGGTTGACCAGTGGCGCGGCTTTACCCATCGCCAGTATGGCAACTCGGTGGCTCCGCTTCTCATTTCCAAGCAGGGTTACAACAAGAGTACTTTCTGTCGCCGGCTGTTGCCGCCGGAACTGCAATGGGGATATAGCGATAATCTGATTTTGTCAGAAAAACGTCAGGTTTATCAGGCGATGGCACAGTTTATGGTCATCAATCTCGATGAGTTCAACCAGATTTCGCCACAGGTGCAGCAGGGATTTCTGAAGAATCTCATCCAGTTGCCTACGCTGAAATACAAGCCTCCGTATGGCAGTCATGTCATGGAATTTCCTCGTCTCGCCTCGTTCATCGCCACGAGCAACATCACGGATATTCTCACCGACCCATCCGGCAACCGAAGATTCATCGGTGTGGAACTGACGGGGCCAATCGATGTGAGTGTGCGTCCGAACTATCAGCAGCTTTTCGCCCAGGCGCTGACCGCCCTGCACAATGGCGAGAAGAGTTATTTTGATGCGGAACAGGTGAAGTTGATCATGAAGAACAACTGCCAGTTTGAGGTGGCTGAGCCGATAGACCAGTATTTCCAGCTCTATTTTGATTTGGTTGAGAATGAGAAAGAGGGTGAATATCTGACTGCCGCCGAGATTTTCGACTATCTGAAAAAGCAGATAGGTTCATCGCTCAAGGTGAACAGTTTGATGGGATTCGGCAGAAAACTGGCGAATATGAGTGAGTTAAAACATAAAAGATTTGCAGATGGAATGAAGTATCTTGTAAAGAAAAAGTAAAATAATGATACTTCTATGAGACTTTAATGAGACTTCTCGGCACCAAAACCGAGAAGTCTCATTCTCTTTATCTTATTATCTATCAAGTCTTTAAGTCAATATTTCCAATAGAAAATGAGACTTTGAGACTTTTTCTCAAAAAAACTTTTCCACGTAAGAGAAAACTATTATCCTTTAGATAGCATAAAGGAAGGTGCGGATGAACCAGTAGCAAACGATACCTGCAATGTAACCTACGAAAGCAATCCAGGAGATGTGCTTCATATACCAGCCGAAGGTAATCTTCTCCAAGCCCATTACTACCACACCAGCGGCACTACCGATAATCAGCATTGAACCACCTACTCCGGCACAGTAGCGAGCAACTGCCAGAAGACGCCATCCACAGCCATATCACCAGCGGCTGCCACAGGATACATTCCCATACATCCGGCTACCAGAGGCACATTATCAACAATACTTGAAAGCACACCGATGATACCAGTAACCAGGTAGTGGTTGCCATCGAATACGACGTTCAAGCCCTGACCCAAAGCGGTCAATACGCCAATCTCAGCCAGGCAGGAAACAGCCATCAGGATACCGAGGAAGAAGAGGATGGTACTCATATCAACACGAGAAAGCAACTTGGTTACTCGCTTCTGAGTGCCCTCGGCATCAGCTCCACGATGCAAACCGCGATAGAAAACTTCGGTAGCAGTCCAGAGAACGCCCAATACCAGGAGGATTCCTACAAATGGAGGCAAGTGGGTGATACTCTTGAAGATAGGAACGAAGATCAAACCGCCTACTCCCAACCAGAACACAGCCTTGCGCTGACCTTCGGTGAAATCGCTGACCGATGCATTCTGCTGGGCAGAAACCTCAGGCATCACGAGTTCGCCCTTCAACATGGTCTGAAGGATGAGGCAGGAATCACCATGGAAACCACAGACGGGATGAAGATTTCGGCAATAACGCCGGCAGCAGTAATCAGTCCCTTGTTCCAGAGCATGATGGTGGTAACGTCGCCGATTGGTGAGAAGGCACCACCCGAATTGGCTGCGATGATGACGAGGGATGCATAAACCATGCGATCCTTGTGGTCGGTGACGAGCTTTCGGAGAATCATGATCATCACGATACTGGTGGTCAGATTGTCGAGGATGGCAGAGAGGAAGAAGGTAAGGACAGCGATACGCCAGAGGAGCGCACGCTTCGACTTGGTCTTCATCACCTTGCGAACCCAGTTGAATCCGCCGTTCTGGTCAACGATTTCCACGATGGTCATCGCACCCATCAGGAAGAAGAGTGTTGTGGCAGTATCGCCCAGATGTTCCTGGATGATTCCGGTCACCTTCTCCACCATTCCAGCAGCACCGCCTGTATAATCAGGGTGCATCAACTGGAGATACTGCATTGGATCCATCATGTAGAGGGTCCAACAACCTACCAACATCAACAGGGCTATCGCTGCCTTGTTTACCTTAGTCAAGCTTTCGGTAGCTATGAGTGCATAGCCGAGCACGAAAACGACAATAATAGAAATTGTAAGTGTAGTCATTACTTTTTATTTATTATTAGATATTCTTTTTTCCTTTATGTATGATTTGGTATCCACAATTGCCAAACGGCTGCAAAGATACAAAAAGAAAAGCAATATCCACACGATTCCTTATTATAATTGTATGAAATCGTTTACTTACTTACTGTTTTAACCTAATAATAACCGATTTCGACCAGTATGGTTGAGGCATTTCGTTGTTTAACACATGCTTGTTGAATTTTGGGAACCCGAAAATGACATCAGTAGAACTCGTAAAAAGTTAATTAGTAATAAAGTTCCTACTAATATATCTCTTACCTAAAAGATTATTACTACCTTTGCATTACATAAAACATGTAACATAAAACATGGAATAGATATAAAACGTTATGGAACAGCTGAATAACCCATTTGTTATCTACGGATATAAGGGAGCAGAATACTTCTGCGACCGCAAGAAAGAGACGGAAGTCATCATGAAGGCTTTGCAGAATGAGCGCAACATCGTCCTCATCTCTCCCCGACGCATCGGAAAGACGGGACTCATACACCATGTCTTTGAGAACATCTGCAAGCAGGAGCCTGAGACGCATTGTTTCTATCTCGACATCAATGCCACAAGAAATCTGAGCCAATTCATCCAATTATTGGCAAAGACGGTTATCGGGAAGGTTGATACTTTCTCGCAAACTGCCATGCGCAAGATTACCACTTTCTTTGCCGGCTACAAGCCTACGATGTCGTTTGATGAGATGACGGGAATCCCTACGTTCTCGATTACGGTTTCACCAAGCCAGAGCGAGGATTCTCTCAAACATATCTTCGAGTATCTGAAACAATCGGAGAAACGAATCTATATTGCCATCGACGAGTTTCAGCAGATAGCCGAATATCCCGAAGATGGCACAGAGGCCCTGCTACGCTCCTATATCCAGTTTTTGCCGAATGTATATTTCATCTTTGCAGGCAGCAAGCAGCACATGATGACCGATATGTTCCTGTCGGCAAAGCGCCCATTCTATCAGAGTTCGCAAATTCTCAACCTTCCTCTCATCAACCAGGATGAGTATCATCGTTTTGCCAACAGATGGATGAGGACCCGGAATCTGACTATGAATCCTGACACCTTTGCCTATCTATATAATAAGGTGGATGGTCAAACCTGGTATATCCAGGATATTCTGAACCGACTCTATCAGAACGGAAAGGAAATTACGACAGCGGAAATTGATGATGTAATCCTGGAATTGGTGAACGAGCAGGAAGTGGCATTCGTGAATTACTACGATTCCCTTACTGACAATCAGGCAGCCCTTCTATCTGCCATTGCCCAGGATAAGGCTGTCACCTCCATTCTTTCGCAGGATTTCATCAGCCGCCACAACTTGCCTGCTGCCAGCAGCGTGAGTCTTGCTCTCAAGACGCTGATCAATAGAGAATTCATCTACAAGTACAATGGCAGCTATATCATCTACGACCGCTTCTTCGGGATGTGGTTGAGGAAGAACTGCGCTGGAAATTAATCATTGCAAAAAAAATCCGAAACAGATAGCTGACAACGCTTCTGTTTCGGATTATCTTTTTGTATTCTTTCTTATTCTTCCCTGATTATCCAATCACCAATCGTACGCTGACTACTATCGAAATTTACACCTATTTTAAACAGGCGCTTACCATCTGCAGAATATGGAATCAGATATCCCTTTTCATCAATCTGTCTAATAGCTTCTTCGGCAGAACCATCATACTTCAGTTCAAAAACAAACACGGCATCAGGCATATACACCACGGCATCAGCCCTGCCTATCGCACTGTTCTCCTCTACCCTCATGTAGGCACCCATCAGGTTGAAGATAAGATAGAACACCGTCTGGAAATCCCGTTCGTTCTTATTACTCAAGCGGTTGGAGATACTGGCAAGATAGGCCTTCAGGCGCACCATCGCTCCCTCAACATCAGCATCATAGAGTTTTTCCAGGAAATCACCTACCAGACTGTTGTTATCCAGCGATATTGGCGAAAGATAGTTGGGCGCAAGACTCTTGAGCATACCCGTCTTAACCTCCTTGTTAGGATATTCCAGCGTATAACGATGCAATATCGGATTATACTTCTTGATGGTGAGGTAACCGCTCTGATAGAGCAGCGGAAGTGCAGAGGTCACCAGTTCGGGCGAAACATCAAAGTCATCTATATCACATGACTTTTTCTCTATATCCATCACGCTGACATGGTACTTCTGCAACATTTTGATAAGATAAGTTGGCGTTCCAGAACCAAACCAGTAAGGGGCAATTTTTTGGGCGTTCAAGGCCTTTACCAAACTGAACGGATTAAAGACATCCTCTGATTTCTCACTGAAATGATAGCCGTCATAGTATCTTGTCAACTCAGCCAGACATTCCTCGTACGTCATGCCAAGAGCTTCACCAAGAGCCTCTATATCCGGTTTCATCTGCGTACAAAGTTCAGCCTTACTGATACCACAGATAGCCGAATACTGGTCGAACATGCTGATATTATCGAGGTTGTTGAGTTCGCTGAAGATACTGAGCTGAGAGAACTTAGTAATACCCGTAATGAAGGTAAACTCCAGATATGGGTCGAGCTTTTTTAAAGGACTATAGAAGTTCTGCATAATGAGACGCAACTGCTTGAGTACATCCTTCTCATGCACAACATCCAGCAATGGGGCATCATATTCATCAATAATGACCACCACCTTTTCGCCAGTCTGCTTGTAAGCTCGCTTTACGATTCCATCCAATCGGTCGTTTGGATACAATTCATCATCATCCTGCCATAGAGCTTCTCGTATGGTTTCAGCTGCAAGTCGAGATAATGCTTCAAGCCTTCCTCATCAAAATGCTTGGCACCGCTCAGGTCGAAGTGGAGCACAGGATGCTTCACCCAATCTTTCTCGTAATCATCAATGGCCAATCCCTCGAAAAGTTCCTTTCTTCCCTCAAAATAAGCCTGAAGGTAGAGGCAAAGAGCGACTTGCCGAATCGTCTTGGACGACTCAGAAAGACATACGACATCTGCTTTTCCCTGAAATCCACAATATATTTGGTCTTATCTATATAGAGATAGCCATTCTCGCGGATTTTTTCAAATGTCTGAATTCCTACAGGATATTTATTTACTATTTTTGCCATATTCCTACATGCTTTACGTTTTGCGCTGCTAAGTTACGAAGAAATTCTGAATTAGCCAAGCATATTCTAAAAATTATTAGGAAAAGAAGTGGCAATAGTTACATAAAAAGTAAGCGTGTGGGGGAGACTTACTGAAGATGCTTTGCAGATATACCATAAAGAGAAACGCCCAAGGTTACTGGCAAATTCTTTTTCCTATCTGTACACAGATTTCTTACGCAGCCCTTCTTGAAATAAGCAGGAAAATGAATTTCGCCATTACCACTACTTGCCATAACAGCTACACCTATATAATATTTATGATTGCGCTCCAGCTTCAACGGTTCTTCTATCCAAACAGATAAATCCTTCTTATCTGAAATTTCGGATAATCGGACGTACAAAGGTCGATGCTGTACAGGCACAAAATTTGTTCCCTTTACTTCATAAATGATTAAACGAATTGTGCATGAAGCAAAAGTACATTTTTGTACTCGCAATTTGGCTGTTTTCACATAATAGTCTTTATTTACAACAAATAAGGGTCCCGTTTCATATTTCGTGTTTCTAACGTTATGAAATGCAACATCACCTGGTGCCCGAACTCCCTTTCCAAGAATACTTTCCTGCTTTTTACCGGAAACGACTGTTATATCTGACAAATCACAAGTCTTTTCTTTCAACGTAAGTTGCAGCGAAGTCTTTTTGCTATATACATCATAAGGAATTTTATTAGTCTGATAACTGATATGACTAATCACAAGTTCCTGTTTCATACCATCGGGCACCACCAGAGAGAATTTTCCTTCCTTGTCAGATACCGCATATATACTATCTACATATACGCTAGCGAATTCAACGTTCTTACCAAATTCATCTACAATATGTCCTTTTATAGTCTTATTTGCAGCAATACATGCCAAAGAAAAGAACTCGCAGACAATCAGAAGAAATATAAATCTCCTCATATTCATAGCTTTAAAATTTTATGTTTATATGTATAGCATCGGCCTCCCAATTCTAATATAATCTCAGAATTAGACTTTGCCTCTATACCATATTCCGTAATCATGCTGCAAATATAGTTATTTCTTTATTTATCGCCAAATATCGGGTTAAATATTTAAATATCTTTAGTTATTGCAATAGAAAAATCGGTATAAAAAAATCCGCACAGCCCAGAGAGCCATGCGGATTCTGATATTTAATAAAGCTAGCAATAATCATGTTCACAGGTTACTTAGCCACCTTGAATACGGCGGCACTAATGCCTGAAGCTTTGATAGCATCGGTCTTCTTGCCTGATTTATATACAACCTTGCCTGTAGAAAGAACAGAAACTGCCTTGCCACCTACAGAGCTGATGTTGAGAGAGGCTGCCTTGGCACCAGGATTCACGACAACAACATACTTCTCATCACCCAAAGTGCGCTCATATACCATCGGATATTCCTGACCCTTCTGGTTCAGAAGCTTCCAATCTCCCTCATTGTCAAGAGCCTTGGCTGAATGACGCAAAGCGGTCAGCTTACGGTATATGACAACAGAGAATTCTGATCTCCCTGCTGAGCTTCAACGGTCAACTTTCCGTTTTCCGTATCTACAGGGAAGTAGAGTTTATCAGGCGCACTCGTTGAGAAGCGGCATTCTTGCCCTTGGTCCACTGCATCGGAGTGCGGGTACCAGAGCGCTCATTGCTACCCTCCTTGTTAGGGAGATTCATCTGATACTTCATACCAATCTCATCACCATAATAGATAAATGGAACACCTGGCATGGTGAGGAAGAAGGTCATCGCCACCTTCAACTGGTCTGGCGTGTTGCGGGTTCCGATGTTAGGGCGCTGGTAATCGTGGTTGGCAGATGGAACAGCGATGTAGCCGAGATTCTTGGTGGCATTATATGCCTTGGTATAGTTCTCGCTAAATTCCTTAAGCGAACCCTTGCCCTGCTTGTCGAAATAGCAGTTCTGATAGCTCTTCTCCCACTTGCCCCATGGAGTCTTGCGGTCGAAGAACAGAGAGGCATAACCCTTAAGACCGAAATGGATGTAGAAATCGATGTTGAAGCCGGCAGGAATGGCTTGCTGCGGATTAGCCCACTCTGAAATCAGGACGGTCTCAGGATAGTACTTGTCCTTCCATGCACGCATCTCATTCCAGAGTTTGGAAACCTCCTTCTTGTCAGGGTCGTTTTTGATGAGCGATGACGCCATATCAACACGGAATCCATCTACACCCTTATCAAACCAGAAAGCCATGATGTTACGTATTTCCCTGCGAACAGCCTGTGGTCCAGGCGCATCTACGCTCTGCTCCCAAGGATGATTTGGGTCTGGATGAGCAAAGCCATAGTTCAAGGCTGGCTGGCACTCGAAGAAATTCTTCTCATAATACTTGGCACGAGGAGCATTCGCCTCCACATATCTGCCTCGGGTACTAGACTCCGGACTTGCCTCCTGATGACGGGCTTCTATTTCTTTCTTCTCGCTCTCAGGAATATCGTTCATCCAGATATAATAGTCGCTGTAACGCTGGTTAGGATCTTTCTCGGAAGACTCCTTAAACCAGGCACACTTGGTGCTGGAATGTCCTGCCACCAGGTCGAGACAAACTTTCATGCCACGCTTATGGGCTCATTGACCAATGTAACCAAATCGGTATTGGTACCGAATCGAGGATCCACCTTATAGAAGTCGATGACATCATAGCCACCATCAAACCATCCCGACTCAAAGATCGGATTGAGCCAGAGGGCGTTCACACCCAGCGACTTGATGTAATCCAACTTGGAAGTGATACCCGGTAGGTCACCAATACCATTGCCATCAGTATCCATATAGGAAGATGGATAAATCTGATAGAAAAGTGCATCACTCAACCAAGCCGGTCCCTTCTTCTGTTCTGCCTGAGCAGAAAGTGTGGTTGCCGCCAAGGCAGCAACCAACAACATTTTATTCATTCTTTTCATGAGCATCATTATTAATTCAAGAAAACTTTCTTTCATAATAACTCAAAATTCTGCATTTTATTGTGCAAGAAGGCTAATTGCGAATCCGCCACCTGCAACGGAGTTCAACTTCAAGACAGACTTGCTGGTTACAGTCTTCTTGGTGATGACATAAGCCTGCGGATTGGTCTTGTAGTTGGCATTCTTTGCATCCTGATAGATGGTAGCCACATACTTCTTGCCCTTCTCGAGGAAATCGAGCTTTACGGTAGACTGATGAGCCTTCATGCCCGTAACGCCACCGACAAACCAATTATCAGAACCTTTGCCTTGCGGGCAGCGGTGATATACTCCATTGGTTCAGCCTCCAGATAGATAGACTTGTCCCAATCTACAGCCACATCCTTGATAAACTGGAAGGCATCCATGTGCTTCTCGTAATTCTCAGGGAAATCGGCAGCCATCTGCAATGGACTATACATCGTTACATAAAGTGCCAACTGACCGCAGATGGTAGAGTTGCAATGAGAACCATTGGCGCAATCCATTTCAAAGATACCCGGTGTATAATCCATCGGACCACCCTGCAGACGGGTGAAAGGCAAGATGGCGGTATGTCCCGGTTTGGTACCTCCGAAAGCCTGATATTCAGTACCGCGAGCACTCTCGTTGCCAATCAGGTTAGGATAAGTGCGGCAGAGACCGGTAGGACGCACAGCCTCATGGGCATTTACCATGATGTGATAATCGGCAGCACGGGTTACGGCATGCAGATAGTGATTGATTTCCAACTGACTGTAGTGATGCTCGCCACGAGGGATGATGTTGCCCACATAACCGCTCTTCACTGCATCGTAGCCATAATCCTTCATCAACTGATAAGCTCTGTCCATATACTTCTCATAGTTCATTACAGAAGAGGAGGTCTCATGATGCATGATGAGCTTCACACCCTTGGAATGCGCATACTCATTGAGCGCCTTGATGTCGAAATCAGGATATGGAGTCAGGAAATCGAATACCTTTTCCTTCATATAGCCACTCCAGTCTTCCCAACCGATGTTCCATCCTTCTACCAGAACTGCATCGAAACCATGGGCTGCAGCGAAGTCGATGTAACGGCGCACATTGGCATTGTTGGCAGAATGCTTACCCGATGGCTTGGCATGTACATAGTCGGTTCCATCCAACTTCACGGTAGGATAATCATGGGTATAAGCCCACTCACCCTTACCGGAAATCATCTCCCACCATACACCTACGTACTTCACAGGATGGATCCAGGAGGTATCCTTAATCTTGCAAGGCTCATTGAGATTGAGAATCAGGTTGGAAGACAACACCTTACGGGCATCATCTGTAATGACCATCGTACGCCAAGGGCTCTTGAACGGAGTCTGCATGTATCCCTTCATACCCTGTGCATCAGGGGTAAGCCAAGAGGTAAAAGTCATGGTCTTGTCATCCAAGTTCAGATGCATGGCTGGATAATCTACCAGGGCAGCCTCATGCAGATTGATGTAGATACCATCATCTGTCTTCAACTGGAGTGAGGTCTGTACACCGGTATCTGAAAAGACAGTCTGTGAGAGATTGCTGCTGACAGCAGCATGCAGGGCTGGACGGATGCCCGACAGACGGGTCTTGGTGTATTCATACTCCTGGGTATCATAATCACCCGGAATCCACCAGGCGGTATGATCGCCCGTCATGGCAAATTCTGTACGCTCTTCCTTGATGGTAAAGTAGTTGAGACTGCCTTTCTGAGGGAACTCATAGCGTAATCCTACTCCATCATCATAGACACGGAAACGGACGTTCATATAACAGTCGGTGGAATTCTGCTTCAACTCTACCAGCATATCATTATAATGATTGCGGATAGACTTGTTCTCTCCCCAAACAGGAGTCCAGGTCTCGTCGAAAGTGGAAGTCTTCTCATTGATAACACTAAAATCGGCAAGCAGGTCCTTGCCATCCTTACCGCCCTTGGCGAGTTTGTAACCCAGACGGCTAGGCTTGATGATGGTCTTGCCCTGATAGGTCACACTATAGGTAGCACTGTGCCATCCAAAGTGAAATTCACCTTAATCTGTCCGTTAGGAGAAGTAATGTCTCCAGCATCTGCCGAGATGCCAAAAGCCATCAGAAGGCTTGCGAGCAAAAAGAGTTTTTTCATATTTTTTGTTTAAAATTGTTTGTTGCTGCAAAAGTACGGCAAAAATCGATAAGTTGGTACGAATAGTAGGTTCTTGGTAGATTACCGCTATCTACCAACCTCCTCACCTCTCTGAATATCAACATTTTGCAAATTCTCAAAAATAAACGGCTAGTAGATGCGAGATTCTCAATGTTTTTTATTATTTTTGCAGCAGAATCTAAAAACATAGGAAAAATGAGACATCTTTTCGTTATAATCATCACACTGCTGATGCTACAGCCGATATACGCAAAAGCAGACAACAGCCAGCTCTACAAACAGCTGGATGCTGCCATAGAAAAACGTGCGCATTATGTAGAAGTAAAAGAGAAAAGTCTGAACGACATCAAGCAGGGTGCCAAATATGTAACCAGCAACGAGGACAAGCTCAAGCTTTACGAGCAACTCGCCAATGGATACAAAGCCTACGAGTATGATTCGGCGATGACTTACGTAAAAAAGGCCTTGTTCTTGCCCAAAAGAGCAACAACATCTTATATCATAAAAGATTCCAACTTAGCCAAACCAGCCTGCTTATCACACGTGGATTCTATGCTGAAGCAAAAAACATCATGCAGAAGATAGAACCCAAGGAAGAAGATCCGCTTGACTATCAGTTTCAATACTATTATACACTTTACGGACTATACAACAACTGGTCAACCTATTGTGAAAACAATGAATTCAGCAAGATTTACGACCAGCAGAAAGTGGAATACCTGAAGAAAACATTAGAACTGTCGCCAAAGAAAGATGCATTCTATTACTACCTGCTGGGAGAGTTTTACTATTACAGCTATCATTCCAACAATAACAAGACCATCCAATACTACAAAAAAGCACTGAGTATGGAAAAGCCGGACAGCCGTCTCCATGCCATGACCGCCTTTGCCCTATCCGAAGTATACAAGAAAGCCAACAACCTAAAGCTAATGGAGCATTACCTGCTGGTTGCAGCCATCTCAGACGTCACTTCTGCCACAAAAGAAAATGTAGCCCTGCAAGACATCGCACTCTTCATTTACAAACATAAGACCAGAAGTCTGAACAAAGCCCAGGAATACATCAACCTATCCCTGGAAGATGCTTATGCATACAACAACCGGTTGCGCCGCATTGAGATTTCATCCAAATTGCAGATGATTACCAATGCCTATACAGATGACATCAGAGCCACCAACAGCATGCTCTACATCGCGCTGTCGGTCATTTTCCTGCTCTTGCTCGGAGTGGGACTTAGCAGTCTGTTCATCCGTAAGAAGAACAAACTTCTGAAACAGAAGAAAGACGAAATCACGGCTACATCGGCAAAAATGGAAGTTCTCAACAGCCAGTTGCACCTCATCAACGACGAACTGAAGGATACCAACCAGAAGCGCGAGAGACTGATAAAGGTGTATATAGACCTGTGCTATAAGAACATAGAGAGGAACTGCAAACTGCGCACCTTGGCAGTAAGAAAGATCAAGGCCAACCAGAGTAAGGAGCTACTGAGCCTCCTTTCTTCCTCAACCAATACAGAGAAAGAGAACAAGGAGTTTCTGACGGAATTTGACAAGGCATTCCTGTCTCTGTACCCAACTTTTATTACTGAGCTGAACCAGCAACTCACAGAATCGGCTCACATCCAACTGAAAGAGAATGGGGAAATGCCCCTATCCTCCGTGTGTGCGCCCTGTTAAGATTAGGCATCACCGAAAGTTCCAAGATAGCCGGCATCCTGTCTTATTCGCCACAAACCGTATACAACTACCGTTCCCTGCTCAAGAACAATGCCATCGACAAGGAGCACTTCGAAGAAAATGTGCTCAAACTCTGCATGGTGATAGCCGACTGATGAGAGAAAAAAAATACCTATAGGTCATAACAAATCCCACAGGCAACAACATACCTGTCGGGATTTTTTAATTATCTGCAATTGATGAGAAATCTACTTTACTATATATTTCTTGCCACCCCGGATATAGATACCATCATATTTCGCCGGGAGCGATACCTTTCGGCCATTGATATCATAAACATCGGAACTGCAAGGCTTAGTAACACCGACAACAGGAGTTAATTCCGAAGTCAAATCATAATCTATTTCACCATCATCAGGGCAATGAATAACCACCATTTCCTGATACCACTGATACTCCTCATCAACGGAGACACCATTATCCGTATACTCCAGAGGAAGGAGGCTCAAGTCGAAATAGCCATCACCTAAACCACCATACCCCCAATTCACTCCTACGTTTCCATCAGCATCATAACCATCCAGCACAAAGGCATGGGAAGAAGTCTTGTCGTTTCCCTGCTTATTGGATGTACCGGCATATAGAATAGGATGCCCGGCGCTCAATTCCCGATAAATAACCTTTTTCCAGGCTGCATCATCATAGTTATTGGTCTGGGGATAATCCTTATAGCCATAATACTGGGTAAGATAGCCGAAATGCTTCTTCATGCCAGCCGCAGCATCTTGCAAAGATGCGCCACTGCCATCAAGAGAATAATTCATACCAGCCACACAACCGCAATGAAACATCAACTTGGCTACTGCGGCAGCCTGTTCCGAGCTGTAGCTATCACCCGAATAAGCAGGCAACATCTCCGTCCACTTATACTCTCCCATACTCAGCATAGCAGTACGTTTCTCATCGCCGACGCTATAAGAAGCGACACCTTTGCCACGGGATGGATACTGGTATACAGACATAATCTGTGCCATAGCCGTAGCCACGCAACCCACCCAGCAGTTTTTACCATTCACTTGTGGGCACTGGCTATTGAAAGGAGCATCCTGGCCCCATTTTGTAGTAACCAGATGCTCAACACTCGACTTGCAACCTGCAGGGATAACCTGATAACCCGTAGAAGCAGCACGAAGTGAAGCGTCATTAATTCTATCCAAGAACCAGCCCAAGGCAGGATTATCACCAAAAGTACCCTCGTCAGAATAACCTATCACAGCCTTGAACGCATCATCATTGGCGAGAACTACAAATCCGTTCCGGTTGCGTCCTACAACCGTATAAGCATCCGTCTGGCGCATAACCCGAAGGTTCTCACCTGCTCCTCCACGAGAAGTTTTTCCGCCAACAGAAGGCAAACGCTCCCCCAGCACCTCACTGGCTATCTCCAATTTCTGCTGAAGCTCCTTTCCTTTGCCTCAGAGAAAAGGAAAGAAGCCAACATCAGAGAAAATATAAAAATCTTCTTCATAAGTCCAAAATCTTTAGGAAATCATTCGATATTTCTACCAAACGCCATACACATTTACAGACTGCTGCTCAACACTGGAATTTATATATCCATTCAGATAGATGTATTTCTGTGTGAAGTCTATATAAGAATAGGTACTATAGCCATATCCACCATACCACATGAAAGAGTTGATATTTACATCTCCTACCGTCCAGTTCCACAAATAGTCACCTGTAGAAGAATCAACACCAGCTACGATATAGTTTTCCTTATAGGTCTGATGGTCATATATGGCAGCACCCTTTCCTTCCTCAGGAACCAGTTCACCGGAGCAATCAGCCAGATTATCGGCATTGAAAGTGCCATTAATCTTGAAATAAAGATCAGCACCCGAACCCAACATATTGGTGATATAAAACTGATTGACACCTTCCAGCTGGTAGATATCAGAATAGGTAACAGGCAAATCTGTGAAACCTGCGTAATAGAACTGCACATTCTCCAGTACTTTCGTCCACTGAGAAACCAGCACCGACGACTGCAGCACCGTACTGCCATCCTGCTTGGTATAAGGATCGGCATAGGCTTCATCGACATCTATCTTGAAACCAAATTTCTTTTTAGGTGTCAAGCCCTTTACGGAAATGGTCAGCGTAGCCTCTTTCTCGCCCTGGGCAAACTCCACCGTTGCAGGCACCTGAATAGCAGTTGTATCAGTATACTCTACCTTGACAGGAACACTCGCAGCCTCAGCGGCTACCTTACGGCAAACCTTCACATTAACGGTTTCCTGGTCTGGAGTAAGAATAAACTCTGCCGCATTGCCAGCAGCAAAATACACTCCCATGCAATTGTCTGGTGCAGGATTGCCTGGCGCATAATCATCGTCATCGCTGCAGGAAGAGAACCCCAACAGGAGACCAGCGAGATGGCAAGCCCCAAATATCTAAAAAACTTTATATTCTTCATTGTCAATTCCATTTTTAAGATTGAAAAATCTCCTCATTTACTCACTCTTTGCCTCTACCACACTTGTAGGGTCAGGATTCAGTACCACAGCCGGATTAGAACTCTTCTCATATTCAGGGATATAACAATCCATCCATGGAGCCACGAAACCATACTTGGAATTCAAGCGGTGACTCTCCAGGAAGTTGGTACCCGTATAGGTGCGGACAACAGTTTTCTTAAGACGCTTATAATCAAAATACAGCAGTCCCTCTCCCCAGAGTTCGATACGTTTCTGAAGCAGCACGGCATCTTCAAGTGATTCGATGTCTGTAGCCTGACACTTATAAGAGCCATCTGTATAGCGATAAGCATTCATGAAATCATTCAATACGGTCTTGGCAGCATCCACCCCTTCTGTATGGGCAATGGCCTCAATATAGATGAGATACATCTCTTCTACACGCATCAATGGAATATCACACAAACAGCCACATAGAGATCAGACAAATTACCAGAGCCTGGGTGATACTTCAGGTTGGTGTAAGCAGGCAGTTTAGCCCATCCTGCTCCATCCAGCAAGGTAGAATAGCCTGCTGGAACCTCAGCCTTGCCAGCATCCTCAGGGGCAACCCAAGTCTTCTTTCGCCAGTCGGCATCAGGTATCTGATTATAGAGCGAAGCACCTATCATACGGTAAGCCTTGCCATAACCACCCATGGAGAATGCGGTAGATTCAGAAGATACCGTACCCATCCAGGAATGGTA
>ENA-OQDW01000302-OQDW01000302.1-human-gut-metagenome-genome-assembly--contig:-NODE-302-length-21552-cov-8.440373_pt1 | contig 21552 bp, 20 predicted proteins | sample MGYA00242784_ERZ504613 | MGnify/ENA primary metagenome ERZ504613 (study PRJEB26092, sample SAMD00036330) | human gut metagenome | host: Homo sapiens | study: EMG produced TPA metagenomics assembly of...
ACATCGCCTGGTATAATGGCAATCAGCAAGGCGCCCTGTAAGGCAAAAGCTTTGTATATTGCCAGGTATTTGAAGCTTTTGCCTTACAGGGCGACAGGTTTGCGTCCATAAACACCCAGGGCGATGCCCTGGGCTAGGAGCTTTTGGGCCTTCAGCCCGTACTTGAACCACATGCGAAAGTTCAGTTCTATACTTTTGAACTCTCGAAGAACAGCATTCTTTCTTGAACTCGATGCAAAGGTAGTGGATTTTTCGTCTGCATCAAAGGGGAAAAGGATACAAACTGAGGGGGAAATCCCTATTCTTTAGAAAGCAACTGCTTTTTTGATGGTGTTTCTTTCGGTTTTGATGATATTTCTTTCTATGTATCAAAGATTTAACACATTCTTAACACATCGTATCGATATTTTTCGTATCTTTGCATCATAAATAAGTAATAATTCTAAGAACATGCTTTTAGCACATAGTAAATTCTAAGAATCAACTCAACAAAATGAGTTTCAACAGTTTATTAATTATACGTTAAACCTTTAAAATTATTAAGTTATGAACAAATTTTTACGCTATTCATTATCATTGGTTCTGGCATTCGTAGCTAGCGTTACGTTTGCACAGGAAGTAACTTTTGACTTTGACAATGATTACAAAACACTCTTCCCAGAACTGACAGGTACATCTTCTTCAGATTCTAAAGATGGAGATATCACCAAAGCCATGACATGTACAACTAATGGCATTTCTGTAACAGTTTCTGCAAAAACTTCTGGTTCGAATGAAAACCGAATCTGGAGTAGTTCACCACGTCTCAGAATGTACAGTGGAACGCTTACGATTCAAGCACCTGCTGACAAGAAGATTGCTTCTATCGACATTATTAATAAAAAATGGAATAATGATAACAAAGCTGACGTAGGTACTAATAATAAAGGTTCTTGGACTGGTGATGCAAACAAAATTGTATATACAATTGCTGGCAACACCCAAATCAAGTCTATCAAAGTTACGCTCGCTGGTACCAAGATCGAGTACACCGATGCAGCAAGTGTAAAAGAACTCTTGGCTAACAATACAGAAGCTAAGGATTACATCAACCTCAAACTCACAAACGCAAAGGTATTATACGTAAACAGCTACAAAGGAACCGTAAATACTTACGTACGTGAAGGTGACACTGCTATCGAAATGAGAACTTTAGGAATCGATATGCCTGTAAACAGCATCATTAGCGGTACTGTTAAGGTAAATTTGGCTTATGACGCAGGAATTCCTTATCTGTCAGCAAGCAAGGAAACAAACGGCGAAAATCTCAAAATCACAGAGAGCAACGAAGCTGCAGAACCTGTTATTGCAACTGTAAAGGACATCCTTGATGGCAAATACACCAACGACCTTATCAAGATTAAGGAGTCACATTCAGCAAAGAAGAGTATACTACAGGTAAATTCAACTACTATGCTAATGATGGTGAAAACAAGATTATGATTTACGATAAGTTTAGCGGTATTGGTGGTGTTTCAAAATTAACAGAAGGAGAGAAATATACCTTAACCGGTATTTTCGGTGTAATATTCAGAAACATCCCTGAAGTTCTCCCTATCAAGGCTGTAGAAAAGTTTGGACCTACCGGCATCACTAACATTACAGCAGACGAAGCTGCAAAGAACGCTCCTGTTTACAACCTCGCAGGCCAGAAGGTAACCAAGGCTTACAAGGTGTAGTCATCAAGAACGGAAAGAAGATGATTCAGAAGTAATCAAATTCTAAACAACATATCCCTATACTGCTCCCCCGATATTCATTTATCGGGGGAGTTTTTTGTTAGGCATAACATACAGCAAATCAACCAAATATTACCCCTATAACATGAAAAGTGGAATATTTTAATGCAAAAACATAAAAAAATACACCTGATAAATACGTATTCTCAATAATTTTCACTACCTTTGTTGCGATTAATAAACGTATACGAATAAAAAATGATGAAAAGAAAATTATATATCACCCTATTAGGACTGCTCTCTACTATCATGACAGTAGCTGTACCTTACTGCGATGTGAGAAAATTCTCTATCACAGACGGACTCGCAGCCAATACCATCTCAGACCTGAAACAAGGTAAAGACAACCTCATGTGGTTCAGTACATGGAACGGACTGTCGTTCTATGACGGCTACAAGTTTCATACTTTCAGAGACACCCCCGATGATATTGACGTCCTGTCAACCAACCGTATACTGAAAATAGAACCATCACATAACAACAACGTATGGTGTATTACATACGACCACCAGCTCTACGTATACGATACCCACTTCTGCCGGTTCTTTGCTGTTGGACAGAAATTCAACGAACTGTTCAACATCGACCTGCGCGTGAGCCAGGTATACCCATTGAAAAACGGAGCTACATGGTTTACTTCAGAAGATGGAAAATATATCATCCGATCAGTAGGGAAAACCTTTGATGAGCGGAACATAGAACTCATCAAAGTAGGAGAAAAGGGACTCAGAAGCGGAAATGTATGGTACATCCATCGAGATATACACGGAAGAGAATGGGTGCTTACCGACAAAGGCGCATACATATATCATTCGAAAATTCCAAGCAAACTGCCTTTCAAATGGCTCAGAGGGGTAGGAGAAGATGAGTTCCTGGCAACTGAAGACGGTAAACTGGCAAAATATGACCTGCAGAACCGACTCACCATGATACCGATGCCGGAAGGCGTAACCCGTATCAACCAACTGAAAAATACAGGTTACCAGCTCCTGCTGGCAACCAATCTGGGTGTGATCATCTATAACCCGCGCACCTTCAAGTTTGATATCATCAACGTACAGAGCCCGAGTCAGCCTCTGGCAGAGGTAAAGAAGATTTATACCGATGATTTCGGTATGGTATGGGCATTTACAGACGGTATGGGAGTAACCCTCATCAACCCGAAGACCGGACAGAAGCAGTGGCTCTTTGCCGATCAGGACGACCCGATGGACCGCACAACCTGCGAAAGCAATTTCATCACACAAGACGAAAACAAGACCCTCTGGGTAGTGCCAAGAGGAGGAACCTTCAGTTATTTTGACCGCAAGGCAGGAAAACTGGTTCCTTATCTGCTGAGAAGCAATTCATCGGGCAACTACCGCATACCGAAGATTACGAAATATGTACTCTCAGACCAGGGAATCCTCTGGCTGACAGGCTCTCACGACCTGACACAGGTAGTCTTCAAATATCACCCTTACATTATCAACAAGCTGGATGTGGGCGAAGACGAAGTGTTCTCAGTAAATGCATCACCAGACGGACATATCTGGACAGGCTATCACAATGGAGTAATCCAGGTACTCAACGCCTCCTACCAGCGTATCGGATACCTTTCGCCAAGCGGACAGATTGTGCCACAGCAGGTAAACTTCGCCGAGAAGGGCATCTTCGCCATCCACTTCGATATCAAGGGAAGAACATGGATAGGAACCAACGGAAACGGTGTATATCTGATAGACAAAATGCAGGTAAGACACTTTACCTACGATGCAAACGACCCCGCTTCACTGCCATTCGACAAGGTATTCGACATCGTAGCCGACCGCACCGGACGCATCTGGATAGGTACCTATGGAGGTGGGCTGGCACTTGTTAACGAGGCGGCAGACGGCAGTATCAGCTTCATCAGTAAACGAAACGGACTGCCTTGGGAGAAACAGCACTACGACCGCATACGCCGCATCTGCTGCACACTACGGGAACCATTCTCGTAGGTACTACAGATGGTCTCATCACCTTCAGTGATGCCTTTACAAACGCAAGAAAGATCAAATACCACAAGACCTACTACATACCGAACGATACAACAAGTCTGGCTGCAAACGATATGAACAATATCATGGAGCACACCAGCGGCAAGATGTATATATCGCAACAGGGCGGTGTGATGGAAGAGATTGTGAGCAAATCGCTCCTGCAAGACAACCTGAAGATGAAATACTTCCATGCCATCGATGTTAACGAAGGCATCGTACAGGGCATGATAGAAGACAACCAGGGAAGAATCTGGGTAATCAGAGAATCGAGTATCGACTGCGTAAACCCGAAAACGGGCCAGTGCAACGTGTTCGGACCTAACGATTTCGACTTCAACATGTCGTTCTCGCAAAGCCGTCCTTACCACGATCCGGCAAGCAACAACATCTCGGTAGGTACCCCGATGGGACTGATTACCTTCAATCCGGCTACGCTGAAGAAGAGCAACTACCAGCCTAAAGTCATCTTCTGTTCCCTCCATTATAGCGGAGAGAAGGAGTCGGAACCTATCCTGCACAAGGATAAAATAGTGATTCCTGCCAACAAGCGAAACCTGACCATCAACTTCGCATCGCTCGACTATCAGCGCAAGTATCAGACCAAATACCTCTATCGCATAGATGGTTATACAGCTCCAGGCGTGTGGATATCAAACGGAAGCAACCATACCATCGGCTTCAACCGTATCAGTCATGGCGATTACGTACTCAAGGTGAGAGCCACCAACTCTCACGGTGTATGGAGCAAGTATGTGGCAGAACTGCCTATCGAAGTGCGCCCTACCTTCTGGGAAAGCATCTGGGGCAAATTTCTGATGCTACTTCTGCTCTTCGGTATCGTAGGCGCAATCTTCTATACCTACAACCAGCGCCAGCGCGAGAACGTAACCCACGAGATGAGCATGCTGAAGAACGAGTTCTATAACGATGCTGCCAACCGTCTGAGAACCCCTCTAACGCTCATCGGAGCCCCGGTAAAAACCATTCTAGATACCGAGCCGGGTATCACCCGAAAGGGCAAGGAACTGCTGAGAATGGTAGTAGACAATGCCAACGAAATGCTGGTAATGCTGGACAAGGTTCAGAGATACGGCAACAAGGCAGACTTCCATACGAACAGCGGTCTGACCGAGGAAGATTACGACCTGGCAGAAAGAGAAAAAGCGAATGGCCAGATTGACGACCACAATGCATCTGACTATCTGGAAGAAACCAACAAACAGAAAGAAGAAAAGGATGAAAAGGCTGAACGACTGGAAGAAATGGGCAAGGAACAGAAAGAAGCACAGGAAGAAGCGGAACTCAAAGACCAGACAGTACTGGTAGTAGAAGACAATGCCGACCTGCGCAAGTTCCTCTACAGCATTCTCTCGCCTACCTATAACGTGCTGCTCTCAGAGAACGGAAAGGCTGGCTTGGTAATGGCGCGCAAGGAGATACCAGACTTTATCCTCACGGACGTTACCATGCCTGTGATGGATGGTTTGTCGATGATTCACGAGATCAAGCAGGATACCACCCTCAACAACATCCCTGTGATGATTCTCTCGGCCAAGGCAAGCGTAGAAGACCAGCAGCGAGGTTTTGATGAAGGAGTTGACGCCTATATCACCAAGCCATTCTCTACCCCTTATCTGCTCGGCCGAATAGAGGCTATCCTCACCCAGCGCCGCAACATTCAGGTGGATATCATCAGGAAACTGAAGGAAGCTGGCGATAAAGATGCCATAGCAGCCTTGCGAATACTGCCTGCAGCAGCTCCTCTGCCTGCTATTAACCAGGCTGAAACTAGTGCCGAGAACGAAGCGGTTGACCCAAACAGCGAGCTGGCATTGATGGCGGCACAGATGCAGGACAGAACCATGATGCGTGCCTTCAGGTTTATTGTTGAAAATGCAGGCAACCCGGAACTCAAGATAGATGATATCTCGAACGAAATCGGTATGAGCCGAAGCGTACTATATAATAAGGTGAAAGCAACGACCGGAATGACGCCGGTAGACTTCGTTCGCCATATACGTATCAAGAAGGCATGCGAGATGTTACGCAAGACAGACGATACACTGAGCAGCATCGCCTTTGCAGTAGGTTTCACCGACCTAAGTATTTCTCGAAGGTATTCAAGAAAGAAACGGGTATCGTGCCTACTGAATACCGAAACAGAACGCAGGGATAGCCCGCATCATTACAGATGAAAGCAGTCATCATTACTGATGGCTGCTTTTATCTGTATTGACAAAAAAGTAATACATATTACAGGACATATCTTCAGTTGTTGCCGAGCACAGCCTTCTTCGTTATCGTACACAGCAAAACGTTCAAGCAAGGAAAAAAGCAGAATAGTCATAAAATTGAGCCATTTTGCTTTGTTTTTTGACCGAATATTGCAAAAAAGTATAAAAATGGGGGGGTATTTGATTAATTTTCCCTTTTTACTGAAAAAAAACTGAGAAAAAGTTTGGTGTTACAAGAAAATGTAGTATCTTTGCAACAAGTTCTTAGAAAAGTTAAATGATAGATTAATCGTAAACCTCTTTTTTCTTTGTTTTTTTGAGGAAAAAGAGGATAAAGAAAAAGAAATGCAGGGTTTGTGAAAATCCTGCATTTTTTATTTTTACAACTTTCATACAGGCCGTTATGTAGTCTTATAATCTACACACCTTTCTATTCACAAACCCAATTATCTACGGAATCTATATACTCTTAACTGCGATACTATCTACATTATATATATTACGCTTATTCCTTCATCTATGATTTTGTTCGATTTTTAGAATTTTTAAAAAAACTATTGAAGTATTCTAAGAGAAAAGTAGTATCTTTGCACTCTAGATCATATAAGTTGAGATCGGAAATATAGATAACACATACATAAAGATAAAAAAAATGAGAACTGTTTACGAATTTTCTGTTAAAGACAGAAAGGGAAAGGATGTTTCCCTCAAGGAGTATGCCAACGAAGTGCTGCTCATCGTTAACACCGCCACAAAGTGTGGTTTCACCCCTCAGTATGAGGAACTGGAGAAACTTTATGAGACCTATCATTCTCAAGGTTTCGAAATACTTGATTTTCCTTGCAACCAGTTTGGTCAGCAAGCCCCTGGTACAGATGAAAGCATTCATCAGTTCTGCAAGCTTACATACGGCACAGAGTTCCAGCGCTACAAGAAGATCAAGGTAAACGGAGACGATGCTGCCCCTCTCTTCAAATTTCTGAAAGAATGTAAGGGCTTTGCTGGTTGGGACGAGAGCCACCCTCTCTACCCTGTTCTCGACAAGATGTTGAGCGAGGCTGATCCTAACTACAAGGAGAGTGCCGATATCAAGTGGAACTTCACTAAGTTCCTCGTTAACAAGAAGGGTCAGGTTGTAGCCCGCTTCGAGCCTACCACAAGCTTCGATGTCATCGCTAAGGCTATCGAAGAGTGGTTGAACTTCTAATGAAAGATAGAAGTCTCGAACTGAGAATAGAATTTCTAAAATAAAAGAGAATAGAATCTCTAAATAAGAAGCCAGGTTGCTTTTCGCAGCCTGGCTTCTTTTATAATGTGATATTGTTATTTCAATATATCTCAAAGAATAATTGTCAACTGTTTGCTATATACTGTTAACTATAATTTAGTCAACCTTTGGCACATCCTTGAGGAACTGCTGGATTTCTTCATCACTCACAGAATAATCGTGCAAATCGCCATTGATAAAGCTATCGTAAGACGGCATATCGATAAGACCATGACCTGAGAGACAGAACAGGATAACCTTCTCTTTGCCCTCTTCCTTAGCCTTCAGAGCCTCACGTATAGTGGCTGCAATCGCATGACAGCTCTCTGGAGCAGGAATGATACCCTCGGTCTGAGCGAAGAGCATACCAGACTTGAATGACTCCAGCTGCGGGATATCTACACCATGCAGATAACCATCCTTCAGAAGTTGGGAGATAATCATACCAGCACCATGATAACGGAGACCACCTGCATGAATGTTGGCAGGCTTGAAATCATGACCCAGAGTAAACATTGGCAGCAATGGTGTGTAACCTGCCTCATCACCGAAATCATACTCGAACTTACCGCGAGTCAGCTTAGGACAGCTCTCCGGTTCTGCAGCTATAAACTCAGTATGGCGCTCGCCTGTGAAGTTGTGACGGAGGAATGGGAAGGCAATACCACCAAAGTTACTACCACCACCGAAACAAGCAATCACCTGATCAGGATACTCACCTGCCATCGCCATCTGCTTCTCTGCCTCTAGACCGATGATGGTCTGGTGAAGTGCCACATGATTGAGCACGGAACCCAGCGTATACTTACAGCCCGGTGTTGTGGTAGCCAGCTCAACAGCCTCACTGATGGCAGTACCGAGCGAACCAGGATGATGAGGATCGCGTGTGATGATATTCTTACCGGCACGTGTACTCATGGAAGGAGAACCCTCTACAGTGGCTCCAAACGTACGCATGATGCTGGAACGGTATGGTTTCTGCTGCATGGTAATCTTTACCTGATAAACTGCTGCCTCCAGGCCGTAGAGTTTTGCTGCATAAGAGAGGGCTGCACCCCACTGGCCTGCACCAGTCTCTGTAGTGACATTGGTATCACCCTCCTGCTTACAGTAGTAGCACTGAGGAATGGCTGAATTGATTTTATGAGAGCCTAACGGATTGGTACTCTCATTCTTGAAATAGATATGCGCCGGAGTACCGAGTGCCTCCTCAAGGGCATAAGCACGTACAAGAGGGGTTGAACGGTAGAAGGTGTACTTCTCCAGCACATCTTCCGGAATATCAATCCAAGCGTGCTCTGTATCAAGTTCCTGCTTTGAGCACTCCTTATTAAATACGTGTGACAAATCATCAGCATTCATTGGCTGGTGTGTCTGAGGGTTCAATGGTGGCAATGGCTTGTTAGGCATATCTGCCTGAATGTTGTACCACTGAGTAGGAAGTTCCTGCTCGCTTAAGATGTACTTTTTCTGTCTCATGTTTATATATATGTTTAAAATTGTTGTATGCCTGAACAAAGGTACAAATAAAAAATGAAATAAAGAACTTTTTTATGTGTTTTTCCACTATTTTTTATTTTTATCCAATAAAATAGTTCATTCTACAGGTATTATTTGTTACATAAGTGTATTTTCAGTGTCATTTTTATAAATTTAATCAAATATTACCCCACAAAATACCAAATATTACACCCAATATTATAATGAAAAATAGTATCTTTGCAACAGAAAAATTCAACATGCGTTGTGAAACGCTTATCATCATCTTTTACTTATACAAAAAATAAAACATTGGAACTCAATAGGGATATTGGGATTCCAATGTTTTTTTTATGCAATAAACTGATTACTTTTCATTACCTAAATCTATCTGCGATATCTGATTCAACAGGTTTACAGCCTGCCCTACTGTCTTCACATCATTGATGCGAAGCATTCGCTTGTTGAATTTTTCTTTCAGAACACAATCTTGAATATGACTGGTAACGTAAGCGAGTATGCGGTTAAACATCTGACTTCTGTAGAACGGACTGTTTACATTGCTTACAAACTGCATCTGCATATAGCCCTGCTTGAGAATAATCTTCTCGCAACCTAGCTTCTTGCCTACCCTACGCAGACCTACCACATGCATCAGTTCGTCTGCTTCATGAGGCACAGGACCAAAACGGTCTATCATACGCTTGCGGTAAGCCTCTACTTCCTCATCGCTCTCCAGACGGTCCAGTTCACGATAAAGGAGCATGCGCTCACTGTCACCAGGCACATAAGTCTGAGGGAAATACATCTCCAGATCGCTCTCTATGCCACAATCGTCAACGAAATCATCACCCGTAAGCTGGGACCCTTCATCCATCTTCTCCTGATAAAGATCACAGAACTCCTCGTTCTTCAACTCTGTGACAGCCTGAGAGAGAATCTTCTGGTAGGTTTCATAACCCAGATCTTCCATAAAACCGCTCTGCTCTGAGCCCAGCAGATTACCCGCACCGCGGATATCCAGGTCCTGCATGGCGAGATTGAAGCCGCTACCCAGTTCGCTGAACGTCTCCAGAGCCTCCAGACGGCGACGCGCCTCAGGAGTAAGTGCACTCTTAGGTGGCGCCATCAGATAGCAGAAAGCCTTCTTGTTGCTTCTTCCTACGCGTCCACGCATCTGATGCAGGTCACTCAATCCGAAGTGATGAGCATCGCTCACGATAATCGTATTGGCATTGGAAATGTCGATACCATTCTCTACAATAGTGGTAGAAAGCAGTACATCATAATCGTAATTGATAAAGCCCATGATGATTTTCTCCAAATCCTCAGGCTTCATCTGTCCGTGACCGATTGCTACCCTACAGTCTGGGATATGCTTCTCGATGAGCATCTTGAGCTCCGGAAGCTTGGATATTCTGTCGCATACGAAATAAACCTGTCCGTTTCGGCTCATCTCGAAGTTGATGGCATCGCAGATAACTTCACTACTAAACGTAACCAGTTCGGTATGAATCGGATAACGGTTAGGTGGCGGAGTGCGCATGATACTCATATCCCGGGCGCCCATCAGAGAGAACTGGAGGGTTCGCGGAATCGGAGTGGCACTCATCGTGAGTGTATCGACATTTACCTTGAGCTGACGGAGTTTCTCTTTGGTAGACACACCGAACTTCTGCTCTTCATCGATGACGAGCAGTCCCAGGTCATGCCATTTCACGGTCTTTGATATCAGCTTATGCGTACCTATGAGGATATCAATCTTACCCTCTTTCAGGCGTCAAGCACCTCTCTGGTTTCCTTCGCAGTACGGGCTCTACTGAGATAGTCTACCCTTACAGGCATGCCTTCCAGACGCTTTTTGAAAGTCTGATAGTGCTGGAAAGCCAGAACGGTAGTAGGCACCAGCACCGCAACCTGCTTGCTGTCGCACGCAGCCTTGAAGGCTGCACGGATGGCAACCTCTGTCTTGCCGAAGCCCACATCGCCACAAACCAGACGGTCCATCGGTCTGCCGCTCTCCATATCCTTCTTTACCTCCTGAGTAGCCTTATTCTGGTCTGGCGTATCTTCATACAGGAAGGAAGCCTCCAGCGTATGCTGCAGATAATTGTCGGCACTGAAGGCGAATCCCTTCTCCCGTCGGCGCTGGGCATAGAGTTTGATCAGGTCGCGCGCAATGTCCTTAATTCGCTTCTTAGCTTTGTCCTTGAGTTTATCCCAGGCACCTGTACCCAGTGTAGACAGGCGAGGCGGAGTACCGGTATCGCTGCGGCGATATTTGCTGATTTTATAAAGCGAGTGGATAGAAACATCCACCTTGTCATTGTTCGTATAGACGATGCGGATCATTTCCTGATAGCTGTTGCCCGTAGGAACCCTAACCAGACCGCCGAACTTGCCGATACCGAAGTCTACATGCACGATAAAATCTCCCACTTCCATCTCCTGCAGTTCCTTCATGGTGAGTGCCATCTTGCCGGCTCTCGCTTTATCTGAGCGCAGGTTATATTTATGAAAACGGTCAAAAATCTGATGATCGGTAAAGAAACAGCACTTCTTGTCATGGTCAGTAAAGCCTTCATGAAGCGTCTTGTCTACCGGTGTAAAACGGATGGCGTAGTGCTTCAGCTCTTCGCTTTCAAAGATATCCTTCAGGCGCTGTTGCTGCTTCTGGCTATCTGCCAATATATATAAGGTGTAACCCTGGAGCAGGAAATCCTCCAGAGTCTGGCAAAGCAAATTAAAATTCTTATGGAAAAGAGGCTGTGGAGCGATATTGAAAGGTATCACAGCCGGACTCTCTGACGGAGCGACCTTGCCGAACTCGATACGGAGATGAGCCGCTACTGCCTTCTTGAAATCGAGCGGAGAAACGAGGTTGAGCTCGGTCTTCATGTCATGTCTGATGCGCTCTGCCTCTACCTCAGTAGCTCCCTCCAGCTGCTCGGTAAGACTCTGCGATGAGAAGCCTTCAGTATAGATCTGACCGATGCGGTCGCAAACGAAAGAAAAGTCTTTCGCCACGACTGGCGTACTTTCGGAGAGGAAATTGAGGAAACACTGCTTGTTGCTCTCGATATGGGCGAGTTCGGGCACGATTTCTATCTCTGTGCGCTTCACCTGCGAGAGCTGGGTCTCAACATCAAAGGTACGGATGGTGTCAATCTCATCGCCGAAGAAGTCGATACGGAACGGATATTCGCAGCTGTAGGAATAAACATCGAGGATGCTTCCACGCACGGCAAACTGGCCCGGTTCATAAACATAATCGGTTTCTTTGAGTTCGAAATCGCGCAGGGTATGAACCACATCGGTCTGAGCAATCTGCTGGCCTACAGCCAGTTTCAGAATTCGTTCATCCAGATTCTGCTTAGCCACAACGAGTTCTGCCAGTGCATCGGGATAAGTGACTACCAGGAAATGTCCTCCCGAAGAGAGGCGCGCCAGCACCTCTGTACGTAGGATTTCGTTCGCTGCATCACGCTGCCCGTATTTCACGGCACGCCGATAGCTGGAAGGAAAGAAGAAGACCTTCTCCTGCCCCATCATCTGAGTGAGATCGTGATAAAAATAGCCTGCTTCATCGGCATCATCCAGCACGAAGAGTACCGAACGCCTCATCTTCCCCTGCAGAGAAGCAAAGAACATCGGAGCCGAAGAGCACAGCAAACCCTGGAGAAAAATGGAATGAACCGACTTCTTCCCCATCAAATCAAAGAGGGCATCCGCCTGTGGCGAACGCCCGTATGTTTTTTCTATCTTTTGGATTTCCATCCAAGTACTGATTAGTGATTACTGATTACTGAGTAGTGATTACAGAGTATTAATCCTTCTTCGGATATTTCTTGAACCAGCCATCCAGGCGCAGTCGCATCACGCCAAAGAAAGCCTCACCGAAGATGCCACCACTCATCTTGCTCACACCTTCACGACGGTTAACAAAGATGACAGGCACCTCCTTGATCTTGAAACCGATTCGATGAGCCGTATATTTCATCTCTATCTGGAAAGCATAGCCCTTGAAGCGGATAGCATCCAAATCTATGGTTTCCAACACCTTACGTCGGTAGCAGACGAATCCTGCAGTGGTATCATTCACCTTAAATCCGGTTACGATACGTACGTATTTAGAAGCGAAATAGCTCATCAATACGCGTCCGATAGGCCAGTTGACCACGTTCACACCCGAAATATATCTTGAGCCTACAGCCACATCATACCCCTCATCGTGAGTTGCCGCATAGAGACGTGGCAAATCATTAGGATCATGACTGAAGTCGGCATCCATCTCGAAGATGAAGTCATAGCCCTGCTTCAATGACCATTTGAAGCCCATGATATAGGCAGTACCCAAACCGAGTTTACCCGAACGCTCCAGAATATGCAGACGACCGGCAAACTCATTAGCCATCAAGCCCTTGACAATGGCAGCAGTACCATCAGGACTTCCGTCATCGATAACGAGGATATCAAACTGCTTTTCGAGACCGAAGACAGCACGGATGATTTTCTCAATGTTTTCCTTCTCATTATATGTAGGAATGATTACTATGCTATCACTCATAACTTCTTATAATTTTAATGATTCTGATTCTATATAATGTAATACAGATGCAAAATTACAACTTATTTTTGAAATAACAAGCAAAAACCCGAAATTATTGGTCCGGATTCTCTACAAAACCCTGATATTTCTTGTCAAGTCCGTTCATGATCGCCTCATAGCTCTTGTTCATCTGGTTCTTGATATTGTCAGCTCCCTTGCCTATCGGCTCGATAGGCTCATGAATGGTGAGCTTCAGAGGATGCCAGAAAGCCCAGTAGATGTCCTTCATGCGAGGCTTCACATCAAAACTGCCATTGATGGTAAGCGGACATACCGGCAACTGCAGTTCATCGGCAAGCATGAAAGCACCGCGGCGGAACACGCCCATGTGACCCGTAAACGTGCGGGCACCCTCTGGGAATACCACCAGCGACATGCCCTCTTTAAGCACCTCGCGAGCACGGTCATAAGAAGCGCGGATCTTAGAAGGTCCGCTCTTGTCTACAAAGATGTGGTGCGCATACTCACAGGCAATACCGATGAGAGGCACTTTGCGCAAGCCCTTCTTCATCATCCACTTGAAGTTTCTGCCCAGGAAGCCGTAAATCAGGAAGATATCGAAAGCGCCCTGATGATTGGCCACGAAAACATAACTCTGGTTCTTCTTGAGATGCTCACGTCCCTCTACTTTTACAGGCAGAAGGAGGATGCGGACCCAAAGCCAGGACCAATACTTACCAGGATAATAGCCCCAGAAATGCCCATTACCCAGCATGCATCCCAAAACAGTAGTTAAACTGGTTAAAACACTAGCTACCAACAGGATAGGCAAGCATATTACAAGTTGATACAGACGATATAAGTACTTCATTTTTTATTAAGAATGAATAATTTAACACTCAATATTTAACATTCAACACTCCTCATTTTCTTTTGAGTGTGATGACCACGATTTCTGCCGTAGCCCCTATGCGGATTGGAACGGTACCGCCCAGCCCCGATGTGTATAGAGCTGGCAACCCTCCTCTTCGAAGAGGCCGTAATCATAAGGAGTAAACATCGACGGACGCAAGCCCAGGATACTGATCTGCCCCGCATGCGTATGACCGCTCAGCGTAAGCTGCGGTGCTACGACCAGCGAATCCTTCCTGTCAGGTCCTATCACATCGCCATCCTCATCCTTCTCCTTATTAATAGTAGAAGGCCAGGTCTCGCGCCATTGCTTCGGAATATGCTGCAGCATCAGCACGAAAGAGCCCGGTCTGATGCCATAAAGCGCCTTCCTTACGTTGGTTCGCTTTGGCTTGTCATAGTTTTCCGTACCAGCCACATAGATGCTGTCAGCGCCTCTATGCACCGCCACATGCTCATTCATCAGCAGGCGCCATCCGCAACTCCGCTGGAAGTCCTGCATCCGCTTCTCGAGCGCAGCTATCTCCTGCTCGTCATCTACATCCATATAATAGGTGTAATCGTGATTGCCCAGCACACTCATCACGCCGTCTCTGGCTTTCAGACTGCTGAGCAGCGCCTGATACTTAGGCAGTTCATCGGGTGTAACATTCTGTAAATCACCCGTAAAGCAAATCAGATCAGGTTTCTCGGCATTGATGCTGTCGATATCGCGCTGAGGCAGATGACCACGCCAGCCATAGTATGACCCGAGATGGATGTCGCTGAACTGAACGATGCGATAGCCCTCGAAAGACTTCGGCAGATTGGGTACATAGATGGTGATTCGCTTGACCTGCATCTTAGGAAAACCCTCGGTAAATCCGTAGATAAAGCAGAAGAACGCCACCGCTCCTACTACCAGTCCGAGGAGCTTGCCCCAGTTGCGATGTCCGTGAAGGAGCCGCATACAGCACCAACCGAAGAGACTGAACAGGCTGAAGACAAACTGCGGAACCGCACATACTGCCATCATCACAAACCAGATGTCGATGAGCACCGGATTGCGTGGCAGGAAGTTGGGCAGTATCGTGATATACGCGCTGTAGGCGATAACCACGAAAGCCGGCAACCAGAAGAGCACCCGCTGCCAGAGCCCCTTCAGCCGTAACTTGCCATACCTTTTATATATCCACAGATACGGCAACAGGGTGAATACCACTACGGGTATCAATATTCTTGCTATCATTTCTTGATCAAACTTGATTGAAGATACGTTTTCATTGCCTGCACGGGCACTCCTCTGCGCTGTGCATAGTCGCAAAGCTGGTCGTCTCCTATCCGTCCCAGTTCGAAATACCGCGACTTGGGATGTGCAAACATCAGCCCCGAGACACTGGCATGAGGCGTCATCATTCCGCTTGTGGTGAGCCGGATGCCACCTGACTCATATCGATGAGCTGGTCGATGATGAAGTTGGCACTGGTATCGGGCAGCGAAGGATATCCTATAGCCGGACGGATGCCTGATAGCGCTCCAGATGCTGGTCTTCGATGCTCAGCTGCTCGTCGGGAGCATAGCCCCAGATGCTGCGTCTCACCTCTTCGTGCAACTTCTCTGCCGTGCTTCAGCCAACCGGTCGCAGAGTGTCTGTGCCATCATATTGAGGTAGTCGTCCGAGCGATATTTCTTCTCCAGACCGCCATCTACCGTCGTGCAGAAGATACCCAGCCGGTCTGTTATTCCACTGCCCAGAGGACGGATGAAATCAGCCAGACAGAGATTGGGTTCTCCCTGAGCCGCCGGATGCTGCTGACGGAGCATCGGGAAGCGGACTTTCTGCCCTTCCAGCCAAATATCATCCCCCTCGCTGTTCGCCTCGAAGAGTCCGAAGACGGCATAGGTATGATATTCGCCTTCCCATGAATGGAGCATATCGAGCGCCTCAGCCTTCATTTTTTCCTTTTCCTCTCGAGGTTTGCCGCTCAATCCCCAGGCATGATAGAAATATAGCCAGTTGATATATGGCTCAATTTCGCTTATATTGTATACTATTCTTCGCATCCGATACGATATTTTATTTTACACCCCCCGCAAGATTTCTCTTTTTTCAGGAATTGTTTCTGAACTCCAGTTCCTCTCCTCTGCTGGCGGCATCAAACACGCCTTTGTCGTAGATCAGACGACCGTTACAGAAAGTCTGTTCCACTTTCCATGCAAACTCATCACCCTCTACAGGGCTCCATTTACACTTGCTCTGAATCACCTCTGCGGTCACCTTCCAAGGCTCTCCCTTGCGCACCACAACGACATCTGCCTTATAACCCGGACGCAGGAAGCCGCGCTGACTGATATGGAACAGACGGGCTGGATTATGGCACATCAGTTCAACCAGGCGCTCGATACCGATTACCTTTTCGTCAACAAGTTTCAGCATGCTTACCAGCGAGAACTGTACCATTGGCATACCTGATGCAGCCTTGGCACAACCGCCCTGTTTATCCTTCAACTGATGAGGAGCATGATCGGTACCTACTACAGTTATCTTGCCATTACTCAGTGCCTTACGCAAAGCTTCGCGGTCAGCAGCGGTCTTTACTGCAGGGTTGCATTTGATGCGTGCGCCCTTCACAGCGTAATCTTTATCCGAGAACATGAGATGAGCCACAACTGCCTCTCCTGTAATATTTTTATCCTTACCGAAGAACTCCAGTTCCTTAGCCGTAGTAACGTGAGCGATATGGAGATGCGCCCCGCTTTCCTTAGCCAGCTGCACCGCCAGACGGCTGCTTTCATAGCAAGCCTCCTCGCTGCGTATTTCCGGATGATGTTCTACGGTAGGGTCCTCACCCCATTTCTGCTTAGCCAGCATCATGTTGTGGTTGATGATTTCGGTATCCTCACAGTGGGTCATCACCGGCAAATCCAGCTCTTTCGCCTTCTTGAAGATAGCCTGCAGTGCCTCATATTTATCCACCAGCATATTGCCCGTACTGGAGCCCATAAAGAGCTTGATGCCCGGTACACGATGCGTATCGAGCTGCTCAAAATCATTTACATTATCATTGGTAGCACCAAAGAAGAAACTGTAGTTAACATGACTCTTCTCAGCGCCCAGCTGCCGCTTTGCCTGCCAGGCTCCAGAGTAGTAGTCTGAGGCACCGTGTTAGGCATCTCAAAATAACTGGTCACACCACCAAAGGCAGCTGCACGGCTTTCGCTCTCGATGTCAGCCTTCTGCGTAAGTCCCGGCTCACGGAAGTGAACATGATCATCAATCACACCCGGCAAAACAAAACACCCCGAGCATCGATGACTTCATCGTAATTGCACGGGGTGCCTCGCCTTCATATATCTCCTTGATAAATTCACCATCCAACAAGAGGTCACCCACAAAAGAGCGACCCTCATTTATAATGGTTCCATTCTTGATTAATTTCATATTACTAAACTTATAAAATGAAGAGTTTTACAAGATGTTAATGCCCAAGACCTTGAAAGAGCCCTGTTTCTACTCCTGACCTTCCTGTTTTTCAGGAATCGTAGGCGCAGCCAGTTCGTTGGCTGTAGGTGCCGGAGCCGCATCAGGATTTACCTGTGGAGCCGCCTCCATCTCTGGCTGCATGCCGCTCTGAGCATCTCGTGTACCGTTCATAATCTCCTGATTTTCTTGAGCTTTCTTATAATAGTCCTTTACATAAGGATCATTCTTGAAATAGTCGGTAGCCTTGCTCATGATATCCTCAATCCAAGGAGAGAGCATCGGATACTGGTTGCCCATCGTAACGAGGAAGAAGACGCCCGGTCCCAGCACATTGTTGAAGTTGTCGGTAACAAACGAAGTGATGAGCTTGTCTTCCTGCTCAGAGAGGCGGATGGATTCCTCGTTCAGATGCTTGTTGACAGCCACCATATCGCTACCGTTCATGATAGCCTGGTCGTGCTTGTGTACCAGTTCGCGTAACTGATTCTGAATCTGCTGGTATTTCTTGAAGAAGCCGAAGAGCTTATCGTTCATAGGAGTACCGCTTACCACCTGCTGTGTATCATCGAGCTTCACCGTAATGCTTCCACTCTCCAGCACCAGCGGCAGCACAGGGTCATCATCCATGAAGATATTCGCCATCTTCATAGAGTCGACAGAACCCTGAAAATGGAACTGTCCGTGCACTACATCGCAAGAATCCACGTTCTTGAAATCGTTGTTTTCCAGTATCTTAAGGTACAGCATGCGTCCGTCCAGAGTACTTACGTTAGAAGTACCCGAGATATCGTAACTGTTGGCACAAGATGCAAGTGCCATCAAGGCAATGAATGCGTAAAATATTCTATTCATAAGCTATCTATATCACTTTCGGTGAACAAAAGTACAATCTTAATTTGAACTGACGAAATAAATTGCAGCAATTTAATTCATTCTTACAAGATTTATGTTTTGTTTGCACTCCTATTGCCCACCGAAAGCTTTTTTCTCGTCCTTTCTATATTACTGATTGTTTTCCTTCTTCAGTTCATGAGAGATGCGATGCGTGGTATACAGTTCCAGCAGGGCTGCGATGAGGAGGAAGACTACCCACTTATTATAGAAATAGGTGATATAGGTCTCATAATTCTCAAACCAGCGGCGCAGGAAAGCATACACCGTATCTACCATCGAGATGCCTGAGAGCACGAAGAAGATGTCTGCTACATACTGCATGCGTTTCAGGCGGTGGATAACCAGCGAAGGTCCCTCATAGAACTGCGTCGCCTGCATTACACTGAAGAGTATGGTGCCCAGCAGGAACCCCCAGCTCGTTACCTGCACCAGCTGCGGATGTGAAAAACCAAATGCGAAGCAAGCCGCACCGACAACCATCAGCACGCCGCCCAGCAAGAAAATAGCACTTTCCAGTTTACTCAATTGTTTCATTTTCGTCTTGTTCGTTAGTTTTTTCCGGAATATCCGAACTCAATACAAAGATGTCTTCATCATCAGCCTTCATGAAATAACGCTGGCGGGCTATCTTCTCAAATGCCCGCACACCATGCTGCATATCACGCAGGGTATGCTTGTCGTTTTCATACTGCTCACGATATTTTTCTATCTCCGAACGGAGCGTAGCTATCTCTATCTGGTACTTAATGTGCTGTCTTACACTGTTGTCGTCAACCACACCAACTACCAGAACACCCGCTACAATCACTATAAGATACTTATAATGAGCGAGATAATTCCATATAATACCAAGTTTTTTACTCATTTCTTCCGAATTTGTTTGCAAAGATAATATTTTTTTGTTATCTTTGCATCATCAATTAAGAAAAAATAATGGAAGAGTATATAGTTTCTGCAAGAAAGTACCGTCCGATGACCTTCGATTCGGTTGTCGGACAGAGTGCATTGACCACTACTTTGAAGAATGCAGTGAAGAGCGGCAAGCTGGCGCACGCCTATCTTTTCTGCGGTCCGAGAGGTGTGGGAAAGACCACTTGTGCCCGCATTTTTGCGAAGGCAATCAACTGCGAGCATCCTCGTGAAGACGGCGAGGCATGCAACGAATGTGAGAGCTGCCGTGCTTCAATGAGCAGCGTTCCTACAACATCTTCGAGCTGGATGCTGCCAGCAACAACGGTGTTGACCAGATTAAGGTTCTGATGGAGCAGACCCGCATCCCGCCTCAGGTGGGCAAGTATAAGGTGTTTATCATTGACGAGGTCCACATGCTCTCTACAGCCGCCTTCAACGCCTTTCTCAAGACGCTGGAAGAGCCACCTCAGCATGTCATCTTCATCCTCGCCACTACCGAGAAGCACAAGATTCTGCCTACCATCCTGAGCCGATGCCAGATTTACGACTTCGAGCGAATGACGGTAGCCAATACCATCAACCACCTGAAGATGGTGCTGAGAAGGAAGGCATACAATATGAAGAGCAGGCGCTCGCCGTGATAGCCGAAAAGGCTGACGGAGGTATGCGCGATGCCCTCTCTATCTTCGACCAGGCTGCCAGCTTCTGCATGGGCAACATCACTTACCAGAAGGTGATCGAGGACCTGAACGTGCTCGATAGCGACAACTATTTCCGTCTGGTAGACCTGGCTTTGGAGAATAAGGTGCCCGAGATGATGGTAACGCTCGACGGCATTCTGAGCCGCGGTTTCGATGGCGGCAACATGATACAGGGGCTTGCCCAGCATGTGCGCAATGTGATGATGGCGAAGGACCCTCAGACCCTGCCTCTGCTCGAAACCAGCGACGACCAGAAAGCCAAGTTCCAGGCTCAGGCCCAGAAGGCACCTACACCTTTCTTATATAAGGCGCTGGAACTGATGAACCAGTGCGATATCCATTACCGCGCCAGCAGCAACAAGCGATTACTGGTAGAGCTCACCCTGATACAGATAGGCCAGATTACGCAGCCCGAGGATCAGGATGTGCCTAGTGCGGGGCGTACGCCCAATAGATTAAAATCCCTGTTTCAGAAACTCCTGGCTCAGTCTAAGCTTGCCTCTCAGGGTGCAGGTTCTGAGCCTTCTGGCAGCAGCGAAAACCGGTCATCACAGCCGGGAGCGTCTGCTGCTACAGCTACTGCTGTGCCTTCGTCAGGGGCACCGACAGCCGCTTCTGCAGCCTCCAATGCTGCATCTTATTCTGCATCTGCCACCGCAGCCGCATCTGCCTCTCCAGAAGGCTCAGCCGCTGCCGGAGCTGCTACTGATGCTGCATCGCCTCACAAGCCACGACTCAAGAATATCAAGCTGGGCGGCATAGGCATGACTTTCTCTAACCTGAAGAAGAGGGAGGAGAACCAGCGCCGCCTGCACAGTCCGTATGATGATACCAATGAGGAAAAAGCGACCATCACGGGCGACCAGAACGAGTTCACCCAGGAGCAGGTGGAAGCAACATGGTTCAGTATGTGCATGAGAATGCAGAACAAGCTGGATTTCATAGGCTTAGCCAACCGCATGAAGAGTATTGTACCGAAGATAACCAACTATCCGCAGATAGAGGTTATCATCAACAACCAGCTCTTACTAGACGACGTTTTGAACATCAAGAACCGCATTCTCAAGACTTTCGTCTTAGGCCTTCACAACAGCGAACTGAGCATCACCTACCGCCTTGCCGACCAGGAAGAGGTAGGCAAGGTTCTGACCAAGAATGAAGTTCTGGAACTTCTTATGGAGAAGAACCCTGCGATGAAAAAACTCACAAAGGACCTGGATCTGGTCATGACATAGAATGATGCCCAAGAGGTTATTCAGTATTCAGTATTCAGTTTTTTTCGCGATAGTTACCTTTTATATGGTTACAAATTGTAAGTAATTATTTTATATTATATATATA
>ENA-OQDW01000303-OQDW01000303.1-human-gut-metagenome-genome-assembly--contig:-NODE-303-length-21498-cov-2.590239_pt1 | contig 21498 bp, 23 predicted proteins | sample MGYA00242784_ERZ504613 | MGnify/ENA primary metagenome ERZ504613 (study PRJEB26092, sample SAMD00036330) | human gut metagenome | host: Homo sapiens | study: EMG produced TPA metagenomics assembly of...
CCAAAACTGGAAGAGTAAGAGAGACCACTCCTTTGAGGAGATTATCTCACAAATTTGAGGAGATGAAAAACCGGGTGATTATTCATCGCTTACCTTACGTTTTTAACAATTGATATGCAATGGATTTTTGTTTAGTTGTACCTACAATTGGAAGTTAACACTAAGCCCCGGCAATCGTCGGGGCTTGCTGCTATTTTATAATTCCATATTTACGCATTAATTCAACGCGTTCATTACCGATTTTAATACTATCAGCTGCGTTATTACCTTCCTGATTACCAGCTGTTTCCTTTTTGTAGATCCATACTCTCTGAATCCATGCAATAGGAAGCAGGAATGGCATCTTCTTAAGATATGTAAATCGATCCGACATCTTATCAACCGGAAGACATACTGCTTTAATCGCAGCCTGTAGTTTTCCTGTAGATGCCTTCTCGCCACGCTTATCTGCAATCATTGCATTCAAAGTAATGTTGCTACTGTGTTTACGACTCATATCCGATTGTCCGAAAACTCCGGAAGCAAGCAAATCATCTAACATGGCCGTCTCGTCCACTTCGATTGATTTCCAGCAATTTGGATAACACGCTTTCACAGGGTCAAAGGTCAAATACTTCTCACCAATTACGAACATAGATGCTGCAAACAGGTCAGCGCGTACCTCCTGGAGACAGGAAAGAACATATTCCCAATCAATATCATATCCATATGCAGTTGCATAAAGATTAATGTCACACACCTGACGGATACCAAAGCCACTGTGCAAGAAGTGCTTAAAACTATGTAAAATTAAGTACAATAGGTGGTCAGTATGGTTCATGGTTAGGAACTTGGTTCCATTGATTTCTTCTTCAATCAGCCCACACTCACCTTTATGTGGTTTTTCTATACGATTATGAATGCCATCAAAGAAACGATTCAAATTACCATAAGCTTCTGATTCTGGTGGAAACATATGCTTATGAAGTTCGATATAAAGCGGACTTTCTGGCTTAACATAAGGAACTTCATAAATTGCCTCAATATCTTTTTCAGGTTCCATAAGGATCATTCCATAATCAAGTAAGGATTTATGGCTTATTCCAAACTGTTCTTCCGGAATAAAGACATCCTCATCTCCAGATACTCTTGCATCAGGATTTGGATAAAGATTTCTGCAAACTATGCCCTTAACAACGCATGGCTTAATCCCTTTTGAACGGATATGATCCGAAAGCATTTGAAATTCTGATGATTTCATGGTCTGCTGCGCGATTGATTGAATGACATTCCTTCTATACATCATCATAAATTGTGGTGGCATCTGCTTAGCTACTTCACAACTGAAAGTTGCCTCAAAAATCATTGAAAGCACGTTATGAATATTTGAAATCTGATAAAGCTGTGAAAACTCCTCAAATGAAATATCTTCTGTGATCCAATCTACAGTTTCACCATTCAGAGAAGCTTTCAACGCTTCAAGAAAATATTTATTTATCTTTTGCATTTCCATCCTCCTCTGGAACTAAATCTACAACTACAATTTCAGGCGGATTATTAAATCGTGGCATCCAGTCAGTATTCCCCAAACCTCTCGACAAAGCAAGATAACTTGGATAATACTCGTCGTGTTCCTCATAATATGTAGTATCATATTTCATGTATTTCACATATTGTAATAATTCTTTCCTACTATTATTCCAGTCATTAAAATTTGTTGAATATACACCTTCCAACTTTCCTGGAAACCATCCTAAGTCTGGAGCCCAAAGACCTCCTACAATTGGAATTTTAACCTGGCCACCATACGTATGTCCTGAAAAAACGACATCCACGTCCCAATCATAAAGGCTCCAAGAATTTAACCAGCTAACTGGCATATGACAAAGCAAGAGTTACATGCACTTGTATCTTGAAACTCCAATAGGAACTTAGTCTCATCTTCACGATGCGTTTCATATGCATATGATTAGCTCCTATTAGGAAAACACACTGTCAAAGGGGTATGTAGCGGGGGTTAGCCCGCTACTGCGGGTTTTGTGGTGTTGATTTCAATGTATTCTGCTATGCGTCTAAATTCATCCGCAAACTTAAATCTCACACTAATGTTTCCATTCTCATAAACCTTGATATGGTCGATCAGCTCAACGAGAAGTTCCCGGGAAAGCTGGTCGATATTTTGATGCTTTGTAAAAGCCACCAATGCGGGATGCTCACTCTTTACGCCGTTTGCCAATTCCGCCCGTTCAGCGTTCAGCCGGGCCAGTACATCCGTAAGAGCTATGGTCTGTCGCTCATAATCGGCTTTCATATCCCGGTAGTCTTGCTGGGTAATTTCCCCGTCTTTCCAGTCTTGATAGAGGGACTGCTTGTAGCGGCTGATTTTTGCCAGTTCCCGCTCTTTCGCAGCAATCAGTTCTTCCAAGTGGATGGACTGGCTCTTTTTGACCGGGGCGGTGTTAATGCGGGCAATCATTTCCGAGTATGAAACAGCCAGATGGATTTGCTGTTGTACTGCAAAGAGGACAGCGGCCTCCAGACGGTTATGCTTGATTGAGTGCATTGTGCAGGCTGTTCGGGAGCGGTTCTTGTAGGTGGAGCAGGCATAGTACACATTATTGTTGTTGCCTACGCTCCGGGTAATTGCCCGCCCACAGTCAGCACATTTCAGAAAACCGCTGAACAGGTGGACTTCCCGGCCTTTTGGAGAAGTACGGGTATCCCGCTGTAAAAGGGCCTGTACCTTATCAAAGGTTTCATAATCAATGATTGCCTCGTGCGTACCGGCTACTTCCACCCATTCTTCACGGGGAACACTTTCAACCTCGTGTACCTTATAGCTTTTTACCCGGCTGCGGCCCTGTGCCAAATCCCCGGTATAGGTGGGGTTCGTAAGAATGGAGTGGATCATGCGGCTCCCCACATAGGATCGTCATATCCTCTTGTTGAAACGGGGATGCCCTTTTGCAGTTTATAAGCTGAGGGCTGGGTACGCCGTGTTCATTCAGATACAAAGCGATGGCCCGTTTCGATGTCCCTTTTAGGAACAAAGAGAAAACGAGTTTGACGATTTCAGCGGCATCGGGATCGATGATCAACTGGTGCTTGTCCTTTGGGTGCTTCACATATCCATAAGGAGCAAATGCGCCAATGTACTGACCGTTGCGCCGCTTGTAGTCAAATACCTGGCGGATTTTCTTTGAGGTCTGGTAGCAGTATTGATCGTTCATCACATTTGTAATCGGGACGATAATACTGGAAACGCTGTCCGGGTTGAGATAGCTGTCCACATTTTCAGCAAGACTGATAAAGCGGACACCCATCTGCACAAACAGGTTATCAATCAGACTTCCCGCATCACTGTAATTTCTTGCAAAACGGGAAAGGTCTTTTACTACCACGCAGTTGATTTTCCCGCTCATTACATCGGAAAGGAGCCGCTGGAAATTCTCCCGGTTGGCGTCTGTTCCCGTGTGTCCATCATCTACATATTCGGAAACACTTTCAAATTCTCCGATATGCTTCTGATAAAAGTCATTGAGCAGATCACGCTGGTTGATGACGCTGTTGCTGTCGTCCTTTCCCTTTTTCAAGTCCTCCTTGGAAAGCCGGATGTATTCGCCCAGCCGCCAGCGGCGGACGGTATAAGAGGGAGAGAAACTCTGTTGCAATCCTCTGTTTTTTGTTCGTGCCATTGTTCCTCCTTCCCTATCACATTACATCTATATTATACCTCTGCCCGGGCGGGACAACAAGGATGCCTCCGCCTCGGGACACTTTGTCTCGAAGTAGAAACGGGCCATAACCGAAGTTACAGCCCGCTTTTTTGCCGGAGCAGGAAGTCCGTCAGCGTGTCCTGCAAGGACGGCCCGCTTTCCGCAAATTCAATTTTTACACCGATCCCACCGATGCAAAAACAGTATGGATTTTCTACCGCCTGCAAAAATAGAGCGATCCGCTCCTCTCGGGGGAGAGAGGTGTCAAAGGCCATACCGCTCACATCCGGCAGGGACTCGGGAGCCACTGCGCCGATGTCAACGCTTTTCATTTGTTCCAGTTCCTTTGCCGTTAATCTCACGGTAAAACCTCCTTATCAAAAATAGGATACGACTCCCGCATATCGTGGGGAAACGCAAGAGGGCAGCACCCAAACGATGCTGCCCTCTTGCCTCACTCCATGTAAGTATAAAATAGAGAACGCCGCTCCCATTTTTTTGCCCTGTCCAAAGACAATCATGCTCAGAGCGGCGTTCCCTCGCAGATAAGAGGGCGGCCCGGAGGAACAGGCGGCCAGCCTGTCCTATGCCGGATCGTGGCCGTGGGGTGGCCCGGCCCAGTTGCGGCGTTGGTGTTGTTCGCTCGTTCTTCCGAAGAAAAAGTCACAGCGCACCCGCCGCCCGGCTCCCCGGACTATGCCCGGGGCCGCCGCTGTTTATCTGCGGAAAGAAGAATATCTCCTTTCATAAACCGAGACATTTTTTCATCATTTCCAAGTGGGGAAAATGAAAAAATCAAAAAGTTTTTTTCATACGCTCAAGGCCACGCTTGATCGACTGGCGGACAGACTCCTCATGTACGCCCTCGGCCACGGCAATTTCCTTGATGCTCTTTCCAAGAATGATGTGGGCATCAATCCTGCGGCCCTGGATCTCCGGCAAAGAGTTGAGTGCGTTCCACAGACGGATGAACAGCTCCATACGCTCCAGTAGCTCCTGGGGCGTTGGCTCATGCAGGCAGGCGGAATATTCGATCCCGTCATCGCAGTCCAGAGAATACTGCGCCTTATGCCGGGAGAGCCGCCGCTGGTAGGCCATTTCGTGCCGGGCATCGGACACAAATACTTCGGCTACCTCGCCAGAAACCTCGATAAACTGATCCTGTGTGTACCAATAATAAAAATCCTTCAGATTGATTGTGGTCATAAATAAACCTCCGTTTCGGTGTTGGGTGGATGAGTGACCGAAACGGGGCTCGGCGGGGAGCGGCACCCCGGGGAGCCGCCCCGCACCTCGGGACAATTTGTCTCGAAGTACAAAAAAGCGCCTGGGCGGCATGAAGCCACACGGACGCATGAAGTTACATATTCATTTGTGTACTGTCTAATTTCACATTCATAACCAGACTGTCCCGGAGGGGGAGCTGCGCTTTTTTTAGCTGGTGTAGATCATGGGTACTGTGAAAAAAGGCAAAAATGGACACGGCGGCAATCCTCCTATATGCCGCCGCAGATTTACACGGTGTTAGACCGTCGTTGGGTTAGGATAGACGAAAAGAAGCGGCGGCTCTGAAAATCAAAGCCGCCGTTTCAAATGGGCGTGTCAAATTGTCTGCTCTACGACGGCTTTTTTTCTTTTGCCATCGTCCGGCAGAAAATCAATTCATTCTATTTTGAACTTCTTTTATGCTACCTGATGTCTGCAATAGGAATGAATCGCCAAAAATGTAAACACAAATAATTCAATTCCTGCTGAAAGTAAAATGACATGCGGTGTCCAAAAACTCATTCCGCCGATATGCAGATAGTTAAAATTTGCAAGCTGATAAAGAAAGTTGTTCTGCATACCAATTCCGGCAGATGGAAGTATGGCAGAGAGCCATGTTGCGCCCATCGCCACATAAGCAAAAAGTGGCAGGAGAAGAACTACAATAGAAATCAGCAAAACAGTCAATGTATCTTTGCACTTTGCAGACAGGAATAGCGTACAGCTAACGGTTGCTAATACTGAGAGCAAGCCTACTGCGGCAAGAATAATCTGCAACTGTCCCAGATTGATATTTGGTAGATTGATGATAGAGTATAGCATTTGGAATGATGTTTTTAAGCAGTCCGTCCCGAACGCTGCATTCAAAATCAGAATATGTACCGTGACTCCAACAAGGAAAGTAACAATAAAAAGCGTAAAGGCTGCCAAAATTTTGGTAACTGCCAATCGTGTACGCCCGTGCTTGGTGGTTCGCAGAATACTGTCACCACCCGTTTGATATTCACCAGCGAAAGTAGGTGCTGCGATTGCCACGCACAAAATAGCAAGGAACAAAATATAAAACTCAATATAATCAAATGCGTCTTTAGAAATTCCAGAATGAAAATAAAACGGTTTGTAAACTCCTGAATATTTTTCAAGAGCTTTCTGCTGTGCCGTCTCATATTTTCCTTGTTCATTCCGCATGACATCCTGTAAATGTTCTGCGCACTTTTCATAATAGGCTTGGTCAATATCATCTGGGTTAATATCCATTAAATCAGCACCAATGCCTGTTAATGGATCGGCAAACGCCTCGGATAGGCCTTTCAGCAAGGGGCGGATCGGGAGGATTTTTTCAATATATAGCGTCAGAGGAAATCCCTCTTCCTCAACTGGTCCATATTTCTGAACACAGCTTTGATAAGTTTCCAGAGCAGCTTGATCCTATCTGGGGTCACTTCACCAGCAGATGTTTCATAAAAATCTTTTTTATACTTGATAGCAGCCAAGCCATCCAATTCTGTAACCGTCCCATCTTCGTTCGGACGGTTGATACCCTCAAATGAAATAGGCAAATATGCCATAGCTACTGAAAGCAAAAGTGCAATCACAAGTAAAATCACGGTACGCCGTGATTTCAAAATACGTTTTAGTTCAAGTCTAAAAAGTCGCATATTATCTGTCCTCCTTTTCTAAGTCTGTCTGCGGAAATAACCACAGATACAGATCCTCCAAGCGTGGTTCTGTTGCCACAGAACCTTCAATTTCTGAATACTCAGACAAATAACGGAGGGAAACTTGATTGTGATCCTCACCGCGCTGATTGATAATGCGTAGCCGCATTTCATATTCCGGCAGCTTTGAGGCCGGAATTGTGCAATTCCAAACCTTGCCCTCAATTTGCTTGACGAGTTCTGCGGTGGTTCCTACGTCAACAATTTCTCCGGCTTTCATAATGGCGTTGCGCGTAGAAATATATTCTATGTCAGATACAATATGAGTAGAAATCAACACGATTCGATCATGCGAAAACTCGGAAATAAAATTCCGCAGACGCACGCGCTCTCCGGGATCAAGTCCTGCTGTCGGTTCGTCCATGACAAGTATCTCTGGGTCGTTCAACATAGCCTGTGCAATACCAACACGCCGCTTCATACCACCGGACAGATTGGAGATTTTTTTCTTTTTCACATCGGAGAGCGAAAGAATGTCCAACAAATGATTGATCTTTGGGGTGGTTGCCCTTGTAGGAATATCTTTAAGTGCAGCCATATACTCCAAATAATCTTTGACCGTAAAATCCCGGTGATACCCAAAATCCTGCGGCAGAAAGCCAAACTTGCTTCGGTAGACTTCACCTAACTCTCGAATGTCTTTTCCGTCATAGTAAACCGCTCCGTTGGTTGGTGTCATAATATCAGCAATCATGCGCATGAGCGTGGTTTTCCCTGCACCATTCGCCCCCAAAAGTCCCCAAACGCCGGGAGTCAATGTCAGATTGACATCATTTACTGCTGTTTTGTCTTTGAACTGCTTGCTTAAATGCTCTATTTTCAGTTCCATGCTTACACTCCTTTCTTTGAGCTGAACAATAAAAAGCCCTTGTTCGATAATCATTGTACCGAACAAAGGCTTTTCAATCTCAAAAATCACACGCTTAAATTCCTAAGTAATTCCTAAGATCACATTCTTATTTCCCTAAGCGGAAAGTGGTAATGTAATCACAAAGTCTATGGTTTCGTTTTGACTGGATGCAGTAATCTTTCCACCATGTAAATGTATAATTTCCTCAGCAATAGACAGGCCAAGTCCCGCACCACCTGTATTAGAAAGCCGAGCATCATCCAAGCGATTGAATTTTTCAAATATACTGTTAAGCTGTTCCTGTGGAATTGTTTTTCCACGATTTTCAAAAGTGATCTGAATACCATGCTCTAACCGTTTGGCGGATATAGTGATTTCTGTCTGTGGGTAGCTATATGACGCTGCATTTCGTAAAAGGTTACTGAAAACTCTCGCCAGTTTTTCGGGATCAGCGTTCACAGATAAGTTGTCCTCCGCAGTAAATACCGCCGTGTTGCCATTTGCAGAGAGTGTCGGATATATTTCATCTATTACCTGCGCAATCAGACAATGCAAATCTACATTTTCTTTTTTGATAATGACCGTATGTGCATTGTACTTGGTAATTTCAAAAAGCTCATTGATAAGTCTTTCAAGGCGCTCTGCTTTGTCTAACGCGATCTTGACATACTTTTCCTTTTGCTGCTCAGGCATATCAGAGGCTTCATGGAGTAGGCTCAAATAACCGATCACTGTTGTTAAAGGTGTGCGTATATCATGTGCCAGATACATGACAATTTCATTTTTCTTTTCTTCAGCCTGCTTTGCAGCCTGCTTGCTTAACAGAACAGACATTTTGATCTGATTGAGCTGTTCCTCCAGTTCTTTCAGAGGATCAGACAACGATACTGTATGACTGTTCTGCTCATAGACCGTTTGGGTTGCGTCAATTACTTCATCCAGATAGTCCCACGGCTTTTTCCAATAGTAATTGAAGATACATACAAAGCCTATCACCAGATACAGAATAAACAGCGGACCAAGCCTCCAGTAGATCCATGCAAAAATATCGTTGTCAAATTTTGAAAAGATGTAGTCCAAGAGAAGGGTCAAACCATATCCAACAACGGTATAAATCAGCAATGATAGATATAAGCGCACTTTAAGGCGCTTTTCTGTTGTCATTTCTTTCTTCGACATGAGAATACACCTCCTACCGATTAGCAAACAGAATTAAGCCAAGCAGTCCAATCACGACAACACTTACTATGCTTGCCAGAATGGAAAACAGTCTGTTTGCTTTTATTCTATTTCCGATTAACCGAGCCGTCATCGAATATACAGCAAGCCCCAAAAGACCACCTGCCGTATTTGTGAGTACATCAGTAATATCAGAACGTCCGACTGCTAAGATATACTGCATAGTTTCCAATAAAAAACTTGTTCCAGCAATCAGCATGAACTTCACATATAATTTTGTTCTTGGCAGAAGCATTTGAAGATAAATGCCCATAGGAACAAAAATCAAGAAATTTTCGAGTACCTCTGTTAAGTGAAATGCTGCGCCAACTTCTTTGTCATAGTGAAAAGGAATAAGGTTTATACTCCTTACTTTATCCAGATCACTGATTGAAAACTGTAGTTTGAACAGTATGATCCAAACCAGAAGTGCCAGATAAATTAAGAATAAAATAGTTGCCAAACAATTTGATTTTCTCTTCATAGCGTTCTCCTTTCGCTTAAATTTTGTAGCCGACACCCCAAATCGTTTTAATATACTGCGGAGTATCGGAAGTATCGTTCAGTTTCTCGCGCAGATGCCGGATATGCACAGTAATTGTGCTGCTGTTTTTAGAGTAGTATTCATCTTTCCAAACCGCATGAAACAGTTCCTCAATGCTTACAACATTTCCAGCACTTGACAAAAGGACGTGGAGAATAGAAAATTCTGTCGGGGTTAGAGAAACAGGTTCCCCATCCAACAAACATTCGTGGGTTTGAACATTCAAGCACAATTTGTTATAGGAAAGTTCCGATGGAACTTTCTCTGTGATGATACCGGGCGAATATTTCTTGTAACGTCTTAACTGCGCTTTCACTCTGGCAACTACTTCAAGTGGGCGAAAAGGTTTTGTCACATAATCGTCCGCTCCCAATGTCAGCCCCGTTATTTTATCCGTTTCCTCAATTTTAGCCGTTAGCATTATGATTGGATAAGTGTATTTCTTTCGGATAAGCTGGCAAAGTGAAAAGCCGTTCATATCCGGGAGCATAATATCCAGAATGGCAAGATCAATGTCGCCGCTTTCAATACACGACATGGCATCCGTTGCGCAATAAAATTTATAAACGATGTAATTTTCGTTTTTCAAGTAGACCTCCAACAGATCCGCTATATCTTGCTCGTCATCTATAATCAATATCTTTTCAGACATATTTTCAACTCTCCTTTTTGCTTGTACTCGATTAAGTATAACAAATACAGCATCTAAATTCACAATGGATTACATGAGAAATTATTAAGATTTTCCTAATTTTTTTTCATGCTAATATGATAATGCACATTAGCATATTAGCATGAAAGTAATCACAAATAACACCCATGAACAAATTTAATTATAACAATGTCCCTTTGCAAATGCTTGTTTTATTGCTTTTATTATGGAATACTATCGAAAGTAGACATTTTTTTTGTGCAAAACCACGAACTTGTCCATTTATAAGAAAAAGAATAAAATTATTAGGGATATTTTTGATTTCTGCACGTCTAATAGATGTAAAGAAAATGCTGGCTGGCAAAAAAAAGGTGGTGTTTAAATGACAAAGGAACAACTTGGATCTCTGATCCTAGATTCAGAAAGACAATTATACTCAACTGCAAAAACAATTTTATTTAGTGACTATGACTGTGCAGATGCTATTCAAGAAACAATTGTGAAGGCTTTTTCCAACGTCGGCACATTAAAAAACGATAACTATGCCCGGACCTGGTTAATCCGTATCTTAATCAACGAATGTTACAGTCTTGTGCGTAAATCCAGTAAATTTATCCCATTGGAAAATCTAGCTGACAGACAGGAACCGGAATTAGAAAAAACAAAGAATTACAGTGAATTATATACAGCCGTAAATTCCTTAAAAGAGGAACTGCGTTTACCCGTTATTCTATACTATATAGAAGATTTCAGTGTAAAAGAAATCGCCCAGATCCTTGAAATATCGGAAGGTGCCGTTCAAAAGAGACTTGCAAGGGCAAGAGGAAAATTAAGGCAGGAATTACAGGAGGTGTCAATATGAGATTAGAAGATATGAAAAACGATATTCCCGAAACACCGGATTTTATCCATAATATGATTCAAAATGAGGTGGCAAAGCAGCTGGCGGATAATAAAGTGGCGAATCTGCGAAGAAGAAAACGATGGACAGCTCCGAAAGTTGCCGCAGTGGCAGCTGCGTGTGTGCTGGCAGTTTCCACGGCAGTATATGCAGGAGTAAATCTGTATCACTGGTTTTTGGAAAAACAGGGTTCTTATGGTGTTTCAGTCAAAATTGATGCTGGTGATGCAGCAAAGAAGACCGTACTTCCAGATGAGGTCCCAGAGGTAGATCTGTCTACTAAATATGTTCCGGAGGGCATGAGCTGGATTGACGAGTACCATCTCCAATATCCTGAGCATGACATGACTGGCGGGTTCAGTTTTTCATTTGTCCTGTTGGATAAAAATGATCTGGGACAGGTAGTACAGGATCAGAATGTTATTGATAGTGAAGAGCGTACATTTGGAAAATACCAGGGGATATATCTCAAATATAATAGCATTACCGAAAACGGGGCTCTTAACCAGAGAATTTATATTATCTGCCCGGATTTATATCGTGTGCTTATGATCTACATCGGAGATGATGTGTCAAAGGATGAAGCCATAAAAGTTGCAGAAAATCTGGTGATTGAGGGAAACACGACTATGGTAAAGACCGCCGGATTACCTACATGGAGCGGAGAGATGATATCTGAAAAGACAGAAGATGATAATGATGAAATAAGTACTTCTGTAAATGAGAAAAAACTACCCATTTACCAAATTGGTGACACCTTTGATCTGGATGTGATTGGTGAAAACACAAATGGTGAATATCTGGAAAAAACGATTTCTGTAAAGGTAGATTCTGTTCAAATTTCTGATGATCTTCAGCTTCTCGATCCGGACAAAATACCACAAGAATGGGCGAAAGCCATTGATGCTGATGGAAAGCTAGCTACAAACACATTGAATTATGTGAAATCTGGCGACGGAATCGATTCCCTGGATGAAATTGTGAAGTCAGAGGAAGTGAATCAGAAACTGGTCTATGTTACAGTTACCTATACCAATCATTCAAATGAGGAAATCGACCATATGCTTTATCTTGGTGCTTTACTGACCCTGACTAAGGAAAATGGAAAAGTACAGCTTTACATTCCAACAGAACAGGCCGGCGATGGCTATGACTACATTAGCTGGGACGGCGTGGCAAAGACTGGAGGAATGGTATATTATAGTGTCTCTGAAAATTATGGCAATGGTGGAAACTACATTTCCTCTATAAAACCAGGCGAAAGTGTACAGCTGAACATGGCCTGGATCGTAAATGAAAGCGACCTCAAAAATCTGTATCTGAATGTGACTGGAGACGGAGCTTCATATGAGTTCTCTGAATATATACTGAAAAAGGGACTAGTAGATATTCGCAAATAATATGCTATCGTTATTGATCATCATTTTTATATGTCATATATGAAAAAGCGTTTTTCGATTCCTTTTGGTTTCGAAACGCTTTCTTTGCTTCTTCGATCTCTGCACATGAAGTGTAATCTGTGGTATCCAATACGATTTCCTCATTCTTTCCATTGCCGGTTAATAATTATAACGACAGTGTACTATATGAAGCAACCGACAACAACAAAAATCATTAAATGAGTTTCGACAGAAAAAGAGATTCCACACTGTAAGTGGAACCTCTTATCTATTAACGCAATGGACAATCAGATACTTTTATATTTTGAGCCAGTTTATGCAACCCAAGATGTCTGCAGTAGTTTTCCAAATCTTTTGGATTCTGGGATGAACGTGGTCCGATAATAATTGAATTGATAATATCTTCCCTGTGCATATTTTCTGTTTCTAAGACTTTTTGTAAATCTAAAATGTAGAACTCTTTTATTATATTGAATGTTTTGTATTCGATATGAGGATCGTTGTCCGTTACAAAATATGGTGCGATTCGGATTTCCTTTTCAGCAGTAAATGTAGGATGTTTGTGAATAAGGGCACATAATGCTAAATTATCAATGAATCCATCTAAGTTGGAAAATCCTTCCAGAATTCCAGTGGAAATATATGAAGACAATAATTTGTATAATTCATGATCCCTGGTCTCCTGAGTATAATACTGTTCGCCAATGATCATCCCATGATAATATAACAGGTTGTGCAATGCTTCGGTATTGAATTCTATTGCAACACCACGTCCATGATCGGCATAGCGGTCCCATTGAGCTGCATCGTCTAATGCCTGTGACAAACAGAACATAAAAAGGTGTTTTTGCGATGTTCTGTCATATATTTCTTTAAATATTTTATCAACATCACATTTGGGTTTTATATTGTTTTGGGTAAGACCGTTCTCAATGTTCTGCTTCAGGTTATCAATAAACCCAATCACTTCTTTTGCATCATTCACATTCGTTGCGCTGCCAAACCAAATCTTTTTTTTCCTTAAAATTCCATCCAAGGCTGGAAAGAAGTGTAATGCCATAAAGTTTTACCAACTTTCTGAACAAATTTGTCATAGATTCCTGTCTTTTCTGAATTTCTACTAAATTGTAGGTCATATACAATACCTCTTCTGAAATAATATCATTTGAATATGCATCGATCGGACAAATCCTTTATTCTGTATAGATGTTCCCATTCTCATCCGTCCAGGTGCCGTCACCATTGTCTGTGTATCCGACCCCATCTGCGTCACAATAATAATAATCTCCGTTTGTTGTTTCTATTACATTAACAGTACCGTTACTGCCCTGGAGTTCATGCTGTTCCAGTTGGTTTCCGAAATGATAACCTTCGTCATTCCAGGTACGATATGAATTTCCATTGGCATCTGCCAGTTTCCATCTCCCTGATAACTGTATCGGCTCCCATAATAATCAGAATAGGTCCCATCTCCGTTATCGTAAAGAACTCTGGATTCTTCATCTCCTCCACCCGGTGCTACAATTGATGCTACACCGGAAGTAGTACTGAATCCACTGGTATATGGTACGCCTGCTGGCAGATTTTCATAAGATGAAACAGACCCGTTGTTGTCAGAGGTAATTCCATCATCGGTCGTTTCACTTACCTGTCCGCTGTTTTCCATGGCAGGTTCATCGTTTGTTTCCGCATCTGCTTTTTCCTCTTCGTCTACAGAATCCTCTGTATCTGTATTCTCTGTCACTCCTCCTTCGTCCTGTGTTTCAGCAGCTTTCTGCATAGTTACCATTTCAGAAAACGGTGCATAATCCGGTACATTATTTTTCTCTGGATCTGCATTTTTTTCAATACCAGACTTCTCCGTCTCTACTGAAACTGTATCTGTCCCGGCAGAGACATTAAATACCAGATTACCGCCTGCAAGCAGCAGCGTCACAAGAATTCCCGGAAGAATTCCTTTGCGGAGTTTCCGAATGTTCACCATATACAGAATCCGATCTTTAAACACCATTTCGCTGTCATTAAGACTTGCTGTCACATATGGAATCTGATTTTCCATGGCTACTGTCCTGAGAAGCAGCTGTCGATATAATTTATGTTCCTTTTTATTAACTCTGCGAACAACTGCTGTATCACACAGATTCTCAATATCCTTATCCGCTTCTTTCAGCATGATAAGAAGAAAGGGATTGAACCAGTATATCGATGCACAGATTCGAAGGAGCATCTTATACCAGAGATCCCGATGGCAATAATGTGTAAGTTCATGGTAAAAGATAAGTTTTCTTTCTTCTGCTGAATACCCGGTTGCTGGTAGATACAATTTTGTATGTAAAAGTCCTGCAAGAAGCGGTGTGGTAAGACCTGCGTTTTGCCTGAGTTCCGGTATTCTGCGTACGTGCTTCTTTTGACACGCTGCACGGTACATCTGAATACTCACCGTATCACTTACCTGCAGACTCATCCGTTCCAGATTCCTTATAGAAAAATAATATGCCAGCAATTCTCCCGTCAGTTTAAGTACCGCTACGCTCAGCCAGACAGCAGCAAAAATCAAAGCCACAATTCCCAGCCATTTATCTGATTCGTACCTGACAGTTCTCTTTTGTTCCGGGATTTCTGTCAGATTTTCATGTCTTTGCTCGCAGATGATACGTTTTCTGTTATCTTCTGACTTTCCTCTGGTCTGACTGCGTAATCCGTTATCTTCGGGCTTTGCGTATTCTGTTGACTGCTTCTAAGTACTTTGAAATCCACCAGTGCCAGATTCGCCGGAAGGCGCACCGGAACACAAAGGCTTATCGTAATCAACAGCCAGATAAGGTACTTCCATCTCGCTGATACACGTCCTTTAAACAGAGTCGCAAGCACTTTTACCAGTAAAATTACTACTGCTGCAATAACATTCAGTTTCAGAATGTGTAGAATGAAAACCTCCATAATTCGCTATTCCTCCCTGTCCTCCAGGTTCTTAAGAAATTCACTGAGATCCTGGACTTCTTCCGAGCTGATCTTCTTTCCATGATAAAGTGAAGTTACAAACTTTTTTAGTGAATTCCCATAAAGTTTCTCAAGAACACTCTGGCTTTCATGTGCCTGATAATCTGACTGCGAAACCAGGGGTGTATACAGATTCATTTTTCCCTGTTTCGTCACTTCCACGAAATTTTTGTTCTCCAATCTGGTCAGCAATGACAAAATTGTTGTTGATGCAAGTTTTTTCTTCATAGTGATCACTTTCTCAATCTCCGGTCTGGTCATCGGCGGAGTATTATTCCAAAGAACGAGCATAATATCCAGCTCTGATTCCGGAAGTCTCTGGTAAGTTTTTTTCACTTTTTCATACCTCCCCTGTTACATATTTTCTACAAATGTAGGAATAACTCTATTTTACCACGGTTCACGGAAATGGCAAGGGCTTTTGCACAATTTGCAAATGCCCTTGCCATTCCTGCAGCTACTGACCACTATCAGTCTATTTCTGTATAACTGCTGCCATTTTCATCACTCCATGTCCCGTCTCCATTGTCCGTAAATCCTGTACCATTTTCGTCCTGGAAATAATAATCACCATTTGTAGTTTCCGTAACCGTCACAGTATTACCGTTTGCATCCTGAAGGTCATGCTGTTCCAACGTATGTCCCAGATGATGAGTATCATCATTCAGAGATGAGTAGGTATTTCCATTTTCGTCGGTATAAGTCTCATCCCCATTATCGGTATAGTTCATTCCATCATCTCCACGATATTCACAAGAATAATCTTTGTGAAGAATGTAATTAATCTCAATGGTATTTCCATCACTGTCAACTAATGTCATTGGTGAGGTAGAAAGGATATCGGAATCATCATTGCTGTCCGAGGATTTTGCAGAAGCATTTTCTTCTGTATCGGAGGAATCTGAATCTCCTCCTGACTTCTGACTGGCAGTATCTGTAGTTGCCTTATCAGAATCATCAGAAGAATCATCGGTCTGGTTTTCATTCTCCTGTCTGGTAAGTGAAGGATTTCCAGGATACGAAATATATTCTACAAATTTTCTGACGTCACTGATGTCATCTGCATCTTTTGCATATCCCACTGCCATATACAGGCTGTTTCCCTCTGAATAAATTGTCTGATAGCAGGCATCGTATGTGTCATTGCATTTGGCAATCCCTGTTTTGACATCCTCCAGTGAATATTTATAGATATTTACATAATCATTTCCGTTCGTATAGCTTGCATAGGTACCTTCCGTATCTGCTTTTTCCCATTCAGATCCAGCCGGCGGCTGTGTATAGAAATCGTTATTTCCTGCTGCCATAACCGTTGCAGCTGAAAAAATCCCAAGTGTTGCTACCGTCATAAGTGTCATAAATTTTGTCTTCATCGTGGATTCTCCTAGAATTTTATTTTCTACATCTGTAGAAGTTAATTGTATTCTACAACTGTAGAATACAATTGTCAATTCTTTTTTCTATATTTTTTTATCATCTCAGTTTAATTTCTATTTTTCCTTCCACTTGGCTATATAAATCCAGAGGATCTTCATCGCTTTCATAAACACGTCCTTCGCCTTCTCCAAATGATTTGCGGCATACTGGACATGATAGTCAGAACTAATATTTCTTTTTTCATTTTTCTGCAATCGTATTTCCATCAAAAGTGCCATTTTACGCCATTCTTGCAATAAAAAAAAGGTCCTCCCGGATAGACTATTATTGTTCCTGTCCATCCAGAAAGACCTGAAAATTAAAATGTTATATTTTTTAGAAATTATCCATTAAATTTCTGCAAACTTTTAAATAAAATCATGGGTTTCGTTTTCCACAAACTCCCCATCTAAGAAAGCAAGATCATCTCCGGCTTCCTGTACTTCTGCTTCCTCGTCAGAATATCCTATCTGCCCACCTTTCTCTTCCTGCCTTTCACACCATACGGCCAGACGTTTGGAGGCATCTGTTCCACAGGTAGAAAGCAGAAGCGTTGGAACTTCCTCCTGCGTTCCAAGTAAGAAAGCATCTCCATCTGCCGCTGTATACTCGCATTTTACGATCACAAAGATCCATACCCCTTCATCCGGAAGATACAGATAGAGGATATGGTGTTCTTTTAAGAATTCATCGTCAAGGAAATTCCGGAGTCCGTGGAACATGCTGCCATCTTTCATATTGTGGCCATAAATGATGTTCTTGTCATCAGAAAAATCGGCATTGTTATCGGAATCCAGGAAAATGGCCCCTGCCACATGTTCTGCCTTTTTAAAAGTATGTGTCAGGTAATAGGAGTCATCATTTCCCTGGACTACCGGGTAATCAATGCTGGTATCCGGGATCCGGATCCATGCAACGATATCCGGATTGATCTTTTTTAATGCTCTAAAATCAACCACGGTCTGTTTCCCATCGCTTCCGTCTGTTCCTTCTGTGTGGTCATCCTCATCTGTTTCCTTGACGTATGTACGCAGGTCTTCATATTCCTGCACACCTTCCCGGTACATAAAGTAAATGCCAAGACCGGTACATACGCAAAAGCTGAGTACCATCAGGCAGACTGCCACGATCATGATTTCTTTTATGTGTCTCATACAAACCTCCGATTATTCTTCCTGGAAAAAGGGCTGCCGGTAAATCGAGCAGCCCTGAACCGTATTCCTTAATTTCCTTTTTTCTTCTTATACCAGATCACGCCGCCAATGCCGCAGGCAGAAAGGACTGCCAGAAGGATCGGAAGCCAGATGTTGGTGCTGTCCCCTGTTTTCGGGCTGTTTCCTGTCGGTGTGCTGCCGGAAGGGGATTTGGTGTTTTTGATCTCTTTTACGATCTCGATCACTTTGGTTTTTCCGTCTTTGTATTCAAAGCGGATCTCTTCTTTTTTGTTGCTTAATTCATAACCATTTGGTGCTTTGGTCTCTACCAGGATATATTCCACGGTTTTCTCTACTTTTCCATTTTTATAAGTAGCAATCGGAATCTTGCCGCTTGTCGCTGTTCCGGTCTTATCCGTTACCAGTTTTTCTACGACTTTTCCGTTTTCCTTTTCACGCAGTTCAAATTCTGCTCCTGGAAGGGCTGCCTTACTGGTGGAATCGGTCTTTTGATGACCAGTTTTCCATACGGATGTGCGTCCTTCATTTTGACTTTCTGGACTTTTCCAGTATCTTTTACCGTAAATTTCACATCTTCCGCAATGAGGTATCCATCCGGGGCCTGCTCTTCACGAAGGTATATTTGCCTACCGGAAGTTTTTCGACCATATGCGGTTTATCCGTGGACGTCCAGCTTTCAACTTTCTTTCCATCTTTATCTAGGATGATCAGTTTTGCTCCCGGTACCTCACTGGAATCCGCAATGTCTTTCTTGCTGATTTCCACTTTGGTCACATCATCAAGCATCTGGTGTTTCTGTACTTCTTTTGTGTTTTCGACGGTAAATTCAATACTTTCCGCAGTCACATAACCATCTGCCGGCTTTGTTTCTGTCATCTTGTATTTCTTTCCTACGATAAGACCCTTGATGATATGTGCTTCCTCTTTGGATACCCATTCATCCACCGTATTCCCATCCTCATCTGTTACCTTTAAGGATGCTCCCGGAAGTTCTTTTTTGTCCGTTAGGTCTGCTTTGGAAAGTTCTACCGTAGTCTGCTCATCTTCAAAGGTGAACGCATACTCTGCAACACTGGTTCCACTGCCCTGGTACTCAAAAGTGAATTCCTGCGGTTCCTGATCTGTCACATAGCCATCCGGGGCGGCAAGTTCCTTAATGTAGTACCTGCTATCAACCGGGAGATCTGCAACAAACTGGATCTTTCCATCCTCATCTGTGGTCTTCAGTTCGATCAGGGTGTCTTTCGCAAGGAGTACTTTTCCTTTAGAAGATACGATGTCGTCTGCTGCATAGAGCCAAAGATTGCCCCGGAAAGTACTTTGTCACTGTCCTTTTCTTTTTTCAGGACTTCCACCTGTACCCTCTGGCGCGCATTCTGCCAGTCGGCACTATAAGTAACCAGAGGTGTATCCTGGTCACGGTATGTAAGATCCACATATCTTGGTTCATTATCCAGAACGTAGCCATGTGAGGTCTCTTTTTCCACGATGTAATAGCGTCCAAGCGGGAGGTTATCCATCTGGGCGATGCCATTTCCATCTGTTGTAATGGAGCCGACCAGTTCATCTGCCGCATAATAATCTGCACTTACCCCGTCTGCTGCACGGATGGCTTCTGCCGCGTAAACATTGAAGGTTACATCAGTCAGGTTTCCAGTCACATAGTTGAACAGGTGCTCGATCATGCCTTTTGCATTGTCAAGAAGGGATACGCTGTCTAAGAATTCCCCTTTCTTGTTTACCAGAAGTCTTGCTACCGGGACTTCATCTTCCATTTTGACTTTCTGTACTTCTGCAGTATCAGAGATCGTAAACTCTACGTCTGTTGCACGTAAGTAGCCATATGGTGCAAGCTCTTCACGCAGAATGTAAGTTTTTCCAACCTGAAGTCGCTTGATCACATGTGGGGAATCTTTTACGGATGTCCAGGAATCGATCACGTTGCCATCCTTATCCAGTACACTCATGGAAGCCCCGTCAAGTTCTGTTCCGGTCGTGATATCTGCTTTTGTTACTTCTACCGTTGTCGGCTGGTTTTTCTTCACGGATTTTAATTTGATCGTTTTTACGTCCTGGCCCTGGTATGTGGCATCAAATTCCAGGATCTCATCGGAAGATACATAACCCGCCGGCGCCTGCAGTTCTTTCACATAGTATCTGCCAAGCGGAAGATCCAGCGTAAACGCTGCCTTACCTTTTTCGTTGCTTGTGATCTCCTGAAGCAGTGTATCTGCTTTTACGATCACCTTGTCGCCGGAAGAAATTGCTTCTTTATTGTATAATCCAAAGGTTGCACCTTTTAAAGCCTTTCCGGTCTCGGCATCCTGTTTTTCCACACTTAGCTCTACTTTCTGGCGTTCATTGGAAAATTCCAGTTTTTCTTCGATCTCCGGTGTGTTCTGATCCTTATAGATAAAGGATACTTCCTGACTGTCTGGATTTAAGACAAATCCGGCCGGTGTTTTTGTTTCTTTCACACGGTATTTTCCAAGCGGAAGGTCTTTGATCACAGCTTCTCCATTCTTATCGGTGGTCACTGTTTTTACCAGGGTATCCTTTGCATAGATCACGTGACGGTTTCCCTGCTCGTCCACCTGATGATCCGGTGTGAAAATATCTTCTGCTGCGTAGATTTCAAATTCTGCCCCTTCCAGGGAAGTTTCTTCGTATACAAAATCCTTTTTAAAGGATTTTAAGGTTTCACCGGATTTATGGATCACCAGTTTGCCCTTGACCGGATGGTTTTCATAGGTCACGGTAATGATGGCATCCCCGCTGACAGAATCCATCTGATAAGCTGTATTTTTGTCAACTTTGATCTCCACATACTGGGTATTCTGGGTGTAGCCATCCGGCGCGCTCACTTCCTCGATCCTGTAATTTCCACATTTTAAGGATTCCGGAAGGATCAGGTAACCATTTTCGTCCGTAAAATAGGATTTATGGACAACCGTATTTGGATAGGTCGTTACCTGTTCCACATACTTTTTCGCATCCAGGTCGTACACTTTGAATTCTGTATTGGCAAGGAGGACCGGCAGTTTGGTCTCGTCATCCTGTTTCACGATCTTAAGCTTTGCTTTGAACTCATCGTCCAAAAGGACTCTCCACACCTGCGGTGTGGTGCTGTTCTCAGTTACGGTTACGATAAAATCATCTACCGGCATAAAATTATGCGGTGTTGTAGTCTCACGGACAATGTAGCGTCCATAAGGGATCGGGATGCTGCACGCATAGCCGCGTTCATCGGTAAACATTTCTGTTTTTCCGTCTTCCGTAAGAACGATCGGGGTCGCATTTGTAAAGTCATAGCTTCCATCGTCTTTTACAGTCAGGCTGCTGATCAGATAAGCAGAGAATCCGGCACCTTTTAAAAGATCCGCATCGGTCTTATCATTATCCGCTGCTTTGATCAGCTGGAAGGGCTGTTTGATCACGTCTTCTTTGGAAACGGTATTTCGTTTTACCGTCTCTACCTGGTCTCCTTCGTAGTCACAGTTTACATCATGCTCCTCTTCGTCCAGAAGATAACCTACTGGAGGCGTGATCTCCTTCAAATAATACTTTCCAAGATACAGATTGCTTACGCTTGCTTTTCCCTCTTTATCGGTCGTCAGGTAGCTACCTGCTCGTCCTTTTTATAAAGGACTCCGCTCCTGCATC
>ENA-OQDW01000304-OQDW01000304.1-human-gut-metagenome-genome-assembly--contig:-NODE-304-length-21453-cov-7.773657_pt1 | contig 21453 bp, 23 predicted proteins | sample MGYA00242784_ERZ504613 | MGnify/ENA primary metagenome ERZ504613 (study PRJEB26092, sample SAMD00036330) | human gut metagenome | host: Homo sapiens | study: EMG produced TPA metagenomics assembly of...
CTGTCCAAAAAAGTATTTCACTTTTAAAAGATGAAATGCGTCTTGGACAAGAATTAAAGTTCAAAAACAAGCTATGCAACTTAAAATTGGGTACCTTTTTCAGTGCCCTCCCAGGGCATCGCCTGGTATAATAGCAATCAGCAAGGCGCCCTGTAAGGGCAAAAGCTTTGTATGTTGCCAGGTATTTGAAAGCTTTGCCCTTACAGGGCGACAGGTTTGCGTCCGTAATTGCCCTGGGCTAGGAGCTTCTGCCCTTTCAGGGCGTGTGGGGCAAAACAGGGCGTGCTGTTTCTGGGAACTTCTGGGTCTTCAGGGCGTGCTGCTTCTGCTCTTTCAGGGCGTGCTGCTTCTGGGCTTTTGCCCTTTCAGGGCGTGCTTCTGGGGCTTTTGGGCCTTCAGCCCGTAAACTACTTGCGAAACTTGAATAAATGATAGAAATGAAACCTCCAATCAATAGGTTTGATTGTAGGTTTTTTAATTGCTTACTAAACCGGTAGCTACTGGCATTTTTTTTGTGTTGTAACAAAAATGTTATCTTATGTATCATTTAATTTTTATTAAATATTGCTTTAAGACCTAAATAAATTTTATATTGTACTTTTGCACCCAGAAATTTTGAAATGAATATGATAATTAGATAAGAATATAAAGATGAAGCATTCATGAAAAGATGTAAAAGATGTATAGAACTATTCTTGTACTGTTGGCTCCTTATCATTTCGCTTACTTCTTGCGTTTATGATGACTATTCCAGTTGTCCGCCAAAGGATGGCCGTAGATTGGTGCGGATTAATGTAGATTGGCGTTTGTTTGATAAAGAGGTGCCTACAGGTATGACGGTCATGGTGTTTCCCTGGTCAGGTGGTGCTCCGCATACTGCCTTGACTAATGATATAACACGTGCCGACTTTTACTTGGAACCTGGAAAATATCATGTACTGGTATTCAACCAGAGTACGACCGAGTTTGGTACACTCGAATTTCAGGGAATGGACTCTTACGAGACGGCGCGAGCTCTGGTACTGCATACAACATCGCGCTGGTACTCGCGTGGAGATGATGAACAGATAGGGGTTGAGCCTGAGTGGCTTGCCTCTGATAAACTCGATGAATTCGATGTTTCTGGCGACTATTCTGAGGCTACTTTAACGCCAAGGAATGTGCTTTCGCATATCCAGGTCAACGTGAAAGTTCCAGGTATAGGAAACCTGTATTCTGCGAGAGGATCCTTAACTGGTATTTCAGATGGATTTCTGCTGGGACAGGGGAAGCCGCTTCAGAGTAGTAAGGTGACTTATCTTCTGGAGTCCTGGACGAAAACGATAGATAAGAATGACGCGACACTAGGAACGTTGACGACATCGTTTAAATGTTTTGGTCTACCAGAAACTGCCCATCTTTCTGCAGAAACAATAAGCTGTCTTTTTCAGCTTTGTTGATAGACAAGAAGACGCAGGTAGATTATCAGTTTGCGGTAGGAGATAAGTTTAAGGAAGATGAAAATTCATCGGAGTTAGGTTATTTTTCTTCTCTCCATGTTGATGTTGAGTTGCCGAAACCTTTACCTGATGTGAAGCCTTCGGAAGGAAGTTCTGGCGGTTTTGACGTCACGGTCAAGGATTGGGGTAAACCTGAGGATATTGATATGGAACTGTAGAAAAAGTGATAAGAATCAGATAAAAATAGTAAAAGATTAATAATAGATTAGTTTAATTTAAAAATCCAAAAAGATATGGATAAGAAATTTGTTATGAGTATTGCTGCAATGGCAGCGTTGACATTGGTAAGTTGTTCAAGCGATGACTTGGATAGTTTTTCAGACAATTCTTCTAAGAATGAGGCTATCAGCTTTGATGGCTACTTGGGAAGAAGTGCAGTTGCTGTAAATGGTTCACGTGGTAGCGTGGAGACAGCGAATACGCTTAAGACTAATGGTTTTGGTGTGTTTGGTAGGTATAACGCTGGTGCTGGTCAGACTTCTGATCCTGATTTCTTCAAAAATCAGAAGGTAACTTATTCAAATAAAAAGTGGACATATTCTCCTCTTAAGTATTGGCCGACAAATGGTCAAATTGATTTCTTGGCGTATGCTCCTTATGATAGTGAACAAAAATTGATCGAAAATTCTAAACTTGCATTCGAAGTTAAGCCAACAGCTACAGAGCAGAAAGATTTGTTGTGGGCTAATGCTACGGGTAAGATAACAGAAAATTTCGAAGGTACAACAAAAGAGAAAGTGAAGTTTCAATTTCATCATGCTTTGTCTAGACTTGGTTAAACTGTAAAGTTATCTGGAGATTATTCTTCTAATGCAACTTTTACATTGAAAAAGATAACATTGGCAGGATCTCCTGATGAAACAACGAAGGCTTTCTATACAAAGGGTACCATAGATTTGTCTACGGTAAAAGATCCAACATCAAGTGTAACAACAGGTCTTTGGAATACATCATCATCTGATAAGCAGAATTTTGATTGGGTCTCTACCCCTTATGATTTAACTAGTACAGATAAATATAATAATCCTGATAAAGATAATAATTATTTGTTTGTAATTCCACAGGATTTCTCTAAAGATAAAACACCAGGAGGTTCAAATGTAGATGAACTTTATGTTATCGTACAGTACACTATAAAGTATAATGGTGGTGGAGAGCAAACAAATACGGTTTATAAGCGACTTAAACAGAACTTCTTGCAGGGTAAGGCATATATGCTTAACTTGACCATTGGTCTTCCAATCGAATTCGATGTTGATGTTGATACTGTTAATGGTGTTGATCCTTGGGATGAAGTAAATGATGGTAAGGGCGATATTGATTCTTGGGATGATATCGAACATAAAAAATGAATTTAAATTATCATAAGATGAAGTTTCTTCGTTTAGCTTTTTATGTTTTGATAGCACAGCTGGTATTATCTGGCTGTGCCGGCGAAGCTGTGGAAGAAACTTCATCTTCTTCAGCTTCTGAAATCAACTTTGATGCTTATGTGGGTCGGAATGCTTCAACCCGTTCTAATATAACCGATATTGATTTTCTCCGAAGTGGGGAATGGAACGCCGGATTTGGTGTCTTTGCAAGATACGGCAATACTCATCTGATGGATACTGAACACGTAACCTGGAGAGGAGATCATTGGGGATATGACCATATCCGATTTTGGCCAAGTAGTGGAAAAGTGGATTTCTATGCCTTTGCGCGTTATGTTCCAATCGTAACAATGGGCTGCCTACCTGATACTCTGGGTGGTAATCGTACAGAAGAAACTTATATAAATTTTCCTTCTAACGAATCTCCTATAGATTTGATATGGGCCAAAAAAACAGGTCAAGAAGCACCAACATCTCCTGGTAGTAAAGTGACATTTCAATTTAAGCATGCTTTGTCTCGTTTGAGCTTTAAAATCACAGCCAATCAGAAATTATTGGAAGATGGTGCAGTTATAAATGTTAAAGAGGTGAGACTGTATGGCGCCGAAGAACATAAAGGCATCTTTCGTATGGCGGGCTATCTGAATCTTAATTCTAATTCGGGAGATTGGAGGCCCTACAATAATGGTGTTAGTTGGTTTTATACTTGGACAGAAACTGGCAAAAAAGATGGCGTAAATGATTCTATCCAAAAAATAGATGGTCCCGTATTAAAGTTAAGTGCAGCTAAGTTAGACAGAGACAATAAAAGTATAACAAATGATGAAAATTCTTATATCTTTATAATCCCTCAGGATCTGCCCGAAAACTTTAATCTAATGATAACTTATACGGTAACGCAGGGAGATTTTGTGGAAGAGTTGACGGTAAAGAAAAATCTGCGAGACGTTCTTCTTAAAAAAGATAGCAATTTTAAGTTTGAACAAGGAAAAGCGTATGTCTTTAATTTGAAACTGCTTGATCCTGTCAATTTCAGCGTAACGACAGATGTCGTGAAGTGGGGACCGGGTGACGATAAAACAATACCTTTATAATGATAATCGGGAATATGAAGCGGAATATTTATAGTTATAGTAAGTTATGGATGATTTCCTTTGTCTTGATGGGTGCAGCCTGTACCAATCAAGTGGAGGATGCTATTCCTGTATCTGATCAGCCTATTGGGTTTTCTGTGCAATCAGATTGGAAGGAAATTCCCAATACTCGCTTGTTGATTGATGATAATGGTACAATGAAATTTACCCAAGGTGACAAGGTTCAGATTTTCGGTTTTCATAAATCTTCTCAATGGGCGGTTGAGAATGTTCAGTTTATGTATGATGTAAAAAATCCGAATAATGGTCAGATAGTAGAATTAGATGGAGATGGTAAAACCTGGAATTATACCCCCAAGCGTTTCTGGCCTAAAGAGGGACTGCTAGATTTTTATGCCAGTTATCCATGCAATACATACAACTCTATTCACTATGACGTAGAAAAGAAGATGATGACTTATGAAAATAATTTGACACAAGATCTGTTGTATGGCTTAGCTACCGATCGTGATTGTGCAAGAAAAGATGACGTACCGATCTGGATGGTGCATGCCTTGGCTAAGGTGAAAATTATTTTTGACAAGTCGTCTTTGGGTGATATCGGACAAGTTACAGTCTCGGGTTACAAAGCTGGCCATTTCTCTCCAATGAGCAATAAAGATGGAGTCCCTGTTTGGGAAATTGATGATGTTAACACGCATATTAATGCTGACTTTAAATATGATGAAATTCATAAAAATAATTCTGTTACCGTTACCGTATTTATCTTGCCGGAAAAGATTACGGGACTCTGGATGTTTGATACTAATGGTAATAGGATTTATGATCCTTATGCTTCTGATGAAATACAGAAGCATACGTTTAAAGCAGGAAATGCATATGAGGTCACGATATCAAAATCAAATGGAGTACGGAAGAAGAATACAAATAGCCGTTCTATAGCAATGTCTGTTCGTTGTGTTTCGGAATAGCGAAAAAATATCGACCTGTACGGTTGAAATTACCCAATACGCCCTGAACCAACGGTCACCGGCCGAAGGGAAAGTCACATCCAATACGCCCTGAAAGGGCAGAAGCTCCTAGCCCAGGGCATCGCCCTGGGTATAATGGCAATCAGCAAGACGCCCTGTAAGGGCAAAAGCTTTGTATACTGCCAGGTATTTTAAAGCTTTTGCCCTTACAGGGCGACAAGTTTGCGTCTGTAATAACCCAGGGCGATGCCCTGGGCTAGGAGCTTCTGCCCTTTCAGGGCGTCTTGCTGCCATAATCTGGCTTATGACACACCCTTTTTCTTTATGCCCCCGGCTCGCCCAGGTATTCGAAGATGGTGAATACCTGGCGGGGAGGGAAATACTGGCTATGCTCCTGGTAGCCTAAACGCTGCAGCTCGTTCCAGAGGGGCTCACAACGCTTAATCCATCCCATGATATGACGGCGCGCTGTCGCCCCGTCGGTTGTGTCGGGAAAGTAGAGCAGACCCAGCTCGGTCTTGCTGTACATACGTTGGGGATAATTCATAAGCTTTATATTTTTTACAATCCTTCTACACCATGATCCTTAAAGAAACCTATCATCGCTGTGGTCATATAGCCACCCATGTTCATCTTCTTGTTCGAACGCCTGCAGTTGGCTATGTAATAATCCTTTCGCAGGAAGAAGTCCTCCAGGTCGCCAATCATATCTAACCTGAGATAGCCGCTCAGCTGGTCAGCCTTCTTCTCGCTCACATCATAATTGTATTGCAGCCGGAGTTTCAGTTTGCTCCGCTGCCCTCTCAGTTCACTGCTCACTTCTGCACCCTCCGCAGTTTCGCCAGAAGTGCGACGGTCGTGCAGGGTAAAGGTGATGTGTTCGGGCAGGTGATGCTTCTCTTTTTTACCCTCTTCCAGAAAGAAAGGCTTATAGGTAAGATACTGGTCGATGATGTGGTTCTGGTAAAGGCGCTTGAGGTCTTTGCAGGCAAAAGTCAGACATTTGTTGTCCAGTGCCGACCAGGTCTTGTAGTAATCTTCCCTGCCATGCATCAGTTGCTGGATATGCGCCGTTTTGCAGATGGTGAATCCCTTTGCACCCCAGCAATTCATGATGATATATAACTTGATGCTCGATGCGCTGCGGCATTGGTTGATGGCATTGAGGTCGATACGGCTGACTCCCTTGTCGAAACTGTAGAAAAACCGAATCACGTTGTTGTCGAAGCGGAATTTTACCATCCAGTTCTTGTGCCGGTCTTGGTATATCTCACTCTTAAACAGGCATGCAAATTTCCGGTATAATGTCTGTTTTTCCAGCTTAAACGGCAGCAGGATGGGCTGGGATTCTATACGCTTGATGGCATCGCGCAATTGCGGATAATGATGAGCACCATAAGGAAACTCCGACAGTTTCATGATGACATCGGTGTGGTCTGCAGCTCTCTGTTCTGCGGTGAAGCCATTAAAAGTCTGTGAAGTTACCTGATAAGGGATGACATAGCCCAAGATGGCTTTCTGGGCATGCTTGATAATCTGCAGAACGATTTTGAGTTCTAGCACAGAATAGTTCTGGTAAGACAATCCCTGTACGCCAAGGATGGCTATCAGTTGTTTCTCTTGTTGATTTGTCAGAGGGAAGGCCTGCTGCCCGCCCTGCTGCTGTTGATTAAATTGTTCCATTGTCGGTTTCTTTTAAAATTGTTAGTGGCCTACCGATTGGGGCAAGTCTTGTTGTTGTTTATTGAAAACCGGCATGGAATTGGAGTAAGGATAACCTCGCAAGATTAATGAACAATCACAAAGGAAAGTTTTCCACCATCGCTCTTGCTATCAAAAGACCTTACTTCGCATCCATGCCGATAAATTTTCATCAAATTTATCAGGCATAGAATGCCCTGTAAGGATTACCTTTTGATCACTCACTTTTCAGGGTGGAAAATCCTACTCAATGAGCTATGTTCTAATCCTTAACCGAAAGCATTTCCCGGTGTCTTTCATCGGGAGGAGAATCACATTCTCCGCGCTTTCATGTTGCAAAAGTAATATTTATTTCAGACTTATGCAAATTTTTGAAGAGAAAAAATGCATTTTAAAAGCTGAAATGTTGAAAAAAAATCTTTTTCCTCACGTATTACGTATAGTGTAAAAGATGTAAATGTATATATATAATCATTAGTGTCCAATAAAAATTGGACACGTTAATTAATTAATCAAATAGTCCCTTAAAAAGGGGATATTCGAGTTCTTTGACATCGTTGAAAATAGTCTTATCAAATAGATCTCTTAGGTGGGTTTTGTCCGTCAATGAAATGCTTAGAATCTGCAAAACTTCATATGTTGAGCGTTTCAATTGCATATCATGGTGAACAATAGCCACGAGACAATAAGTGATAATGGCAACACTAATCTGTATGCGTACAGCATTCTCCGTTGTGCCCCAGAATCTCTTTATCTTAAGATGCTGCTTTAGCCATTTGAAAAATAGCTCAACCAACCATCTTTTTTTATATAGATTTGCGACATCCAACGCCGAAAGATGCTTTGCATTCGTCAGAAAAGTAAACTCACGATCATCTTCTTCATCGTAGTATCGAATGAATCTGAATGATTCAGGATACTTCTTTTCGGAAAGATATCCTGTCAGTTTTACTTCTGCATCAGTTAGTACATTCTTTGGCATTCTTCGCTTCCATTTTACCGTTTTGTACTTCAAGTTCGTTTTGGCTCTGACTACATAATAGGAACCTGTAAGATGAATCTTATAAAGTTCCTTGAAAGTATCATAAGCCTATCGAAAATGTAGTAACTATTTGGTTCATACGGAATTGAAGACATTGCTGTGGAATCATGCTTTGATGCTGTGGTCACAGTATAGAAAGCTGGAACTTGGGCTTCTATGTCATATAAGACATGTGCTTTGACTCCTCCTTTCTTACTTCTGAACTTTGCCCATGGAAAAGTTGCAAGACACAACGGAATTGTTGTCGAATCAAAAGCATACTTCTTGCCTGGTATATTCAAAATGTTGGTTTCTCGCTTTTCGCAAGCTTCCTTCATCATATAGAATGCAAAGTCTTCGAAAATTCTGTAATCACGAGTCTGATTAGCATAAGCAAGAGTTGCCTTTACGATAGTATTGCGTCCAAGACCCAAATGATATTGCTTAGCTCGATGAGCTTCCAATGCAACTATCAAGTCACGTAAACTCTCACGATTGCTCAGTTGACCGAACATCATAGCAAGAAGTTGGTTCCAGCAAGTGAAGTGCTTCACATAGCGGTTGCCATCATACTTGCGTACGTAGTTGTTGAACTGAGTTCTATTCAGAAATGCAGTAAGTTGAGCGAAAACGTATTTGTCTTGAAACATAGTAGCCAATTATTTTTGGCTACAAAGTTACAAAATCAAGTCCGTTTCATTGCAAAATACGGCATAAAAGACTATAAATCAACTATTTCAAAGATCGAATGGCCCTGTTTTATTGGACAGTAGTGATATATTATTATATAATAAGGTACGCGAGGGGGACCATGCAAAAACAGCTGTTAACTGTTAACCCTGTTAACCCCCAATGAAAAAGTTGATAGTTTATAGTTGATAGTTAATAGGGCTTAGGCGTTTGCAAGATTGCTATAAACTATAAACTTTCAACTATAAACTATCAACTATAAACTATCAACTATCAACTTAAATATAGTATTCTGCCGAGTCAACCAAACCGGCTCTCAGCGCATATTTCGTAGCCTCGTGAACGTTGTTTACGCCCAGCTTGCGGAAGATGTTCTTGCGGTGGGTATTGACCGTATGGAAGCTGGAAAAGCGCTTCTCGGCTATTTCTTTCGTTGTCAATCCCAGCGCAATGTCCTTCAGAATCTCTGTCTCAGTTTTGGTGAGGTTGATTTTCTCCTGCTCCTCCTGTTTCGGAGCCAGAAGTACCTCCATCATGCGCTGGCAGACAAAACGGTTGCTTGCCACACAAAAACGTATCGCCTCCTTGATTTCCATTAGCGAACACTCCTTCAGCAATACGCTGAACTGCGTACTGCTGGCGATGAGAATCTTCACGAAATCGGCACTCAGATCCTCACTGAACAGTAGCCAGCGCGTGTATGGGAAACGCTGGTTTAAAATAAGTAACTCGGCAGCATCATTGATGTCGAAAAGGGTGTAATCGAGTATTACAACCGTATCCTCATTCTCCTTTAAGGCAAGCATCAGGTCTGCCTTGTCTTCGATGGTCCGGGTTTCCAACCCCTCCATCTTGCTGATCACATAGCTCAATCCGGCTCTTGTGATGTCCTGTTTGTCTGCTAGTAGAATCTTCATTGTGTTTACTCTCTTATATGTTGTTTATATATGTACGCAAATGCCTTGATGCAATGAAAATACTGCATCAAGGCATCTTTTTTTCTTATTAGAATGACATGAGGAAGCCCATACGGATGCCCCATTTTGAGATGTTTGCATGGTCATAATAGTTGAGGCGGCGAACATAATCGATTCCGAAGAACTTGAAGATGTTGTGCACGCCGGCTACAAACTCCCAGTATGGCGTCTTGCCAAAGGTATAGGAGTTGGTAGGGAACTTGAAGAGCTTCTCATCATTGAGGTTCTTGCTCGGGTCGTTCTTGCTGGTCAAATCGCCCCAAACACCCTTGATGGCTACATATTCACGCCACTTCAGCTTCTTGATGAGCGGAATGCGGTTGAGCAGCTTGCCGTTCATATCCCAGGCTACTGACCAGAACAGCTGGCGGTCGCTCAGGAACTCCCAGTCCTTCATCATGCTGATGGTTGCCTCCTGCTCGAAGAGAGAGAGGTTGACCGGTGGCTGGATGAGCATGGTGAAAGGCACTTTGCTCCACTGCGCCTTGCCCACGATGTTGAAATCCATATAACCGAAGCTTCCCAGCCACTGGCGCTTGTAAATGCCCAGCGTGGTGAGGTTGCTCTGATACTGGCCGCCCATGAATCCGTCTAAGCCCATGGTGTGGCGAAGCGAGATTTCAGGACTGTCGAGGTTGATTGGCAGGCGCTGCTGCTTGGTGTTGACATAGGTGACACCCGGGTTGTAATCTAAGCCTACACTCGCCTCTGTGGTGCGTATCTTGCGTATTTCCTCGCCGTCGCTCACCCTGAAGTAGTGGAGATTGCCCACGGTGCGGTTGCTCTGCCAGCGGAGGCTGGTGTCGAAGCGGAACCCCCAGTCGGTTTCGTAGGTGAAGGTCACCTTCTGGCGGTGATACTGATACATCTGGTCCTGCGTAGTAGCACGGAGGGTCATGAAGAAGTTGTCCTTGTTGTGCAGCAGGTTATCATCGGATGGAGATGTAATATCATGCCCCAGTTCGAAGGTAAGCTTGCGCATCGGGAACTCGAACGGACTGTTCTTCTTCTTGTTGAACGAATAGGTGAGCACATGGCCGTAATACCACTTGTTGCTCTTCAGACCGTAGGCGCCGTAACCATCCCAGAAGAAGTGGGGGTTGAGGGCTGCCATCGTTCTGCCCGCCAGACGCAGGCGCACACCGTCTACGTAGTTGTTGGAGAGGAACGTGTTGATAGGTCCCAGGTCGAAGAGGCTGCGGCGGTCGTTGATGATGCTGTCTCTTTCAATACCCAGACTGTCTTTCACCGTTACCTTCTTGCCCTTGGTATGAGCCACTTCCACATAGTTCTCCATCAGGCTCTCACACCGAAGATGATGTATTTGAATCCCTTGGAGTTCTCCATGCGGTGGATAAAACTGTCCATCGACGATTCACTCTTCGTGAGGTCCACCTGTCGGTATTTGTTCCAGTAAGCCTCATCGCGGTTCATCGCATCCATATCGTGCCTGATCTTCGCCTTGCCCTTGAAGAGCTGCTTCGGCAAGGCATCGAAGGCATAATCGGTGATTCGCGTGTTTCGCACCACCAGCAGGTCCTGAAGGAGCTTGTTGACGTGCAGTTCGGCTATCATATCGTCTTTAGAGAGCACCCATTCGCCGTTGTCGAGCTTGGTGTACTCCTGTTCAATCTTCATGTCAGTAACCCAGTTTACATCGCTGTTGTGAGGCATGTAGAGGTTACATTTCTTCACGTGCAGGCTGCTGTCGGCAAGCACATAGAGCTCGCCTCGGAATCCGAAGTCCTGGCTGTTGGCTGGGATAAACTGCAGATGGTAGCAGAGATCTCTTTCCACATACACCGTATCTTCGATGTAATAATGGTAGAAGCTGATGGCTGTTCTGCCGATAGGAGACGGGAAGGGATACTGCAGCAGGCGCACGTAATCATCGTAGATGTCCACATCGGTGAACACCTCTTTCAGGGCGGTGTTGAGAATCTCTCCGGTCTGGATTACCTGTCCGATTCCATTGCTCTGCTGACCTTGATGATGTCCTTTTCGGTCTTCGGATCTTTGCGGTAAATATGCTGTGAAACCGTCTCGTCGATGCTGACAGGCAGGGTGAGCTTTCCGTTGTACGGAGAGGTTTCTACCTGGTCGAGGAGATACTGGCGGCGCTGGAAGAACTTGCTCTCCAACTGTTCTTTCTTCAGGTCGTTGAGCGCGAGTGTAATCTTCTGATACTTATCATATTGCACATAGTCGTGATTGCTCAAATCGCTCTTTTTCTTGGCAGCAATCACGCGCCGCATCAGTTCTACGGCAGGATTATCCTTACGTTTGTAGCGGCCTTTTTTCGATTTCACCACCACTTCGGTAAGTTTGTGCGTATCGTCTTTCAGTTTGATTTCCAGGAAGTTGGTCTTTTCGTCAACCTTCACCGATGTGCTCTTGTAGCTCAGTGCGCTTACGGTGAGCATGAGTCCCGGCTTCTTGTCAATGGTAAACTTACCTTCTCCGTTGCTGGAAACTGCGATTTTATGTCCTTTGTATTGCACGCTTGCATACGGTACGGCAAAACCGTCGGCATCGATGACACGGCCTGTTATCTTCTGCTGAGCCATCATCTGAAGTGTAGAAATCATCAGAAGGATGACTGTAAAATACAACTTTTTAATACCTTTCATTTTTTATACCTTATTATATATAGGGGCTCTCCGCCCATGATTTAATGCTTTCAGGATGCAAAGTTATAACATTATTCGTAAATAGACGCAAAAACCTATTCATTATTTCAGTTTTTTATGAGATTTTCAGAAAAAGGCTTCCATGCAGTTCCTTCTGCAGCCTGTTCTTGCTCTTCGCCGTGCGAGCCTGAGTGGTATAAAACCCCTTCATATTGCTCTATTTCACCTGTTTATCTGTCAATATATGATGAAATTCCGAAAAATAACAGAAAACTATTTGGTTAATTTAATTTTTTAGCGTAATTTTGCACACTGAAATTTAAAGAAGAAACGCCCTTCTGCGGGCTTATTAAACATTAAGAGAATGAATAACAAGGGAAATCTTACCGACGAGCGGCCCCCTTTGCTGCCCGTCATCATAGGCACCGGTTTCGGCAGTGGCTTCTGCCTTGGGGACCGGGAACGGCGGGCTCTGTATTGGCAACCCTCATCTGGGCAGCCCTGGCTTACGGGCTCGGTATTACGGGTGAGAGCTTGCAGAGCATCACCTTCTTTCTCGTCATTGTTTCCACCATTCTGGGCACTTGGGCAACAGCGCAGTTGCAGCCTTACTGGGGCGAGGATCCCAGCCGTGTGGTCATCGAGAGATGGCTGGCGTATGGATTCCCCTGTCGTTGCTGACTCCGCTTACCGCTCAGGGCGAAGTGAAAGATGCCTGGTGGTGGGCATTGGTGGCACTTGTTCTCTTCCGCTTCTTTGATATGGTGAAACCGCTGGGCATCAAGAAACTGGATAACAGGCAGGGGGCCTTCTATGTGATGGCTGATGATCTGCTGGGCGGCCTCTATGCAGCCGTTTCTTTAATCATCATCAAGATCATACTGGTTTCGGCAGGAATCATCTAGTCTGGCATTTCTTAAAGAAACAAATTCTTAAACAGACATTTCTTGAACAGACAATAAAAAATAGATAAAAATATGAATTATAGAGATTTCTTACAAAAAGTTATCTATGCCATCATCAATCCACTTATCAAGGGGATGATAGCAGTAGGTATTACTCCTAACATTGTCACCTTCGTAGGATTCCTGGGCAATATCGTGGCAGCCGGTTTCTTCCTCGATGCTGCATGGATGCTCGGAACAGAGCAGGCTGACTATGCATCTTGCATGGTTACTGTAGGATGGGGTGGATTCATCATCCTCGCAGCCGGTCTCTTCGATATGATGGATGGCCGATTGGCACGTATGAGCGGCAAGAGCAGTCTCTTCGGTGCACTCTGGATTCTACACTCGACCGCTACAGCGAACTGGTAAGTCTCTTTGGCATCTGCCTCATCTTCGTACGTATGCAGGGTGATATGACCTGGTTCTGGATGGGCGTAGTCACCTTTGCAGCGATGATCGGTTCAGTGATGGTAAGTTATGTCCGTGCCCGTGCCGAGGGTTTGGATATAGAGTGCAAGGTAGGTTTCATGCAGCGTCCTGAGCGCGTTGTGGTTACCGCCGTTACTGCGATGATTACCGGCTTTACGGGCAATATCTGGTGGCTGGCTGGCGGCATGATTCTGATTGCCGTTCTGGCAAACATCACCGCTTTCTGGCGCATCTGGCATTGTTATGTTGTGATGAACGCTCATAAATAATAAACTCAAGTTCTATCAGTAAAAAAGTAGAAAAAAGTGTTTAGTATCTATCTGATTATCCTTCTGGCGGTACTCGCAGCCTGGAAGAAGACACGCCGTTTTGCCTTCTATTTTCTGCCTTGGTTCCTCTTTGGAATCATCTACGATTCGATGCGCCTTTATCCTAACTATATGGTGAACGATATTGATGTGGCGAATCTCTATCATGCAGAAAAGTCGCTCTTCGGCATTGCTGCTTCATCCAGCGCAGAACTGCAGGCTGTAGCCGACCATAGCCAGCTGATGATTCCGGGCGAATACTTCAAGGTTCACCATTGCGGTTTTGCCGATTTCTGGGCAGGCATCTTCTATCTCTGCTGGGTTCCGGTGCCTATCGCCTTTGCCCTTTATCTGTATCTTACGAAACAGCTTAACTGGTTCAAGCGTTTCTCCTGGGCTTTCCTGCTGGTGAATGTCATCGGCTTCATCGGCTACTACATCTATCCGGCTGCTCCGCCCTGGTATGCGATGAACTATGGCTTCAAGGCTGTGCTCAATACACCGGGCAATGTGGCTGGTCTGGCAGATGGGACGCAATGACCGGACTTCACGTGTTCCACGGACTCTACGGCAAGAATGCCAATGTCTTTGCTGCCGTGCCTAGTCTGCATGCTGCCTATATGTTCCTCACCACGATTTATGCTGTGATGAGCCGTAAACGCTGGTATACGGTGGTGCTCTTCGCCTGCATCTGTCTGGGCATCTGGTGGACGGCAGTTTATTCCGGTCATCATTATATCATTGATGTCATGTTGGGTATTCTTACTACGATAGTAGGCGTACTGCTTATGGAATCCAAGAGATTATGGGCAAGATTAAAGAAGAACTCGTAACCTTCGGCAAGGCGGAACTGACTGCTCCTGCGCCTCTGTGATAGACTTCGGACTGGCATTCTTCCTCTCAGATATCATCGGCATTTATTACGGACTTGCCAATGCACTGGGAGTGATAAGTGGCGGCATTACCAACTGCATACTGAATTACCGTTATGTGTTCGGTGATTCCAAGAGCAAGAAAAAGAGTGTAGCCTGGCGCTATTTTATCATCTGGGGCATCAGTTGGTTGCTCAATTCGGGCGGCACTATCGCCCTGACCGAATTTCTGAATGCGCACGAACATATTCAGCTGCATTATATGATTCCGAAGAGTATTGTGTCTCTGCTGGTAGCGATATTCGTTAACTATCCCGGACAGAAGAAATTTGTTTTTAAGCAGTAATAACCATATCAGATGGGGGCAGTATTCAGTATGTGCCTCATCTTTTTTTGTATCCTGTTTTTTGTATCCTATCAGGTAATCTGTTGACATCGGGACATAAAAAAAGAGTTTGGATTGTCTCCCGACATTCCAAACCCACGCTTGTTTCTAACTAACTTATTATCAACTATTCATTACTTTTCAGGTTGCAAAATTACGAGTTTTTTCAGATAAAATTACGCTAAAATCAGCCGAATAGCTAAAAATGAACTATTTATGAGTTTTTCACCTCAATGGAGGTAATGATTTAGCAACGGTTCTAATTTCTACAATTTGCATATGTTTGATTGTCAAACAACTCTTTGTCATCTTGGTGGCAAAAATACAATTTTAAATTTAGAATACTGCATTGTTGCATGTTTTTTAGAGTTTATTATCATCTCAAATATAATTAGGACTCTGAAAATATGCAAAAATGTGCGGTATTTTATAAAATTATCCGTAGAATCTTACCGTATTCTCGAAATTTATTGTATTTTTGCAGCTGTAATGACATTTAATAAAGAGGTGAAATGAACAATATAGTTTGCAAAGTAGCAGCACTTGGTGCACTATCTCCACTACTGATATATCTCATCTGTCAGAGTATAAACGACTGTTGAGAGCTAAGGAGCGTGGCGACTTGATAAAGTTGCGTCATGGCATATATGCCGTTCCCGATTCTTTGCTTAATACAATGATTGATGTGGAACGGATTGTACCTAATGGTATTGTATGCCTGTACAATGCGTGGGCTTACCATCAGCTTTCGACAACTGTTCCACCTGCTTTTTGTATAGCCATCGCCAACAAGCGGAAGGTGGTGATACCAGATACGCTTCCGATAGAGCTGTATTATTGGAAGAAGGAGAACTTGGAGTTTGGCATTATGGAAGCAGAAATATCTGGTTTTCATGTTCGCATAACCGACTTGGAGCGAAGTGTTTGTGATGCAGTGAAATACAGAAACAAAATGGGGCTGGATGTTTGTGCGGAAGTGATTCGTTCTTATTTGAGAAAGCCCAATCGCAATCTCACTCGTTTGCAGGATTACGCCCAACGCCTCAGAGTGTTTAATACATTGAAAAATTTTCTTGAAATAGCTATAGAATAAGATGGGAAAGAAAAACTATGGTAAGTCTGTTAAGACCCGCTTGCTCAATCTGATGAATGAGACAGGCTATAAATATATGTATCTCTTGGCAAGATATTTCAACGAGAGGTTGCTTTACAGAGTATCTGTAAGCCAATATAAGGACAATTTTTTGCTGAAAGGTGGCTCTTTGCTTTATGCTATGAACGGACTTGAGGCACGTCCTACAGTAGATGTTGATTTCATGGCAGATAGAATTAGCCGTGATAGGGATTTCCTTGCGCACGTGTTCCAGGAAATTTTGGGCATTGTATGCGATGAGGATGGAGTATCGTTTGATGTTAACAGCATTAAGTTGGAGCCTATAACTGTTGAAAAGAAGTATCCTGCACAAGATTTTACTTTACGGCCCACATGGATACTATCGCTTACAATATGTCTGTTGACATTGGCTTTGGTGATGTTGTAACTCCATATCCAACAACTATTGACTTCCCATTGCTTTTGCCTGACATTCCATCTGTGAACATACAGGCATATTCCTTGGAGACTGTTGTTGCCGAGAAATTCCATACGATGATAGACCGTGATGTGCTTAACAGTCGCATGAAAGATTTCTTCGACTGTTACCTACTCCTGACAAAGAGAGACTTGTCTGATGACACATTATATGATGCAATCAAGGCGACTTTCGACAATAGGGGACTTACATACAATCCCGAATTGCAGTTGTTTACAGAAAGTTTTGCGACAGACGCAGCACGTATAGTTCGCTGGAAAGCATTTCTGAAAAAGATTCAATGGAAAGAAACTCTTGATTTCAAGACTGTTATGGAAGTAATAAAGGAAAGGTTGCAGCCTATGGCTGAAAAATATTGGAAAAAGTAGTTTACCCTTTTATCATTCTTTCGTCTTTGAATATAAAGAACACTAAAAATAGAAGATTATGATAAAAAGTAAGATTTCTGTTGCTGTACTATTTCTGCTATGCCTTTGTTGGTTACCAACACTTTCATTGGCAAAAGGAAAGAGCCATTTTACGGTAGAAGATTCACAATATGGAACTCGCCTTGTGAAATGGGAAGGAAAAGACTCTGTTGTGGATTTTAATAACATCCAAGAGCTTAAGGATGTAAAAGTAATAGGAGAAATGGCTTTTGAAATGAATAAGTACATCAAGCAAGTCATCCTTCCCGACAATTTGCTGATTATAGAAAAACGAGCTTTCAATACTTGTGAGAATCTTCAAACCGTAAAGATGCCAAACACAGTGAGGTATATCGGCAATAGTGCATTCAATATGGACCATCAATTAGAGCTTAGCGTCTTGCCGGACAGTTTGCAAGAAATCGGTGAATGGACATTTTGGGATTGTAATAAGGTCTGCATATCCGTGATACCTGAGCATGTGAGCAAAATAGGAAGACAGGCTTTCACTTGTTGCGAAGCATAAAGGCCCTTGTATTCAAGAATCAACTAGAAGTAATTAACGACCGTGCATTTTCTGGTTGCAAGAACTTGGAACGCATAGTCTTTCCGAACAATTTGAGAGAGATCTCCGATTTTGCCTTTGCCCGATGCATTAACCTTAAAGGCATCAATCTCCCTGCATCTTTGCAGAAAATCGGATATAGAGCATTTGGAAACTGCGAGTCACTTTTATTCGTGAAGTATAATTCTAATCCCAAAGTTGACTCTTCCGCATTTATGAATTGCCCAGTAAGCCAAGAGAAATAACATTAGTATCAACAATAAAGACAAAGGATATGAAAAAGATTGTTTTATTGATAACCGCCATCTGCCTAACATCAGAGACATACGGGCAGAAAACGAGTTCCTCTTCCGTAGATGAATACGAATGCATCTACGAGTACCAAATGAAGAATGACAAAGGCTCTTCTGATGTCACTTCTACCATTCTTCAAATTGGCAGAAACTCAGCTATGTTCTCTGATTACACTGCGTTTCAAGCAGACTCAGCCATTGCTTGCAAAGCGCCAGAATCAGAGATTCAAAAGTTCAAGACACGGGAAAAGAGAAATGATTTGCTTTTCGACCAATCAGTCTCTCAAAATGTGCCTAAGGGCAAACTGACCGTTTATAGCGTAATCACGCCAAACTACTACAGCTATACGGAAAGTGCCAATCCCATAAATTGGAATCTGAGCGAGGGCATTGACACTATCTGTGGTTACACCTGTCAGAAAGCTGTTGGAGAATATGGTGGAAGAACTTGGACTGTTTGGTATTCCACGGACATACCAGCATCCTTTGGACCATGGAAACTTTGTGGTTTGCCAGGCTTGGTATTGGCAGCAAAGGATTCAGAAGGCATACATAAGTTCAAAGCTATAACTTTCCGTAAATCAAGCACCCCTATGAACTTCAAGCCTTACACCAATATCATCAAGACTTCGAGGGAACAGTTTGTCAAGGCGAAGAATAAGTTTGAGCAAAATCCTATGGGCAACATTCCTGCAGAATCCATCAGCGAGATGACTATTCAGAAATATGAGGATGGTGGGCATAGTGCCTTGGTCAATGGTGTGGTACTGAGAGTGCGCCCTAATGGATATGTTCCTCTCGAATTGAAGTAAACAAAGAGATTGATAAATATGAGAAGGTTTCTGATTTTGATGATGTTAGCTTGTCTCTGTAACTGCACTTTTGCCCAAAGTGTAGTTACAGGAATAGTGCGTGACACCATTGGCACGGCTTTGGAAGGTGTCATCGTAAGAGTAAATGCCGATAAGGCTACTCTTGGCTTTGCGAGAACATCAGAAAATGGAACTTATAAGATAACACTAAAGTCAGATGCCAAGCAGCTAATCGTCACTGCCGAAGCCATCGGATACGAGAAATCCAAAAGAGAAATCAAGAATGTCTCACAAGAGTGCAACTTCAATCTAAAGGAAAAGGCCACAGACCTAAAAGAGGTTGTTGTAAAAGCTCCAGCCATCTACCAACGAGGGGATACTTTGTCATACAACTTAGCCTCGTATATCGGAAAGAATGACTATAGCTGAAAGATGCCATGAAGAAACTCCCTGGCATTGAAGTAGGCGACAAAGGTTCTATCAAATATCTGGGCAAGGAGATTTCTAACTTCTATATCAATGGCATGGATTTGTTGGGTGGACGATACAACATTGCCACTACCAATATACCCGCTTCTTTTGTCAACTCAGTACAAGTGTTGAGTAACCACCAAGCCGTAAAAGCCAACAAAGATGTATTCTCAGACAACGTGGCTATCAATGTGAACATGAGCAACAAGGCAAAGTTTAAGCCTGTAGGCTCTTATGGAGTGTCATTAGGGGCAGGCAAATATACCTTATATGAAATCAATGGTGCCGGTATGCTCTTCAAATCCAACTTTCAAATGTTGGCTTCGCTAAAAGCAGGCAATATCAATCAGTTTGCATTGACTGATGGGACGAATCACTTTGACAACAAAGAGACATTATCTACGTTGTCTAATTTATTAGAGAACATTTCCGCTACCACTCCTCCTATTGAAGTTGACAGATATGCCTCACCAACAGATAGATTATTGTCATTCAGCATATTGAGAAAGATAAGAAAGGATGTTACCCTAAAAGGTAATATCGGGTATAGCTATGCCAAAAGTCAGTACGACTATAGCTTGACGAGAAGTTATTCGGATGCGGATAACAATGTCATTATCGCCCAAGAGTATTCTCCCCTATCAACCATACATCGCCCAAGCATCCAGTTGGAATACCAAGACAACTCAGAAAAGACTTATCTTAGCAACACACTGTCGAGCACAGGTTCTTTTCTGACATCAGAATTGCCTACTAAAGAGAACGGTTCTCTCTTTAACCAGAAGCAGACCATGAGAGAGTTTTATGTGAACAACAAGTTTTCTACCTTGTGGCATCACAAGGATTTGTGTTGGGCGGTTACGTCTATCATGTCGTATCAAGGTTCTCCTATGGGAAAGATAACTCTTAACAAGGAAACTACCGATAATGTGGTACAAAATGCCAATGGAAGAAGTTTTCGTACAGAGAATACTCTCTCAATGTCTAAGAAGCATCTCTATTCTCGTATTTATTTACCAATATTGCTGAATTATTATATGGATAAGGTGCAAACAAGCCTGCACCCTACAGACGAGAGCAATGATGTGAATATGCAGAATCTCAGGATGGCTCTGGTACCACAATATGAGTACTCACATCCTCAATATAAATATGTCTTCCGATTGGAAATACCTATGCGCATAGACTATATAATCCATAAGGACAACTTGGAAAGCGCATCGTCTGGTTCTTGGTATTATTCTGTTTGTCCTAGCGTATATTGCAACTATAAGGTAACTTCTCGCTCGGTACTTCGCACCAACATATTCTATGCTCGCACCTTTGGGGACATTTTGGATTTCTTGAAAACACCCGTCAGATTCAATGACACCTCGCTGAAGGTTGGCTCTGGTATCTTGGCGGACAACAAGAGTTTGAACGCCTCATTGCATTACGACTATAAGATACCACTGAAAATGTGGTTCTTCAATGCAGACTTTCTATATAATCAGGAAAAGAACAACTTACTGATGAGTCAAGATGCAAGTTCTACTCTCATCACGATGTCGAAGATATATGCCCCAAATACAGGTAGAAGTTTTATGGGGCAAGTTGGTGTCACTAAATTTATAGAACCCATCAAGACAAAGATTTCCTTGAATGGTGGCTACCAATGGAAGCGACAAACGACTTTGCAGAATGATTTTCAGCAGGAATACACTTGGAAGAGTTGGGCATTCTCCCCATATCTGACTTCACAGCCTTGCAAGTATGTGGAGTTGGCTTATAACGGAATGTTTGCCAAAACTTATCTTTCCACGGAGTATCAGAACAACAGCTATCTGAGCCAACAACACAAAGTGTCATTGAAACTTATGCCATTCGATGGCTTTACATTCGACACTTCTGCTGACATTGTAAAGAATGAATTGACGAAAGATGTGACAAAGACCATGAGCTTGTTGGATATGGGATTGGCATATAGGAAGAAAGCCATTAAGATTTCTCTTGACGTCAGGAACATTCTGAATCAACGACAATATGCATATACTATCTATAATTCCGTCAACACCTTCACGTATAATTATCAACTGAGGGGAAGAGAGTGTGTTTGCTCTGTTAAATTAACAATGTAAACCTAACAAAACAGGTGTTATAAAATAAAGTTTTTATTATTTCTCAACTTTGGAGAGAAATACATCCATTTATGGCAAGGTCTTTGGGAGTAACCCCAAAAGGTTTCGAGTAACTCGAAACATACCTTGCTGTGTCTTTGTGGACACAATGTTTTGGAAAGAATAAATCTAATACCATGATTCCTAAGACATCACCAAATTTTTGAGAGCTTTTTTGTGTTAAAATAAGCAAAATAGCCCCCAGAAAGCATATAGTCATACCTACCCCTGTAGCAGAAGAAGACATTTTTTGACTTTTC
>ENA-OQDW01000305-OQDW01000305.1-human-gut-metagenome-genome-assembly--contig:-NODE-305-length-21400-cov-5.965073_pt1 | contig 21400 bp, 17 predicted proteins | sample MGYA00242784_ERZ504613 | MGnify/ENA primary metagenome ERZ504613 (study PRJEB26092, sample SAMD00036330) | human gut metagenome | host: Homo sapiens | study: EMG produced TPA metagenomics assembly of...
ATAAAACAAGAAAAGTAAAGTTTCTATACAATATAATAAGATTCCCTTTGTGAAGAAAGACTACGATTCAACTAGAATATACAGAAACACAAAAAAAAAGGGTGCGTCACAGACTTATGACACACCCCTCTTTTATATATATCCCCTTGTCTTATCTCTAAAGACCTCAAGGGAAATTGAAATTCAAGATTTACTGCTCGGCAGCCTCATCTGGTTCCATAGGCCAGTATGGATTCTGGTACAATGGAGAGTCTGCATAGGTCTTATGGTCAGGAGCTGTAAGCATAAACTGACGCAAAGGCATTGGCTGTAGGTACTGAGCCATAGACCAGGTCATACCATTGTAAAGCATATTGGTAGAAACAATCTGGTAAGGACGGAAATACTCAGTCAACTTACGAGAAGATACTGTAGCTGTAACAGAACCATCATCTACCAACTGGTCTTCTGTATACCATTTTTCCATTGGAGTATTCCAAAGATGGAAGCCCTCAAGCTGATAAGGCTGTTTCATCAACTGATCGAGTGAACGCCAGCGAATCAAATCCATCCAACGAAGACCTTCAGCCATCAACTCTGTACGACGTTCACGACGAATACTATACAAAGTAGGATCAGTCAATGCCTTGCCAGCAGAAAATGCGCCCCAATCATATTGTGTACCAGAACCATCGGTATAACCCTTTAACTCCTGTGCCATATCTGTGGCAGCAATAGTTGTCTGAGGGTCAGCAGCCTCACCTGTAAAGCCAGCAGCCTCACGGATTGCCTTCCAATATGAAATGCTCTTCGCATTTAAATTGTGGTCGAGCATATATTGAGCTTCAATATAGTTGAGCAAAGCCTCTGTGGCACGGAAGGTGATAGATGCAGTATAACCAGCCTGGTTTTCGGCCAGGTTCTGATTAAACGTACCACCCTTTCGAATAGCATAACCAGTAGTATAAGTTACGTCAAATGAGCGAGTAAACACTTGAGGAACTGGCTCTATTGGTCGAACCTGCTCAGCAGCAATATTATTATCCTCACCCTGAAGAACGTTCTTCTGACCAGGACGCTTCAAGAAGATAAACAAACGTGGGTCACGATTGCGAACTACTGCATGAGTCGTTGTATCTTCATATACATATCCATCATGGTGTGCATAAGTAGGCTTACCATCCTTCATCAGAAAGGCATCAATCATACCACGGGTAAAACCAGTATAGGTATTACCACGGTTTACAGCTACCTCAATGTTATCAGTCACACCTTTACCCTTATTATAGGCCTTCCAGAGAAGAACCTCAGGATAGGCAGACATATCGGTATTACCAAACTTATAGAAATAAGGATTGGTATCAGATAAAGACTGAGGTACGATACCTGTATTCTTATCCAATTTGCCTACATAAGCATCACCTACAATGGCAGCCTCATCAACCGCCTTCTGGAAGAAATACTTAGCTTCAGCCTCAACGCTACCTGTAGGATACTGATAATTGGCATTATAGTCCTTTGACTTTCCTGGCCATCCCTCACCATTAGGAACGAATGGAGTACCAGCAAAATTGGTCAACCAAGAACCCTCAAACAAGGCTACACGGGATGCAAACAGATGAGCAACAGCAGGAGAGATACGTGTGGTTGCTTCCCAACCATCAGGCTCCATATAGGTTACAGCAGAATCCAGGTCGGCAAGAATAAAACGAGCAACCTCGTTGCGAGGACTACGCTTATTAGCTGCTACAAGGATAGCCTCATTTTCAGGCATGGCCTCTGTCACAATAGGTAAGTCACCAAAACTCTTGTACAAGCTGAAATAAGCATAGGCACGGAAGAAGTGTAACTCGCCGATATATTGACGAATCTTATTTTCATTACCCGCAATCAATCCATTCTCATAGTTAGACTGTGCTATATTCAACTGATAGTTGATATCACGAATATTGTTCCAGCTCCATGAAGAGTTGTCGTTACTAGTCTTCCAACTACCTTTCTTATACTTAGAATCGCCATTAGAACCGGTCTGATTATCTGTACCATTATCGTATGCGAATGTACCATAGCCTGCACCACTATGATATGGCAATACAGTCTGATAAAAAGCATTAGCTACAGCTTGAAGCTGAGTAGCATCCTTGTAATAGTCGGTAGGAGTAATATCTGTAAGAGGCTCTTGCTTCAGGAAATCATTACAAGAAGCCATCAACATACCGCATGCCAACAAAGGAAGTACCTTTAAAGATATATTGAATTTCATATCATTCTAATATTTATAATGTTAAACTTAAACCAAAAGAGAAGGTTGTGTTCAATGGATATCCATTGCCATACCATGTACCAATGGTCTCTGGGTCATACTGCTTGCGGAGAGATGTTCCTGTCCAGAGATTCTCACCCGAGAAGTAAACACGAAGTTTCTCAATAGAAATCTTACGTGTCAAATCCTGTGGCAAGGTATAACCAATCTGAAGGTTCTTCAAACGAATGTAAGAAGCATCCTGCAGATACTTTGTCTGAATCTGCTCATTCTTGGCGCTATAGGCTGCACGTGGCAAGTAAGCGTCCTTGTTTGGCTCCTGGAAGCCATTGACAACAGACCAAGAGTTCTCGTCACGATAATAGTCTTGCAAACCATCCAGGCAGACCTGATACCAACGACCATATTCGAAAGTACCAAAGAAGTAACGTGTACTAGCCCAATACTCACGTTTCATGACTCCCTGGAAGAAACAACGTACATCGAAGCCTTTCCAAGCAGCATTCAAGTCGATACCGAAGAGATAACGTGGTGTGGAATTACCTATCTTCTTAAGATCTCCATGATCTTCCAACGTATTGGCACCCGGGGAAATCTTACCATCATTATTGAGGTCACGATACATGATATCACCAGCACCCCACTTGTTATTGTCAATAGTACTCTGATCAACCTTTGCTATATGAGCATCCATCTCTTCTTGGCTCTTAGCTATACCGATGGTCTCATAACCGTAGATATCACCAATACGCTGTCCCTCAATATAGTTACCCAATGAATGAGAAGGGTTATTAGGATACCTTGTGATAGTAGCATAGGCATCAGAGAGATTGAAGTTGATTCCATACTGTAAACCATTAGACAAGCGGTCGTTCCAACCGATAGTCAACTCCCAACCATTGGTACGCAAGTCGGTATTGTTAGTAACAGGTACAGCTGTACCAAGATGCTTGGAAGCTCAGGGGCATTACCTATCATATTTTTTGTCTTACGCACATACCAGTCAAATGATCCATGCAAGCGATCCTTCAAAAATGCAAAGTCAAGACCGACATTAAAACTCTGGATGGTTTCCCATGTCAAATTCTGAGAAACCAGGCCTGGTGCCCAAGCTGTCATCGGTTTCAAACCATCCTGCAGCCATGTACCATTGTTGGCATATACACCAATCGTCTGATAAGTCTGGTAAGTACCAACATTCTGGTTACCCAAGTTACCATAAGATACACGAAGCTTCAACTGACCAATCCAATCATTGATTGGCTGCATGAAGTTCTCTTGTGCAATATTCCAACCTGCAGATACTGATGGGAAGAACTTCCACTGATTTCCCGGGCGGAATCTTGAAGAACCATCATATCGGCCATTAACCTCAAAGAGATACTTGCCTGATAATCATAATTCAAACGACCAAAGAAACCACAAGTTGTCCAACGGCTCATGTTGCCAGACACAGATGGATCCACAGGATTACCATAAGCATCAATACCAGTTGTACCATCAATTTGAGGCTTATTACCTACGATAAGACCAGCTCTATCTGCATATTTGTACTTCATACGCTCATCCTCAGACTGGAAACCAGCCATAATATGGAAGTTATGCTTCTTCTGCAAATTGAACGAATACTCAGAATAGAGTTGGAAATTTGTATAATTTTCCTTATAGTAATCTTCACCTACATAGGTAAAATTATTCTGGTCGTAAGCCTCACCATTCAGATTATACAGATAAGTATGCTGCATATCTGTATGACTCTCATTATGGGATGTACGATAGTTGAAGATAGCATGGGTAACCCAATTCTTGATTGGTTCGATGTCCAAACCTACCTGATGATTATACTCATCATTCTGATAACGATAAGTACCACCATTCGTCATGGTGTTTACCATCTCATTATAGAGATTGCCATTTCTATCATACAAAGGAACACATGGCCACTGTCCACCAAGATATTCATATACACCAGAACCCAAAGACTGAGGACGATGATAATCCTTGCGAACAAAACGGAGAGAGTAGTTAAACTTCATCCAATTCGTCCACTGTGAAGAAATCTTGGCAGTAGCAGTATATCGGCTACTACCTTCATCAGCAACCTTGATCAAACCATCCTGACCTAAATAGCCAAATGAAGCATAGTAGTTGAGTTTGTCATCACCACCGGTTGCACTTACATTGTGCTCCTGAGAGAATGTATGTTTTTTGTATATTGTATCATAGAAATCGGTAGAAGCATAACCATCGGTAAATCCACTCAACCAATAGCCATTAGCATCCGCATCCAAAGAATAAATCAAATTGCCATTTTTATCCTTACGGGTACCAGCATTAACATATTCGCCCTCTATCCAATCCTTCATACGTTGAACATGGTCTGGTGTAAAAATCTGACCACCACCAATATTCGTATTCGCATCATTCTGCATACAAGCAAAATCGACAGAATTCATAGTATGCTTCATACGAATTGGGGTACTGAAGCGGAAATTATTGTTGTAGTTTATACTTACCTTGTCACGCTTACCACCACTCTTGGTAGTAATCAAGATAACACCGAAAGGTGCACGAGAACCATAAATAGATGATGCAGCTGCATCCTTCAATACAGATACGCTGGCAATATCCTGAGGATTGATGGTATTGATATCACCCTCCATACCATCGATCAAGACCAACGGACTACCACTGGAACCCTGTCCGATTGTAGTTGTACCACGTACATTCAAGCTTGGAGTATCATCCAAACTACCTGCAGCCTGGGTAATCTGTAAACCTGCCACCATACCCTGCAGAGCCTGGGTGGCATTGCTTACAGGACGGCTATCCAATTCCTCACCCGATACTGCGGTCACCGCACCCGTAAGGTTTACCTTTTTCTGGGTACCGAAACCTACGACCACCACTTCATTCAGCTTGGTATCGTTAGATTTCAAAACCACTTTAGATGTTCCGGCAGGAACTACCTGTGTTGCATATCCCAAGTAAGAAATAGCCAACTGAGCATTACGCTTTACCTTAATAACATAGTTACCATCAATATCGGTAACCGTACCATTACGGGTTCCTTTTTCCATAATGGTAGCTCCGATGACTGGCTCACCGGCATCGTCCACAACTGTACCCTTTACGGTGACTTCGCTCTGCTGAGCTTCCTCTACCTTAGGGTTGATGAGGTCTCACTTGCTGCTAGAGTAGGTAATGCCCCCCCACATGCAAGGACCAAACACGCGATGGCTTTTACATAAGCTTGACTATGTACAAAGCCTGAGATTTTTTGTGTCTGTCTCATTTTCTATTTTTTGTTAGGTTTATTATTGTTTAAATTTCGATTGCAAAGTAACACAATATTTTGCATATTATGCTACATTATCGTCTAAAAAAGTGAAAAAATCGTCCAAATCTGGCGATTTAGACGATATTTTCGTCTTTTAAGCCGATTTTGTTACACTTAAATGTTGTTTATTCTAAATGATGTCTTTGTTGTCTTTAATGTTTTATTGTTTTGTTGTTTCTATGTCTTTATTGTTTCATCGCCTTCTTCAGTTTTTCCACAGCGGCATGAATCATGTCGTGGGTTCCACTTCCGTCGGTTACGTATTTCTGAACCATTCTGCCATAACTGATGGCATCTTTTAGTTCTGCGCTGGTATTTTCATCAGGCCAGCCGGCACGTCGAAGCAGACCGGAGAGTTCCCGGAGGTCTTCCATCTCGGCAAGATTGCAGGGCGCATCGTGTTGATGGCACGGTTCAGAATGGCAGTAGTACCTTCCAGTTCATCCTGGGTTACCTTCTTCTTGCCCTTTGCCACCAGCTCCTGTGCCTGAGCCATTACCTTCTGCATGCGCTCGTAGCCGAACGGTGCCCATGGAGCATACTCCGGAACCTTCTGAGAGAGGGCATTCCACTTCTCCTGGTCAGCCTTACGCTCTGCGGCAAGATTCAGGAGAGAATTCAATTCGGTGAAATCTATCTTCACCTTCTTGCTCTTCTTGCTCTTGGCATCGGTCAAGTTGATGCGGTAGTAGTGGGTACTGTTAGCGTTGCGGTAATAATCGGGCTGGAATTCCTTGCATCCAGTTTCAGGGTAAGGAGATTGGCTCCTGCGCCTGTGGTCACGCCGTTCGATTCGCCCACGGTGATATTACTTAATCGGGAGTCGATGTTCAGCGTAGCCTGATTCCAGGTCTGTGCGCCTGTGCCCGCCATCACCAATGGTCCGTACATCAGGGTTCCTACCCAGGATGTCTTCAGCGGAGTACCGTCCAGACTTGCCACATCACTCGAAAGCTTGTCGGCACCATATTCGATATGCTTGCTGAATGGCATGTCGATTTCTACGACATCGCCCGCCTTCCAATGCTTCTGCTCCAGTTCTACATAGGTGCTAGGCTGATAGCTCTTTGCCACCTCCTTGCCGTTCACCTTGATGGAGAAACCTTGCGTAGCCCAATATGGCACACGGAGTTTCAGGGTGAAATCGCCCTCGCCTTCCGTAATCTTGATGGCTGAATGCTGTGCCGGCCATAGGCAATCCTGCTTGATGGTCACCCCCTTCTCCTTCCAGTGGAGGGTGGTTGGCATATAGAGACCTACCCAGAGGGTATGATTGTTGGCAAAATAAGCCGACTGCTGGTACTTGGTATGGTTTTCAGAACCTGTACCGCCACAGCAGGTGCTCTGAGGAGTCTCGTTGCCGAACGGCTTGGTGGCATTCAATCCTACCGCATACTGATAGCAGGTCTGATACTGGTCCGGATTGAGCGAACCGATAATCTGATTGTACAGCGTACGCTCGATATAGTCGAGATACTGCGCATTATCAGGGTTATAACAGTTCAAATCCTTGCTCAACTTGACGAGGTTATACGCGCAGCAGGTTTCGTTGATATCCGGATAAGCCTCCGATTCGCCTTCCTGCAGTCCATTGGTTGCCATACTCAGAATCTGGGTATATGGCTGGCGGAACATCTCTCCATTTCCTACACCACCCATCGCATACATGTATCTCCCTGCACCAGTCTCCAGAAGTTCTCAGCCAGATTGTAATAGTATGGCTTTTGATTGCTCTTGTAGCTGCGCAGCGCTCCGATAATCATCGGAATATGCTGGTTAGCATGGCGGGTACGGATATCATCGATGTTCTTACTCAGCGGATCATAGAACTTAGGTGCGTCGAAACAGTTGGCTGCCTCGAGGAGTTTTGCCTTTTCATCCAGATGGGAAACCATCTCTGAAAGACGGGAGAGCGATTCGCTCATACCTCCCACCTCACCGGCTATGTACATGTCCCACATCTCGTAGCGGTTGCCCGGCTTGGCTCTGCGTTCATCCTGAGTGCCGTCCTGCTTTACATAAGTGCGGTAGTGCATGCGGTTCCATACCCAGAGTCCCATATCCTTGGCGATGAGGAGAGCCTTATCGCAGATTTCCTTATCATCAAAGTAGGTAGCGATATCTATCAGACCGGCAAGTTGCTTGTGTACACTATAATAAGGTGCCCAAACCCAATCGGAGTTGTTGTAAGCACGATACATTTCAATCAGAGCACAATGCTGAGCCGGAATGGCGTTGATATAGCCGTAGCCATAAAGTTCAGGGTGCTTCTTATACTCATCAAAAGCAGCCCAGGTGCCCTTCATCTCTCTGAGTTCTGCCTCAGGAGCGAAATCACGAGCCTCCCAGTTGCGCTTCAGTTCCTTATTATATACGAAGGTCTTCTCCTGACACTCCCGCAACTCATTCACCATTCGGGTGATGTTCTTGCGGAGGATTGCCTTCTGTTCAGGATTGGTTGCCACAGCGTATGCCTGTGCGATTGCCGACATATAGTGACCAGAACCATGACCCTTGAGCTTGGTATCCGGCGAATCCCAGCCATCGCTCTTAGTATAGCCCTCGGTACTGAGTCCGTAGGTATCGCGATAATTGTAGAGTTGTTGGGTAACATCCCAGGAACAAATCTCACGGATAGCCTCATCGCGGTTGTGGGTGAGTCGGTTGTCACCATCTATGCTCACATCAGCGAGCGAGAAGGTATGAGCCACTTCCTTTCCTGGAGTCTGATAGCCTTCAGCCACCACCTTGATTTGTGCCTTGACAGGATAACCATTGTCGGTAGTCTCATCACCAATCACAAAACCACCTATCTCATATTGGCTCCCGACAGGATGTTTCTGCGCATCAGCCTCAGCCTGCTCATCAGCAAGCGGAGCGTTAGCCCAGCGCACCTGGCGATACTCTGAATAACCATCAGAATAGGTTACCCATACGAGATTAGGAAGTCGGGGAACTGTGCCCACCGGACAATCTACTGATATTGCCTCCACCTTAGAGATGGTGCGATAAACAGTGGCTGCCGTTGTCATGGATGGCAAACTGGCTACACCTATCAATAATGTAAACTGCTTTAAATCCATATCTTCTAGGTTTATTATTGTTTCATTTATTTTTCTGGCTGCAAAATAACAGAAAAAATCAACGAAGTCCTAAAATTATCGTACATAAAGATACAATTATCGTCTAACAGGATACTTGTGATACGATATTTTCATCATTTTGGACTTTCTTTGCATTACATAAACAATTCTATTCGTAAATTTGCAGCAGAAATAAAAACTTGTGGTAATCCGGTAATACAGGCATTGCCACCAAGCGAACAACAAAACGGACAAAACAACAATAAACCTAGAAAGTTATGGTTAAGAAACTCTTTTTCATCGCCACCTTATTATATATAGGGGCAACAGTATCGGCAGAGAACTATCTGGTGAAATCACCAGATGGTAAAATCGTAGCAGAACTCAACACCAACAAGTCTCTCTCTCTTCAATTTAAATACAATGGCTCCATTCTTTTACAGGAGTCTTCAATAGGTGTAACGCTGAACGATGGAACGGACATGGGTAAGAATCCTAAGGTAGCAAGCCACAAGCTTAGCAACCATAAGGAAACCATCCATGCTCCATTCTATCGTCAGCAAAACTTTGAAACAGCATATCAGGAACTGAATCTGAAACTGAAGAATGGTTTCGGCATCATCCTGAGAGCTTACGATGAGGGAGTGGCTTACCGATTCTATACCCAGCGAAAAGGCAAGACCATCATACTGAATGAAACCGCCGCTACCAGTTTGGCAAGGACAAGAAGGCATGGTTGCCATACACCACGACTCCAGAAAAGCCTTTTGCCATAGCTTTCCAGAATATCTATCACGAAACACGGCTCGATACCGCTAAGCAGGATTTAGCCTTCCTGCCAGCTACCATAGATTGCGGAAAGGCGAAAGTCACTATCCTGGAGAGCGACCTGGAGAAGTATCCGGGCATGTGGCTGAAGGCTAACAGCAGCGAACAAGATAAAGAGAAGGGAATTCTGAGAGCCGCCTTTGCTCCCTACCCTAAGGAGATGGCTTACTACCCTTGGCGACACATGAGCCACGTAAAGAGCACCTGCGATTACATCGCAACCAGCACCGGCAAACGCAATTATCCTTGGCGCATCTTCGCCATCACAGAGCACGATACTCAGATGCCAACCAACAATCTGGTGTACGCCCTGGCTGCTCCCAACAAAATAGGCGATACTTCCTGGATCAAACCGGGCAAGGTGGCCTGGGACTGGTGGAACGACTGGAATCTGAAAGGTGTGGATTTCAAGGCAGGCATCAATTTCGATACTTACAAATATTACATAGATTTTGCTCATAATCACGGCTTGGAATACATCATCCTTGATGAAGGATGGTACAACTCGAAAGAGGGAAGCATTCTGAAACCAATAGACGATATCCAGTTGCCTAAGCTCATAGAATATGGTAAGAGCAAGGGCGTGGATATCGTGCTTTGGGCAGTCTTCAACGTGATGGACGAGAACCTGGAAACCATCTGCAAGACCTATGCTGATATGGGCATCAAGGGATTCAAGGTGGATTTTATGGACCGCGACGACCAGACTGCCATCGAAATGGTGGAACGCCTGGCTGCCTGCACAGCCAAGCATCATCTCATCCTCGACCTGCACGGCATCTACAAACCGGTAGGTCTGAACCGCACCTATCCTAACATCCTCAACTACGAGAGTGTTTTTGGTATGGAAGAGTGCCGCTGGACGGAAGCCAAGAATGATATGCCACTCTATGATGTCACCTTCCCATACATCAGAATGATGGCAGGACAGGTGGATTTCACACCGGGAGCGACGAGAAACGGAACCCGAGACAACTGGAAGGCTATCTACACCAAACCGATTTCGATGGGAACCCGATGCCACCAGGCTGCCTGCTACATCGTACAGGACAGTCCGTTTACGATGCTCGCCGACACCCCTACCAACTATGAGGCTGATGAGCCATACACCCGATACATTGCTTCATTGCCTGTAGTCTTCGACAAGACCATCGTGCCACAGGGCGAAATCGGAAAGTATATCGTTACCGCCAGAAAGAAGGGCAACGACTGGTATGTTGGCGGTCAGAGCAACTGGGATGAGCGCACGCTCACCCTGAAGTTTGATTTCCTCGCGGATGGAGATTACGAAGCAATCGTATTGAAGGATGGCATCAATGCCAACCACGATGCCGAGGATTACAAAATAGAGAAATACGACATCCATCAAAATTCTGAAATGAAAATCCATCTTGCTTCGGGCGGTGGATTCGTCATCAAGGTTATCAAGAAATAAAAAAGCATTTAGAAAAAAGAAGTTCATATGGTTAGTAAAAATATAATTGTAACACTATTCGTAACAGCAGCTGCGGCAGTACCTCAAACGGGGGCTGCCCAGAAAGCTGCTTACAACACTCCGGGAGCCGGCAACCCTATCCTGCCTGGTTATTTTGCCGACCCAACCATCAAGAAGTTTGGTGACACCTATTATATATATGCTACTACCGATGGTAGCGGAGCCGGTTTCGGACCGGCACAGCTCTGGTGTAGCAAGGATTTCAAGAACTGGACCTGATGCCGATGAACTGGCCGGACAGCCACTGGATCTGGGCACCGGATGTAATGCAGAACGAAGCCGACGGCAAGTATTACTATCTCTACTGCCAGCCTTGCAAGCTCCATCTGGGTGTGGGCGATACACCTCGCGGTCCTTGGAAGAATGTGCTGGACGAGAGCGAAGCCGTGCTCGTACCGGATAGATTCGTAAAGAATGCCATCACCCTGGATGGTCAGACCTTCCGAGATGATGATGGTTCGGTCTATATGTATTGGGGCACCTGGGGCATCTACAAGGGCTTCGGTTGCGGAGCAGGCAAGCTGAATCCTGACATGAAATCATTCAGCGAAACCAAGCTCATCCCGAATACCGAGGTTACTCACTTCTTTGAGGCTCCTTTCGTCTTCAAGCGCAACGGCATCTACTACTTCCTCTACTCCTGCGAGCATTGCGAAGATGCCAGCTACCGCGTAGATTACGCTACAGCCAAGAGTCCGCTCGGTCCTTATACCTACCATGGCACTATCCTCAAGACCAATGCCGACGGAACCGTTCATGGTCCGGGACACAACAGCGTACTGCAGGAAGGCGACAACTACTACATCGTATATCATCGCCACGACAATCCACATTCCAACCGTGGATTCCATCGTCAGGTGGCAATCGATAAACTCGAATTCAATACAGACGGTACCATCAAGGAGGTCATTCCAACCCACGAAGGTCTCGATCTGAAACCGGAAATGAAGGTGGCAAAGAACCTCGCATTCGGCGCCAAGGTTACCGCCTCTTCCTACTACGACAACGATTTCCGTCCGGAATATGCGGTTGATGACAACAACGGCACACTCTGGCGCCCTCGCACCACCGGACCAGCCTGGATCCAGCTCGACCTGGGCAAGAAGCAGAGCATCAAGAGCATCTGGACTCAGTTTGAATACGGAACACAGTTCTATCAGTATCTCATCGAGACATCCAATGACGGCAAGCACTGGCAGACCTTCTCCGACAAGCGACAGAACCGTCTGGCAGGTTCGCCGATGGTAGATTTTGGAAATGCCAAGCACAGTACATCCGCCTCACCTATACCGGCGGTCAGAAGAATGGTTTCGGTGGCGCCATCTGGAACATCAAGGTTTACGGTTCCGTAGAAGATTCAGCCCCACAGCAGTGGCTCGGTCTGACAGCAGCCGACTTCGATGGCACAATCTGGCATAACAACGAGGGAATGCTTGCCGGCAAGTTCTCGCTCCTTCAGGGCACCGCCTCAGAGAGCGCATGGCAGGCAAAGATGCCATCACCCTGCAACCGGGTGCCCAGCTAGTGATGACTCATCCACAGCTCGGCAAGACACGCAAGCATACCCTCACCGCCCAAGCTTTCGACAACGGAAGCTGGCATCAGATAGATGAAAACGATCCTCGACTGAATCTTTCTGAAGGAAAACTGGAAATTAGTGCAGGCGAAAAGCAATTTACCCTCACCAATCTCCGTTATTATAACTGGGAACAGGAGGCGGCAGAAAAGGCTTTCGATGCCCAGAGCTGCATCGTGCGTGAGGCAGTAACCGACAAGAATAGTCAGGGACTGGTGGTAGATATCAGCGCTGACTACTACAACGAGGGCGATACCGTGCCTTACATCAAGAACGGCAGCCCGCTGAATATTCACCTCAAGGGCGAGTTCGAGACGCAGCACGATACAGCAGCCATCATCAAGACCATAGAGGGCAAAAAGGCATTCGCCTTTACCGGCAAGGAGAGTTACAGAAGCAACTTCATGCTCCCAGCCACTATCCGCGACAACGCTCCATATACCATCGAGCATGGATCTGAATCCGGAGATTGCCGAGAATGAATGCGTAGCCGATTTCACCTCTTCTCACGATGAACTGGAAAAGCTGATGCTGGTAAACGGCACAGAACCACGCTGCGGTGTGATGAACCACTACGGATGGTATGAGGATGCCGGCTACAAGGAGATGAAGACCCTGGAAGGCAAGTGGCAGCACGTATATGTCTGCTTCGATGGCAGAATCGAAAGCATCTACATCAACGACAAGCTCATCAGCCAGAAGGATATCCAGCTCCTCGTCAAGCCATCGCAGTTTATGCTTCTGGGCAAGAATGCCGAAGAGGCATGGCCTTTCTCAGGCTATCTGCACTCATTGAAACTCTGGGATGAATACATTCCTTACAAAAAATAAACTAGCAATACATGAAGAAGATTTTAGTAACATCAGCCTTGGCAGCATTGGCATTGATGCCTGCCTCGGCACAGAAAGTGAACAAGAGCTCGAGTGGTTATCCTATCACTCCGGTGCCTTTCACATCAGTAAAGGTTTGGAACAATACGTTCTGGGGACAGCGTATCGAGACCTCTCGCAAGGTAACCATCCCGCTGGCTTTCAGCAAATGCGAATCAGAGGGAAGATACAAGAACTTTGAACGCGCAGCTCATCCCAGCGACACCTATGATGTGGGCAAACTGATGCCCTACAGCTTCGACGACACCGACCCATACAAGACCATCGAGGGTGCCAGCTACGTGCTACAGACCTATCCAGACAAGAAACTCAAGGCTTATATCGATAGCGTGCTCGATATCATCGCTCCGGCTCAGGAGGCTGACGGATATCTCTATACCGCACGTACACAGAATCCGAAGCATCCTCATTTCTGGGCTGGCGACAAGCGCTGGAGCAAGGAAGAGGATCTGAGCCACGAGCTCTACAACCTCGGTCACATGGTAGAAGGTGCCGTGGCTCACTGGCAGGCTACAGGTAGCCGCAAGTTCCTCGACATCGCTATCCGCTATGCCGACTGCGTGGTTCGCGAAGTAGGTCCTAACCCAGGACAGGCTTGCGTGGTACCGGGACATCAGATTGCCGAAATGGCGCTCTGCAAGCTCTATCTCGCTACCGGCAACAAGAAATATCTCGAAGAGGCTAAGTTCTTCCTCGACTATCGTGGCAAGACATCTATCAAACAGGAATACTCTCAGAGCCACAAACCGGTTTTGGAACAGGACGAGGCTGTAGGTCATGCCGTTCGTGCCACCTATATGTATGCCGGCATGGCAGATGTAGCAGCCCTCACCGGCGATACTGCCTATATCCACGCCATCGACCGCATCTGGGACAACATCGTGAGCAAGAAGCTCTACATCACCGGAGGTATCGGAGCCACCAACAACGGCGAGGCTTTCGGCAAGAACTACGAGTTGCCTAACATGAGTGCCTACTGCGAAACCTGCGCAGCTATCGGTAATGTTTATGTCAACTACCGACTCTTCCTCCTCCATGGCGAAAGCAAGTATTATGATGTATTGGAGCGCACCCTCTACAATGGTCTCATCAGTGGTGTGAGCATGGACGGCGGCGGCTTCTTCTACCCTAACCCATTGGAGAGTATGGGTCAGCATCAGCGACAGGCTTGGTTCGGCTGTGCCTGCTGCCCTAGCAACATCTGCCGTTTCCTGCCATCCCTCCCGGGCTATGTATATGCCGTAAAGGATAAGAATGTATATGTCAACCTCTTCCTCAGCAACTCTTCTTCTCTGAAAGTAGCTGGCAAGAAGGTGGCTTTGAGTCAGGATACACAGTACCCTTGGAACGGCGACATCGCCATCAAGGTGGATGACAACAAGGCAGGTCAGTTCGGTATGAAGATCCGCATCCCGGGCTGGGTAAAGGGTCAGCCAGTACCATCAGACCTTTACTACTACAGCGACGGCAAGCGACTGGGCTATACCATCACCGTAAACGGAAAGAAGGTAGAGGCTAAGGTAACAGAGGATGGCTATTATACCATCAACCGCAAGTGGAAGAAGGGCGATGTGGTTCGCGTTCACTTCGATATGGAGGCACGCACCGTACGTGCCAACAACAAGGTAGAGGCAGACCGTGGCTGCATCAGCATCGAGCGTGGTCCTATCGTATATTGCGCAGAGTGGCCAGACAACCAGGGCTTCGATATCATGAGCATTCTGGAGAACCGCGAACCTCAGTTCGCTGAGGGCAAGCTCTCGTACGATGGTTTCATCGACCCAAAATATAAGAATGTACTGACACTCTACAAGGGTCAGAACATGGAGACCTTGACCGAGAATGTGCAGACTCTCGCCTACGACAAGAGCGGCAAGCTGAGTACCAAGGACCAGACCCTGACCCTCATCCCATACTTCGCCTGGCTCATCGTGGCAACGGCAACATGAAGGTATGGTTGCCACAGGATGTCAAGGCAGCCAAGCCATCAGCTCCTGCAACTCTCGCCGCACAGGCTAAGGTAGAATTCTCTTCTCCAGTGCCAGCAAAGAGCAGCATTACCGACGGACTGGTTCCTGCCGATGAGAACGACCGTTCTATCCCATACATCCACTGGTGGCCAAAGAAGAACACCACAGAGTGGATTACCTACACCTTCCCTGAGAGCAAGGAAATCAAGACCAGCACCGTATATTGGTACGACGACCAGCCATGGGGCGGTTGCAAGGTGCCAGACAGCTGGAAGCTCTACTATCAGGACGAGGCAGGCAACTGGAAGGAAGTTCCAGGAGCCGATGCTTATCCATGCAAGCGAGGTGTAGCCTGCATCGTGAATTTCGACCCAGTGAAGACCAAGGCTGTGAAGCTCGAGCTGAAGCAGCCAGAAACCCATTCCTGCGGTCTTTTCGAGTGGAGCGTAAAATAAGAAAGCAAAAAGCTAAGAAACTAAGAAGAAAGCCAGCCCCCATTCCAAGCGATTCCATCGCTTGAACCCCACCAAGAGCTGGAGACCTTCCCTCAAAAAAATGCCGAGCCATCTTTTTCAAGATGCGCCCGGCATTTTTTCATCCTTCTAATATCATTTTTCGAAAAATATCCGTATCTTTGCATTCGGAATTTTAAAATACAAAGAAAAATGAAAAAGGCAATATTCTCTTTGCTCCTTATGGCAGCGTCGGTCATCGGATCCAGTGCTCAGGGCAACGCAACAGCCAGAACCCACAGGATGTGGATGTACTCTATGCCAAAAATCTCCTAGCTATAGGAACCGAGGCTCCAGCATTCCCTGCCCTGAAAAAGGGAACATGGACGGTATTGGACTTCTGGGCTACCTGGTGTCCTGACTGCCGCAGAGAGATTCCTACCGTCAAGGAGATGTATCAGAAGTACGGCACTCGTGTTAAGTTTATCGGCATATCAATGGATACCGACAAGCAGAAGCTCAACAACTACACTCAGGCAAACGGTGTGGAATGGAAGCAGTACAGCGAGTTCAAGAAGTGGAAAGAAACCCAGATTTCCAAGGATTACAAGATTTCATGGCTCCCTACCATGTATCTCATCAACCCAGAGGCAAGGTAGTTTATACCACCATACTCGCTGAGCGCATAGCAAAGAAGCTGGCGGAAATCTTCCCAAAGAAGTAAAGTCATAAGAATCTGGTATACAGAAAAAGTTTGAGGCACAGTTTCAATGCGTCAAGCTTTTTTATGAGAGGGTGTGTCACAAGTCCATGATGCGCCCTCGATGAGTTTACTACCTAGAACTGTTTCTATTCGAGCAATGCTATGTCGTGGTGCTCAGTGCTGTTCTCTGTTAATACGTACTGAATCATAAAGCGTTCATTATTTGTAATTGTATTCTTCCGTCCCTTTAGGACTGGAACATCATCCTTTAGTAGTTTTATTTACAGAAGTGCATTCTTACTCATCTATAGTATCGTCAATTAGTTATATCTTGTTAAAGAATCATCAAACACGACATCTTTCTCAAAATAAATCATTATATTTGCATTAAAATCAATAAATTGATGAAATGGAAGATTTAAATCAATTGAAATTGGTCTTAGTCAAAAACAAAAAGACCAACAAATGGTTGGCAGAACAATTGGGGGTAAACCAAACTACTGTCTCTAAGTGGTGTACAAACACCACACAACCAGACTTGCTGACTCTGAAAAAGATTTCAGAGTTATTAAACGTGAGTGTCAGTGAAATTATTAATTTCGACTAAATTAGAAGAATATGGGCAATTCTAACTTTAATGAAAATACAAGAGTACAAGTTCCAGCAGCACTTCATCTATGCAAATTGGGATATATATACTTGGACAACATCTGTGCTTATGACACAAAAACAAACATTTTGATAGACGTTTTTCTCAATGCAGTAAAACGTCTAAATCCCAATATGTCCAGTTCTGATGCATCCATGCTATTTTCAAAGATTGTCAACATGTCAAACAATGATGATTTAGGACGAGAATTCTACCAATTGCTATCTGCCAATAGCGGCATCAAACTAATTGATTTTGAGAATCCCGACAATAATGATTGGCATGTTACTACAGAATTCACATGTGAGAATGAAGACACAGAGGATGAATTTCGCCCAGACATCACTTGCTTCGTAAACGGACTTCCACTTGCTTTTATAGAGGTTAAAAAGCCAAACAACCATGAAGGAATATTGGCAGAAAGAGAACGAATAAACAAAAGGATGAGCAAATCATGCTTTCGCCGTTTCTTCAATCTTACTCAATTGATGATATTCTCCAACAACCAAGAATACGATAATGAGAGCAGAGTACCTATCCAAGGTGCATTCTATTGCTGTACAGCAAAGACAAAAGCGTTCTTCAACGTCTTTCGCGAGGAAGATAAGCAATATGTAAGTAGTTATCCATATAAAGATCTTGATGACGATACAGAATACAAAGTACTAAAGCATCGTAACTGTATTGTAATCAAGAACCTACAAGAGTATCAGACCAACAAAGCTATTGATACCCCAACTAATCGCATATTAACTTCTATGTTAAGCAAGGAACGCTTTCTTTTCTTACTTCGCTATGGATTTGCCTATGTTGAGCGAAAGATAGAGCTTGACGACAACACACAAGGAACCGAACTTCAAAAGCATGTCATGCGCTATCAGCAATTGTTTGCTTCATTCGCCATACGCAGAACTCTAACAAATGGAGTGAAAAGCGGCATTATATGGCATACACAAGGAAGTGGAAAAACGGCACTTGCATATTACAGCGTTAAAAGTCTCACCGACTATTTCGCCAAACGTGATGTTGTAGCTAAATTCTACTTTATAGTTGATAGAATTGATTTGATGGAACAAGCCACAGACGAATTTGCGGCTCGTGGTCTTGTCGTTCATAACGCTAAGAGCCGTGATGAGTTGATGAAAGACATATCCAGTCGTTCCATAACCCATAACAATGAGGGAAAATTAGAGATAATGGTTGTCAACATCCAAAAATTCAAAGAAGATAAGACAAAAGTCAATGTCGATGATAGCTACAGCACCCAGCTGCAGCGTATTTTCTTCATTGACGAGGCTCATCGTGGCTATAATCACAAGGTAGCTTCTTGGCTAATCTCTTGGAAGCCGACAAGAATGCGGTTAAGATTGCTCTAACGGGAACACCATTATTAAAAGAAGAGCGAGAGTCTTGGAGAGTCTTTGGTGATTACATACATACCTATTATTATGACAAGTCTATTGCAGATGGTTACACATGCAAGCTGATGCGTGAACCTGTGGAAACTATCTACAAGGAGAAAATTGAAAATATTCTCGACAAATTAGCAGGAGATATTCAGGTCAAAAAATCCGATATTGACAGAAATAAGATAATTGAGGATGATAGTTATCTGAATGCGCTACTCGACTATATCATTTCCGACTTCCGTAGATTCCGCAAAGAGCAAAACGACTACTCCGTTGGTGCAATGATTGTCTGCAAGACCAATCCACAAGCCAGAGAGCTATATCGTCTTTGGCAAGAACGATTTGGATTCGCATTAAAAATCAACAAGCAAAATGAAGAGATGCTTGGCATAGCTGCAGACCCTATGCAATTCCGCAACGACTACAAGCCTCTTTCCGCATCCTTGATTTTACATGATGAAGGCGACAAGGAAGAACGTAAAGAATATATTGAGGGATTCAAAAAACTACAAGAAGTAGATGTCCTCATTGTTAACAAGATGTTGCTTACAGGATTCGATGCACCAAGATTAAAAAAGCTCTATCTTGGCCGTTCATTAGACGGTCATGACTTGTTGCAAGCACTGACACGTGTCAATCGACCATATAGAGACTTCAAATATGGATATGTCGTTGACTTCGTCAACATCAAAGAGAATTTCGATGCAACAAACGATCGCTATCTGAGAGAATTAAATCGTACAACTGATGACTCAGGGAATACTCGTACCAGAAACATTGGTAATGAGATATTGGTAAGCAAGGATGAAGTGGAATCAAAAATCAAGCAAGTAAAGAATGTCCTCTTCAACTTTACAACTGACAATATGGAAGAGTTCCGAAAGGAGATAGACGAAATTGACAACAAGGATAGCTTGTATGAATTGCGCAACACACTATCTGAAGCAAAAGCTATAGTCAACCAAGTGCGCTCATTTGGCGATGAAGAGACCAAGAAGAAGTTGGAATCATTGCCTATGGGAACCATTTCTACTCTCATAACAGAGGTGAGTCATCGCATCGAACGCATTAACTTGTTAGAAAACACTGAACACAAGTCTGATGTAGCAGGTATTATCAACGTTGCATTGTCTGAATTGGAATTTGAATTTAAGAAAGGTGTCTCTGAGGAATTGCGTATTATTGTGAACGACATTCGTGAACGATGCGAACGTGTACAAGCAGAGTTTGAAGCAAACTTCGATACAAAAGAAGAAAAATACGTTATTCTCGCAGACGAGTTTCGAGAGTATTTTCGCAAGAAAGGTTTTGTGCCACAAAGCACAGAAGAGGCTAAAGCCAGTATTCAATACATGGACGAAGTGATGAAGAAAATACGTGAAATCAACCGTCGCAATAATATGCTAAAAAGAAAATATAAAGGTGACGAACGATTTGTACGTATCCACAAACGTATAGAAGAGCAAAACAAGAAACGTGAACGTCCTATCATTTCTGCCCAAGAATACGAAATAGCAGAGAATCTCTCCAAGATGAAAGATGGTATAGATAGAATGCTATATCTTGACATCAACATTCTTGACAACGAGCCAGCTTTCCAAAAAGATGTATTGGCAATCATTGGCAAAGAACTGCTTAGTATGAATATTCGAGCAGACATCAAGGACAGAAAATATATTAACAATCTGATTACATCAGAATATTTACAACAACATAATTACGCATATTAACGAGCATGAGCAATATCAATATATCAGAGGCAACCATAGCCCTCATCGACTCACTGAAAAGTACTACTGGTGCTTTCGGTTTGGCAGGAACAGGTAGCGAGTATAAAATCGTCACAGAAATGTTCCTTTATAAGTTTTTCAATGACAAATTTGGTTACGAGGCTAAACGTGACCAAATATATGGAGAACGTTTGTCCAAGGCAGAGAAATGGGATGCAGAATATGACAAATTCACAGAAGAAGAAGTTGAAGATCTTTTCAGCTACTTGCCAGCTTCAGTTCCTCTTTTGAAACCGGAGCACACACTCTCACACTTGTATAACTCTGCGACAAAAGGAGATTTCTCGACTATACTCGATGCGACATTAGTAGATATAGCCTCTCTTAATGCTGATACATTCTCTGTAACGACTTCAGGAAAGAGCAAAGTTAATATATTCTTTCCACTGACAACTTTTGTAACTGACACGCAGAAACGTGACGAGTTTGCAAAGTCATTGATGCGTAACGTGGCATCTTTCAATTTTGAGGATGTATTCGATGAAAAGTATGATTTCTTCTCTCGCATTTTTGAGCACTTACTAAAAGGCTTCAACAATGCAGGTGGTGGAAAGTATGCCGAATACTACACACCTCGTGCCATAGCACAAGTCATGGCTCGTCTATTAGTTGGCGACAATTCGGACTTGCGTGGTATGACTTGTTACGATCCATCAGCGGGTACAGGAACTTTACTTATGGCACTTGCCCATCAAATCGGTGAAGATAGATGTTCTATTTTCTCACAAGACATCTCTGAAAAGTCCTCAGAGATGCTTCGCCTCAATCTCATCCTCAACAACTTTGCGGCATCTTTACCAAATGTTGTACAAGGAAACACACTCACAGAGCCGTCTCACAAAGAGAACAATGGTACGTTAAAGAAGTTTGATTTCATCGTCAGCAATCCTCCTTTCAAGCTTGATTTTCCTGAGTATCGAGACACATTGGCATCCGACACCATTCGTTTTTGGGCAGGTGTGCCAAATTCTG
>ENA-OQDW01000307-OQDW01000307.1-human-gut-metagenome-genome-assembly--contig:-NODE-307-length-21304-cov-2.088256_pt1 | contig 21304 bp, 25 predicted proteins | sample MGYA00242784_ERZ504613 | MGnify/ENA primary metagenome ERZ504613 (study PRJEB26092, sample SAMD00036330) | human gut metagenome | host: Homo sapiens | study: EMG produced TPA metagenomics assembly of...
TCTGAAAATGCAGTAAAACCCGTATCAACCCCAACCTCAAATATATATTATAATTCCGGTAAGGTAAATTCTTTCAGCCTTACCGGAATTTTTGTTTTGGAGGAACTTGAAATGGAAGAAGTAAGAATTTGTGACTGCTGCGGAAGAGTGCTTGCAGAGGGAGAGGGCACACCAGTAGACGATGAGCTGCTCTGCGATGACTGTGTTGAGGAACACTGTGTCACCTGCGATCACTGCGGCGAAACCATCTGGGAGCAAAACAGTGTCTCCGATGAAGACACCTGCCTCTGCCAGGACTGCTTCGATGCCCACTACTACCGCTGCGAATCCTGCGGACAGATCGTTCCGGAAAGCATTGTCTGCTGGCACAGCGACTTGCCCTACTGCGAAAGATGCTTTGATGAGTTTGAAGACGAGATCGAGGAGTATGGCTACAAGCTATCCCCATTTTCTACGGTCAGGGAAAACGATACTTCGGCGTAGAACTGGAAGTGGATGAAGGTGGCAAGGACAACGACAACGCCGCAGCTCTCAAAAGCATCGCCAATGTGCATGAGGAAAACATTTACATCAAGTCGGATGGTTCTCTGGAAGACGGCTTTGAGATCGTTTCCCATCCCATGACACTGGATTATCACATGGAATCCATGAACTGGAAGGAACTCCTTCGGGAGGCAGTTTCCATGGGCTACCATTCTCATCAGACATCGACTTGCGGTTTGCACGTTCACGTCAACCGAAATGCCTTTGGCGACAATCAGGCAGAACAGGAAGATGTCATCAGCCGGATCCTGTTCTTTGTGGAAAAGCACTGGAATGAACTCTTTACGTTCAGTCGCAGAAGCAGCTACAACATGAGCCGCTGGAGTGCAAGATTCGGCTTTGAAAAGACTGGCAAACAAATCCTAGAGAAAGCGAAAAGCGGCTGCAACGGCAGATACGTTGCGGTAAACCTCAATAACTACCACACCATCGAATTTCGCCTGTTTCGAGGCACACTCAAATACAGCACATTCATCGCCACATTGCAGATGGTCAACCACATCTGTGATGCGGCGATTTCTTTGTCTGAGGAGGGCATCGATGCCATGAGCTGGTCGGAATTTGTAAGCTCCATTCGGGAACCGGAACTGATCCAGTATCTCAAGGAGAGAAGATTATATGTCAACGAAATGGTAGCAGAAAGCGAGGAGATGTAACATGTGTGCAGTGTTTGGATTTTTAGACTACAAGGAAAAAGTGAGCAATGCTGTTTTGAAAAAGCTGATATACTACCTCTCGGTAGCGGCGGAAGTCCGTGGCACAGACGCAACGGGCATTGCCTACGTCCGGGACGGCAGCATCGTCACCTACAAAAAGCCCAAGCCGGCACACAAGGTCAAGCTGTTCTTTCCCAGGGACACGAGGGCGGTCATCGGACACACCCGGTTCACAACCCAGGGCAGCGAGAAGCGAAATTGCAACAACCACCCGTTCGAGGGACACTGCGGCAAAGAATCGTTCGCCCTTGCCCATAACGGCGTGCTGTACAACGACAAAGAGCTTCGCCGGAAACAGCATCTCCCACCGACACCAATCGAAACCGACAGCTACGTCGCCGTGCAGCTTCTGGAACAGGGGCAGCAGCTGGACACGGAAAACATCAAACGCATGGCAGAACTGGTGGAGGGCAGCTTTGTTTTTACAATCCTCAGAAACGACAATACGCTGTTTCTGGTGAAAGGCAATAATCCGTTGACTTTGTATCATTTTCCGAAAATCGGACTTTACGTCTACGCCAGTACAAAGAGCATTTTGGACAATGCTTTGAAAAAGGTAAAGCTGAATGACAAGTGTTGCGAGGTCGATGTTTCAGAAGGTGAAATTTTGGAGATCAATTCTGCCGGAAACCTTAGCAGAAGTACCTTTACCATGCAGGACTACATCCACACCATGTTCAACCCGTACAATTGGGACTACGCAAAATGGTGGATGGAAGATGAGCGGGAAGAATTGTTGCTGGAATACTGCGGTACATTTGGCGTTTCTGAGGAAGAAGTAGAATTGTTGCTGGAAGTCGGCTATGATCCGGACGAGATCGAAGAGCTTCTCATGGATACAGCGGCAATGGAGGAAGTAATTAGCGAGGCAAAAACACTGTTACAGTGTGAAGCATAAATCAAAACGAAAAATTGGAGGAATTTGACATGAAGGAATTTATCGCAGGACTGGTACTGACACTGGTGATTGGCGGCATTGGAATTGCCATCGAAATGCAGGAACGGGAGGAGGTGAAGTATATCAATGCCGATTGCAATTGAAATGTTTCTGGCAGGAGTTGCCTGCGGCGTAGAGCTGCTGGCACTGGTCAAGAAGAGTAAGTAAAAATTCTGTTTGCGGGAGGCTTGGCGTGGTGCTGAGCCTCTTTTTTTAGAGGGAGGAAGAAATGCTGGAAGAAACAACAACGATTAGAAGCAAAGCCATCTTTTCAGATGATAAAGAGCATCGCTTGCTTCTGCGGAAAGAATGGGACAGCGAGAAACCAACCGCAATGGTCATCATGATCAACCCCAACACGGCGGATACCGTCAACTTTGATATGACCACGATGTTGGTTCTCAATAACGTTAGTAAGCTTGGTTTCGGCAGCGTCAACATTGTAAATCTGTACAGCAGAATCATGGAAAAGCTCGATCTCCGTTTCAATGGCGATGATGAATTGATCGATGATGATTCGGATGCTGTGATTGAACAGTACGCTGCAATGAGCGATGCCATTATCATTGCATGGGGCACGATCGGAAAGAATACTTTGCGTGTCAGAGAACGGCAGAAATACCTGCTGGAATTGATAAAGCAGCATGCTGGCAAGATGTACCAGATCGGAAGAAATGCCTGCCATCCGCTCACGCCGGCAGTCAGAAGAGAATGGGTGTTAGAACCCTATGAAATGGAGGAAACCGAATGATAAAAACAACAAATCTCAAAGAAACCGACCAGATTCAGCCTTTGATACTCAGAGCATACATTGCAAAGAAAATAACTGCAATGATGCAGGAGTATCAGGTGGATAATTTGGATGACATCGGCTGTTTTGTAATCCTTGAAAAAGAGGAATTTGCTTGCGTTCCGATGAATGAACTAGAGTTTGTGGAAATGTTAGAAATTGGAGCAGAAAGCTATCTGCACGGTGTCAGAATCATTGATGACAGCTACGGTGAGGACATCTATCTGCCTGTTGAGGTGGTAACATGCTGAGTATACCCAAAGTAGCACAATACGCCCGGTTTTCCAGTGACAATCAGCGAAGTGAATCCATCGATGCGCAGATACGAGCCATGAATCAGTTCTGCAAGCAAAATCACTGGCAAGTCGTTTCCACTTATACCGATGAGGCAAGGTCAGCGACAACAGATAACCGACCGCAGTTTCAGCAGATGATCGCTGACAGCGGTAAAGGACTGTTTGACATTGTGCTGGTGCATAAGCTGGACCGTTTTTCAAGAGATCGTTACGACAGTGCTATCTACAAGAAGAAACTAAAGAAGAACCACGTCAAGCTTTGCAGTGTACTGGAACGCATGGACGATTCTCCGGAGAGCATTATGATGGAAGCCGTCCTGGAGGGCATGTCGGAATATTACAGTAAAAACCTGGCACGGGAAGTTATGAAGGGTATGAATGAGACAGCTTTGCAGTGCAAACATACTGGCGGCTGTCCTCCGCTGGGATACGATCTGGATGAAAACCGGCATTTGATTATCAATGAACAGGAAGCACAAGCAGTAAAAATCATCTTTCAAATGTTGCAGAGGGTTATGGCTATACAGCGATCATCGACCATCTGAACGCCCATGGTTACAAGACAAAACGAGGCAAAATGTTCGGGAAAAACAGCCTTTATGAGATTTTATCTAATGAGAAATATACCGGTGTTTTTGTGTTCAATAAGGCGGCGGCAAGAGCAGACGGGAAACGAAATAACCACGCTCAAAAGGAAAGCTACATCCGCATTGAAGGCGGTTGCCCTGCGATCATCGGGAAAAAGCTGTTTGCACAGGTGCAGCGGATCAAGGCAAAGAATAAACGGAATGCCGGACGCTATCACAGCAAGGAGTTTTACCTGCTGACTGGAAAACTGGTCTGTGATGTCTGTGGCAAGCGGATGATCGGGAATCTTCGATTCAGCGGTAGAAGCAAGACACGGCTTGCTACCTACAGATGCAATACCCATCGGGCAATGTGCAATAACAAGGAACTGAATAAGGATTATCTGGATGCCGACATTGCTGTGCTGATTGGCGAAAGGCTGAAACCGAAAACTCTAAGGCGTGCTGTTTCTAAGGTGAATCAACAGGTGCAAAAGTTCAATCATGATTTGATGCCAACCATGAAGCGATTTCTGCACAATACAATGAAGTGCAGGACAGCCTTGCTAACATCACAAGAGCAATCGAAAAGGGCATCTTCACAGATGACTTGCTCCAGCGAGCAGAACAGCTGGAAAACGAGAAAGCGAAACTGGAAACCAGACTGCACGAACTAAAGCTGCTGGAACCACTTCAATATGAAGACGTTGCATACCTGCATACCCAGTGGAAAGAGCTAAAACGAAATACCGAAGAGTTCCGCACGTTCATTCAGCAGTTTGTGAAAGCGATTCATGTGCGACCCTATGATTTTGACATTGTGCTGGATATGGGGTTTGGCGTAGTGGAGTTGACGGAGACCATTCCCATGCGGCGAGGTGAGCTGTACGAGATGTTTGATTCCAAGGTAAAGGAGCAAAGAATATGTTTGAGAAATCAAAAGGCAGATACCTGACACGAGGCGTAGATGCGGAGATACCGATTGCACTGCAAGTGATGATGTGGCAGGCTGTCGATCAGGTGCCCGAACCGAAAGACCACTTGCAGGTGTTTCGGCTCAGCGAGGAGAATGGTTTGCAGATCGTGCATCATGCCTCGGAACAGCCGCAGTTTGAAATGACGTACATTGCGGAGGCAGAAAAGCCGGTCACAGCAAAGGTGTATATCATCGATGATGGGGAGCACTGCACCATGCTGTTGGCGGAAGAGTACTAACGAACCAATACAAGCGAGCCAATACGAGTAATCCAACAAAAAAATCCAAGCCATACGCATGACTTGGATTTTTTACTGCCCGACGAACCGCAGCACAAGCGAAAAGCGAATCCGCTGAGGCGTGCGGTGCTGCACCGGGATAAAAGGATTACCCGCATTTTTTTACTGCAGTTCTTCCTCTGGTGAGAAAAATGGGAAAACGAGAAATTTCTGTTCCTTTACAAACGCTCTGCCCTCCGGTGTGTCTTTGACAAAGAAAAGAAGCGTATCACATAACGGATTGATGTTGTTGATGTGCTTATCGATCCTGCCGTTTTGATTCAGGTAAATCGCTTTGTTGTACTGCGGGATCACTGCTAAGATCACATCGGCATTTCTTTTTTTGATTTTTTGACACAGTTTGCGGAGCATGTTGATTCTGCTCCAGGTCAGAGACTTCTGTTTTTCCTTGCTTTCGATCCTCGCCAGCGTGTCCAGTGCTTCCACCGCAGGAAGCTTTGCAATGCAGGTGATGACCGGACCGCCATACGTGGTCAGCGTATAGTGGCTGGAGAGAAGCACGTCCATGTCCTCTTTCTCTGCATCGATCTCATAAGTTTCTATGATCCGGCTTGCCACAGCAGCAGTCAGCCGTTCTTTCTCCTGATACAATCCGTACGCTGAAAGATGGTCGATCAGCATTTTCCGCATCCGGCTGTACTTGGGAAATGCTACATTGCGATACATGATCGACTGGGAAGCATCGTGCTGGATGTCATCATAAATGGCATCCATTGTAAAGACAGAAAGGTCTTCCTTCCGGACAACCATATGTTCATAGAAATACACAGTCATCGCTTCCAGAACGTCTTCTTCCTCATACCTAGGTTTTGGCCCTCTTTTTTTGCCGCTCATACAGACTGCTCCTCTTCGATGGAATGGAAATGGGACTGTATCCGATTTTTCGATTCCTCATTTTTACATAATATCACAAGAGTGTCCACGTCAAAGGAGAGAAAGAGGATGTCCTGCGGAAACTTTTCCTTTAGCTTGCGGGAGAGATAGTAAAAGTGTGCGTTTTTCTTGTCGGTCGTGCTGCTGATCTTGCTTCGCAGCCGAACAAACAGCCAGGATGCGTTGGATACCATGGAAAGTGTTGTTCCCTCTGCCAGAAGCTCCAGTGACATCTTGTCATACTTCCGACAAAGGCGTACAAGTACGGCTGGATCTTCTTCTTTCCGTTCTCAACGCCCAGTTCTTCCCGCATTTTGCGAATGAAGTGACGCTGCTCCGGTACTTTCTTTCCACGCTCTGTATACCATTTCTCAAAAAGCTGATACAACTGCGGAAAGGTTTCCGGAACATTTTTGCCGTCTCTGATCTGTACAGTGATCAAATCCGCACAGTCCTGAAAGATTTCCTCCCATGGATACTGATAATTTGACATTTTTCCATTCCTGGAATTATATGTTAAATTTCAGGACGTATAACATCATGATCGAGTTTACCCCGATTCCAGTCGAGTTCGAGTTGGAGCGGTTCGGAAGTGCATCTATCGATCTTCATGAATGGATGCGTCTGCGAAAGTACGCACTGGAGTTTGTGGTCGGAAAAGGTGTAAATGCAACCAGCTTCACCGTGCTGCACACCGAAGCAGGATTCGCAGATCTCGCCAGCCATACACAGGTAAAATGGCTGGCAGACCACTTTGAGCTTCTCTGTGTTGCGGCAGATGAAAAACACCGGCACTTTCTGGATATACAATATGATGGCGTAATTCATCGGATCCCGTTTGAAGCACTTCTGCCGGACAAGATCTGTGCGACACTGTTCCGCATCGGCGTTGCGGTGGATCGTACTTTCGGAGCTTATGAAGCGATGAGCATGTACCTGCAGGCTGCTGTGGCAGCGTTACCGGTAGAGGATGCCAGACAGGTTCTGGGATGGAAGGACAGCGATACACTGCACTGGTGCGGTGCAGCTCACAGCCCGCCTGTGCTGCGGGCACATCTGGAGATGTCACCGGAGGATTACCTTGCAGAACTGAACCGTCTGATACTCCCTATGCCGTCACTGCAGTTTGTACTTTGTGCAGCAGCGGCATCCACACTGCTTGCCTACCTGAGGATCACAGAAAAGCTGCCTGCGGATTGTTTTGGCGTGTCACTGGTGGGAACTTCCTCTACCGGAAAAACGACCGCCTTAAAGCTTGCAGCCTCTTTGTACAGTTCACCGGACGACGAAAACGTCTTTACAGCATTCTACGGAACGGCAAACGCTTTGCACAGCATGCTGGGAAAACATCACGGTGTGCCGATCGCCTATGACGAAAGCACGATTCACAATGCGATCAGTATCTCTAAGGCAATACCGCACAAAGATTGTGCGACAGATGCGTCGTCAAATTTTTCGTCAGATGAAACAAAAAGCGGAGTGAATACTGGATGTATTCACGAGCATTTTTGTGAAATATGACGGGAAATTTGCAAGCAGATGGCGTGCAAAGTCGCCAGACGCTCTTTGTGCGGTGTTGCCTTTATGTTTGAGAAAAGGTGTTTTATTCTTCTGTACCGACAGTCATTTGCCGCCAACCGATTCCCAGCAGGAACCAGAACATTGGAGCATGGTAAATCAGGCTATCATTGAAAAATGCCATTAACGCATAAGATAACACTGAGAGCAGCAGTCCGGTGCAGAATGCGTCCCATTTTTCCTGCTTTCTGAAACACTTCCGGAAACCGCATACAAAGAACAGCACCAGTACACCCAGAATCAGCAGCATAGACGGAATTCCGGTATCCTGTGCCACTTGCAGATACCAGTTATGCGGTTTGTTGTACAAGGCGTACACGCCGAAGATGTTCAACAGTGCCGGCAAGTCATACTGATTCAGATAGAAAATTGTGGTGGCAGGACCGTGTCCCAGAATCCAGCAGTCCCGTAGTGCAGAAATGGTGTTTGCCCAGACAAATACTCGCCCGTTCAGATAGGGATAGCACTGCTGAAGAGATTTTGAACTGCTTACTTCCGGTACCTCTGTCAGCGGCGTTTGTCCTACGCCCAGTGCAAGCCAGTTGCCGTCTTGCCGTACCACTTCCAGCGGCGTGGCATAGCCCATCAGAAAATCCAGTCGGTCAGACTGCACCTGCACCTGACAGTGTTTCAATTCCGGTTCGGCAAAGGAACAAGTCATGCCGTCTGCATCGATTTGCGGGGTGACTTCTGTGCCGTTGCAGGTGAATGTCAGTTCCTGCGGTGTCAGATTGTTTCCCGCGGTAGCCACACTGAATGTGGTGTTCGCATTTTTTACGGAAACGGTGTTTCCATTCAAATCGATAGATAGAATCCGGAAGGTTTCCTCTTGTGCCATGCCGATCATGGTGTGCCGGAATTTTTCTGACAAAGTGTCACCGTTCCGGCTCCACAGGAATCCTACACTGCCAAAAACCACTGCGGCGGCAGTAACACCGCAAAGGCAGCCTTTGACTATCGGCTTCCAATTGGTGTGGAATGCCCAGATCAGCAGAAAGACAACTGTCAGTCCAAAGCCCAGCAGAATCGCATTCATGACCTTGGAGAGCAACAGTGCCGTTGCCAGCAGAACCGCTGCCAGAATCTGTACCAGTAAACGTTTGGTAGTTCTCGCGGGTAATCAGCGAAACTACTACCGGTAAAAGCATTGCACAGTACATGCCGAGATAGTCCGCATTGCCAAATGTCAGTGATACAGCATCGCCAACGCCGACTGTTCCCTGCAAGCCGCCCAGAAATTGCACGATTGCACTATTGTAATAGCAAATGCCGGAGCGTTCCAGCAATGCCAATACGCCCAGTACAATAGAAAGCACCGTCAGACAGCTTTTTACAAAGTCCAAAACTTCTTTTCGGTCGATCCAGTACCATGCCGCCGCAAACACGACTACGTAACCTACCAGTGCCAGATAACCCTCGTACAACATGTAGATGCCCAGCCACGATTCTGTTGCATACTCTGATGTAATAGTGGACAGCAAGCTCAATAACAAATAGAGCCCCAGCAGAATAAATACCACTGCCGTAAGACGGGTCATTGGCAATTTTCGCTTTGGGCGGAGTGCAATCTGCTCATAGAAAAACCAGATCACGCCGGCAGCCGCGATTCCCAGCAGGAAAAATTCCCGAAAAAGCTGTTCGAAATCACTGTAGCCGCCGTCTCCCAGAAAATAGGCAGACCGCACTGCCTGTGGGATTTCTACCGTCAGTGACCTTGTGAGAAACGGGAGAATGCACAGGCAGACTGCCAGTATTTTCCCCGGCAATGTCAGCTTTCGTGGTGATGTTGAAAGCTTGACGGTTGTTCGATGTTTTTGTTCCATAGAAATTTTCAACCTTTCTTTCTTCGAACCGATTTGTTTGTAATCGGTTTCGAGATTCCTTTCCACAAAATATGGTAGGCAATACCCGTACAAAGTCGCCGGACGCTCTTTGTGCGGTATTGCCGGTATATATACGGAATTGCTGGAAAGAGCTGTTTTCTTAACCGCTTCATACAGCATTTCTTCTATTATAAAAGAATTCTGGCAAAAAGTCAATCTTTTCCTTGCAAAAATCAATGCAAATATTCCAGAATTGTCTTTGCAACGCCGTCTTCTGTGTGCGATAAGGTGATTCGGTCTGCTGCTTGTTTGCAGGCATCGGAAGCGTTTGCCACTGCGACACCGATTCCGGCATAGGCAAGCATTTCTGCATCATTGTCCGCATTGCCAAATGCCAGAATATTTTCTGCCGGTATGCCGGTTTGTTCTGACAGAAACCGCAGCCCATTGGCTTTCCCTGCTTCTGCATGGGCGATTTCCACCAATTCCGGTGTGGAAGATGTTACGTAAATATCAGCGATTTCCTGTTGCACCTGTACACGAAGCCGGTCTTTTTCTGCACATTCTGGACAAATCAAATCGATGCAGTCTATTTCATGTTGATGTTCCAGCAAAAACGCTGTCATATCGCTACTGGTTTTCGTGTTCGTTTTAAATATGCTTGCAGCGTTGCCGCCTGTCGGTACTTTTCCGGATTGTTCAGATATTCTTCCGGTGCGTACATCTGTCCGCCTATGCCGGCTTCTATCAGAAAAGTTCCTGCCGTTTGCTGCATTTTCAGCAGATCCAGAACTGCCTGCTCCGGCAATGTCCATGCACACAGCAGTTTTCCGGCAGGCAATTCGGAAACCGCTGCTCCGTTGGAGGTGACGGCATAACGAATGCCAGCAAAATGACGAATTTTTTCCGGCAGTGCTGTAAAGGCACGCCCACTCGCTACAACAATGCAAATGCCCTGCGAAATTGCCTTTGTCAGAGCATCTTCCGCGACAGCAGACAGGGTGCTGTCCGCTGGAGCAGTGTGCCGTCCAAGTCCAGTGCAATCATTTGTACCATGAAAAAACCTCTCTCTGTTATTTTTGGGAAAAACCCTTCATATAGTATACCACACGATTATGTATTGCACATGAACACATGCCGGTACTGCATGAAATCGGAAAATGGAGGGAAGAACTATGTACCACAGCTGGAATTTGCGAAAACTGCTTCGATATATTGCCTTTGATATGGCACTGGTGCTTGCGGCAATTCTCCTGACGCGGGCAGGCAGACAACACTTTGCGGCGGTGGACAGTGCCGGCGGTGTTTCCCTGCCGGTGCTGATGTACCACAGCATTGCACCAGTGCCGGAAACCCAGTATTGCATTTCTCCGGAAACGCTGGAATCCGATCTGCAATATTTACAGGAGCATCACTACACAGCAGTATCTCCGGAAGAATTGATCGCCTATACAGAGGGTACTGATGACTTGCCGGAGAAGCCGGTGCTGCTGACATTTGACGACGGCTTATATAACAACCTTAGTCTGGCACTGCCGTTGTTGGAAAAGTATGATATGTGTGCGGTGATTTCCGTTGTGGGCAGTTTTGCAGATGTCTATGCTCCGGACGCTCCTCACAACGATATATATTCCTATCTGACGTGGGAAGATATACAGCAGTTAGAAGATTCCGGACGGATCACTCTCGGAAGTCACACCTATGACATGCATGAAAACGGCACCCGCAGGGGCTGTGCCAAAATGGAACAGGAAACGGAGGAAGCCTATCACGAAGCACTGTATACAGATCTTTCCATGCTGCAAACGGAATTTCAGGAAAATCTACACATACAGCCTACAGTGTTTGCCTATCCCTATGGATTTGTCTGTCCGGAGAGTAAACCGGTGCTGGAAGAACTGGGCTTTCAGATTACGCTGACTTGTCTGGAAAAGCCGAACTTCATTACCAGAAATCCAGCGTGTCTATATGGCATCAACCGTTACAACCGATTTGGAAATTGCAGTACTGCGGAAATTATGAGGCAGATTCTGCCGGACGAAAAATAGGGAGGTCTTTCATTATGCACAGACGGTTTCATAAAAGGCGGTGGACGCTGACTTGCTTTCTGGCGGCAATGGTGATTCTGCCGACTGCTGCGGTTCTGCAAAAAGATAATGATGCACAAAATAAGTCTGCCGCACATGCCTATGCCGAAAAAGAGGGTGCTGCACAGTCTGTTTCATGGAATGTGGTTTCCGACGGCTATGGCTGGGAGGAAGAAACCGCACCAGTAGCAGCAGAAATTCCGGTGGAACTGCCGGAACAAAAAGCCTCCGCAGATGCCGGTGAAAAGCCATATCCGGAAAGCTGGAATCTTAGTTCAGACACCAGTGTGCAACGTACCAGTTATGGCACGTATTCCGGCACACGGTTTTTCAGTTTGTTTTCCGCGGGGCAGGTACAGAACAAAACCAGTATTCCCAACAATACGCTGATTGCAGAGAGTACGGCAGCACCGGCATTCACGATCGAAACCAGCGGCGAACCGCAGGTGTTGATTATGCATACGCACACGACAGAATCTTTTGAACCGTATGTGCGGCAAAATTTTGATCCAGCGTTCAACTATCGGACAACAGATCCGGCGTATAATATGGTGTCGGTTGGAGATGCTATTACTGCACAGCTGGAGGCTGCCGGCATTGGCGTGATCCACAATACGACCATTCACGACTACCCTTCCTACAACGGTTCCTATGACCGTAGTGCTGAAACAGTCAGGCAGATTTTACAGCAGTATCCGTCTATTCGGGTGGTGCTGGACATTCATCGGGACGCAATTCAAAAGGATAACACACTGATACAGCCGGTTGTGGAAATCAACGGGAAAGAATCTGCACAAGTGATGATTATTTCGGGGTGTGATGACGGTACGATGAACATGCCGAACTACATGCAGAATTATCACTTTGCCTGTCGGTTACAGGAAAATATGGAGGGCATGTATGCAGGACTGACCAGACCAATTCTGTTTGATTACCGACACTATAATCAAGATCTGACTACGGGCAGTCTGCTGATGGAAATCGGCACCCACGGAAACACGCTGGAACAGGCACAGTATGCCGGTGAACTGGTGGGAAAGGCTCTGGCTCAGACACTTTTGAAATTGAAAAAGGAATAAAAGCAACATGAAACAAACTCATCGCCGCCGTTGGAGGCGGCTTTTGCAAGGGCTGTGTCTTTACGGATTGCTCTGCGGGTTTTTCTGGGCATATCTGACTGTGCAGACACGTTCACAAAACCGTATGACCCATACTCCCGCCGCTATGGCACAATTGACCATACAGCCGAACCAGACGGCATCACTTTGCCTTGCGGCACAGGAGTATCGTTGGGAACTGCCGCGGTTGGATTCTCAGTGGCTCTGGCTGGCAGCACTGCCGGACACTGCCGGAAATGGTGCGGTACTGCTTTGGCAGCTGCTGACAGACTGGTAAAGGATCACTGTATTTCCAGATTCTCTGAAAATTTTCTGTGAACATCTCGGAATATTTCCGCAGAACCTCTTGCATTTATCCTGAGAATGTGCTATAATAAATAAGTCGTCAGACAAGAAAGATACGATTCTGATGATGTTTTTCCGATATGCGCCTGTAGCTCAGCTGGATAGAGTGTTAGACTCCGACTCTGAAGGTCGTGCGTTCGAATCGCATCAGGCGTACCAACCCACCTAAGGTTTTACTTTAGGTGGGTTTTGTTTTTATCAGCGTGCGGAAAGGAGTGCGTTTTATGCAGCGGCAGAATATTGACAGCGGCAACGCGTTCGACTGGGGAAAGACTTCTCAAGATTACGGAAAGTTTCGGGACATCTATCCCCTGTTATTTTATCAGAAAATAGTAGAGAGAAATTGCGGCACTGCCGGACAGGAAGTGTTGGACATCGGAACAGGAACGGGTGTTCTGCCCCGAAATATGTACCGGTTCGGGGCACATTGGACAGGCAGCGATATTGCTCCAAATCAGATCGCAGAGGCAAAACGGCTTTCGACGGGTATGGAAATCTCCTATCTTGTTTTGCCGGCGGAGGAACTGGACTTTGCCGAAAAGCAGTTTGACTGCATTACTGCCTGTCAGTGCTACTGGTACTTTGACAATCAAAAAGCGTCTCCGGTATTTGCAAGGTTCTGAAGCCGCACGGGAAACTATTTCTGCTCTGCATGGAGTGGCTGCCATATTCAGACAAGATTGCTGAAGCCAGCGAAAACCTGGTGTTGCAGTATAATCCAAAATGGAGTGGTGCTGGAGAAACCAAGCACCTGATTTCCGTTGCACCGGAACTGTTGGAATACTTTGATCTGACCTATCACGAGGAATACGAATTGGACGTGCCCTTTACCCGCACCAGCTGGAACGGTCGTATGAAAGCTTGCCGCGGTATCGGAGCTTCGCTGTCGCCGGAAGAAATTGCGGCATGGGAAAAAGAACATTTGCAGTTGTTGGAGCGTATTGCACCGGAGGCATTTTCGGTACGGCATTATGCGGCAATTGCGGAACTGCGAAAGAAGTAAATATGCATCGGATACAAGCAAAAAACATCTTATCTGCCACAAATGGTATGAATCTGTATCGTGGCTGCACACACGGCTGCATCTATTGCGACAGCCGTTCGGCATGCTATCAAATGGAACACGATTTTGAAGATGTGGCAGTGAAAGAAAACGCTCCACAGTTGCTGGAGGAAGCTTTGCGGAGAAAGCGGCGGCTCTGCATGATCGGAACCGGTGCCATGAGCGATCCGTATTTACACTGCGAAGAACAACTGGGGCTGACACGGCAATGCTGGAATTGATTGCAAAATATGGATTTGGTGCAACGGTATTGACGAAGTCAGATCGCATTTTAAGAGATCTGGATCTGCTGCAAAAGATTCAGCAGAATGCAAAGTGTGTGGTGCAGATGACGTTGACCACGTGGGACGAAACGCTCTGTCGCATTCTGGAACCCCATGTCTGCACCACCAGACGGCGGTATGAAGTGCTGAAGATCATGCGGGCAAATGGAATTCCAACGGTGGTATGGCTCACGCCGATTTTGCCGTTTTTAAATGATACAGAGCAAAATCTCCGCGGCATTCTGGAATACTGTTTTGATGCTGGTGTAAAAGGCATTTGCTGTTTCGGTATGGGCGTTACTCTGCGGGAAGGCGATCGGGAATTCTTTTATGCACAGTTGGACAAGCATTTCCCCGGCATGAAAGAGCAGTACATGCGTCGGTTTGGGAATGCCTATGAGTGTCCTAGTCCGAATCAGGCACGGCTCATGACAATTTTCCGCGAGTCTTGTGCCAAGTATGATGTCATGTATGAACCAAATCAAATTTTCGCCTACTTGCGGGAGTTTCCGGAATGTCATCAGCAGTTGTCTTTGTTTTAGTGTGTTGTATGAACGCTAAGAAAACGCTGCATAAAGCCCGTCTGACGGCTTTGCCTGCCATCTGCTTGCAAATTTCTCGTCATCATAAAAGTAAAATCGTCATAAAAGTAAAATCGTCCTGAAGAAGCAGACTTTCTTCAGGAGATTTTGTTGTTATTTTCCGGTAGGTGCTTTCGTTTCCAGCCAACGCAGCATTTCGTGGAACCCGTCTTCTGTCATGGGATACGTCTGTTCCTCCTCGATGTCTGCCAGTTCCGAACAAAGACGGCTGTGCCAGATCTGCACGGTGAAGTTCTCCCCCGGTATGATCTTATAGCTAAGCTTGCCGTAGCTGCCGGTAAAGGTGTTTCCGAATTCAAAATAGGTGTACTGTGGAATGTCATAGACTTTCGATGCAGGATTTTTTCGCATGTTCTTTTTCTCCTATGCCAGCCGCCTGAAGCAGCGGAATGACTTCTTTTAAATTTTCGCGATGCCAAACAAGCGGTCCCTGTCCCCTGCTTCCGGCGGTGTCAGGTCGGGAACCAGAATCACATTACAGTGTGCGGACAGCCCTGCGGTAATGCCGTTGGGCGAATCCTCAATTGCCATGCACTGTTCCGGCGGCAAGTGCAGAACCTTTGCCGCCACCAGATAGATGTCCGGATCCGGCTTGCCGTGAAGCACCTGATCACCGCCGACAATTTGCGGAAACTGCCCAGCCAGTCCAGCCAGTTCCAGCCGCTGTTCTGCCAGTTCTTTGGAGGTGGCGGTGGCAATGGCATAAGGCAGTCCGGATTCACGGCAGAATTGCAGCAACTCTGCAATGCCGGATTTCTGTTCTACGCCGTGCTCTGCAATATACTGGGAAACCAGTTCCCGCCGGCGGTCACGTACTTTGAAATAGTCAAAGTTTTCTCCGTAAAGCTGCCGGAAATAAGGCAGGGCGTGGGCGGCACAGCAGCTTCGGACATGCAGGGCGGCTTCTTCTGACATGGGATACCCCAGTTCCTTTGCACTTTGCAGCCAGCAGTGGAAATAGATTTTTTCCGTATCCAGCAATACACCGTCCATATCAAAAATCAATCCGCGAATGGTGCTCACTGGTTCTGTCCTCCTGCATTGGTCAGCATCTGCCGCAGGGCTGCCAAGTCGAAACCATTTACCATGGAATCGGTGTACACGTCAGCACACTGATATGCCTGTTGGGAAATGGTTTCACTGCCCAGCAGATAGCGGCACAGGCGAACGGCATCGGCAATGTTGACGGTACCGTCCAGTGTGACATCACCCTTCTGCCATGTCGGCTGTGCAGAAGTTTCTGTGGTTGATGTGGTTGTGTCACTTTCGCTGACAGAAGACGAAGCTGTTGTTGCTTCTGTAGAAGTCGTAGTTGTTTCAATTGCAGTTGTTGTGGTGGTTTCGGTAGTGGTAGTCACTTCTGTCGTTGTTGCAGGTGTCGGTGTGGGTGTTGTACCGTTTAGGTAAGCAGATACCTGCTCCGACCAGTATTTTCCCATGCAGGCGTAGCGGCTTCATTGGGGTGTACGCCGTCCTTTAATCCCGTTTTCACATCTACAACACTGTTGATGTCTGCAAACCGAATTCGTGCTCCGGCAGCCTGCTTTTTCTCTACCAGTTCTTTGACAGAGGCATTGTAGTTGTCTACGCTCTGCTCTACCAGTGCTGTAAATTCTTCCGGATTGTTTTCATAGGAATAGCCGCTGGACTGATATGCCCAGAGCCAGTCATGCCGTACTGATACGTCAATATCCGGTACTGATGCCACGAACAGCATGCTGTTGCTGTCTATGCTGTCCAGCAACTTGTCTACCAGTTTTTCCAGACGGTCTGTAATGCCGGCATTCTGGTTGTCCAGCAGATCATTGGTGCCGATTTGCAGCAGGACAATATCCGGATCGTATGCTTCGATCATATTGCCTGTGACATTGTTATTGTAATAAGTTGTGTCAAAAATGGTTTCATACAGTCCCTGCCGACTTCCGATTTTCTCAATGGCATAGCCGCTGTAGCCGGCATGGGCGGGGTCATACTGGAATGTTACGCCGTCAGAGGTGGTGTAGGAAACGGAATCAGACCAGTTGTTTTTCGGTCCTACCATATCGAAATTGGTAAACCCTTTTTGCTGCATTTCGTAGCAAAAGTATTTCCGATAGCCGTTGTCCCCGTTGATATAGCCGTCTGTAATGGAGTCTCCCATTGCCAGAATCCGTACCGGTTCTGTAGTGTCTTCTGCGGCAACCGGTGCAGCTGCCATACCGGCTGCAAGGGGCAGCACGCCGATGCAAAGTCCTGTTAAAACGGCAAGTATTTTTTGTTTCATCATATTATTCTTCCTTTCATGTAATTCCTTATTCCTGAATCAATTTGACAAGAGCATCTGCGATCACAGTGCCACCCTCGTCATTTGGGTGTTGTCCGTAAACGGTTTTTGAAGCATCTGACGGGTCTGCCAACAGGGAGGCAACATCAAAATAAGTCGCTCCGTTGTCCTTGGCAATGCCTCCACCGTTTCGTTATAGGCAGTTCGAATTCCATCCAATTCTGGTGTCATGTCAAACGGCGGAGAGTTCCACAAAATCGTGCGAATGCCGGCATCGGTACAAGTTCTGGTGATCTTCCGGACATCTGCTTCGATTTCTTCCGGTGTGGCATGACCGGTGCCGCCATAAGGTCCGCTGATGATGTCGTTGGTGCCGAATGCCACAGTAATCAGGTCTGCACCGGCAACAGCACGATTCAGCCAGTTGCCCTGCTGGGCACAGTCGGAAGCACGGGCATAGCCAATTCCTAGATTCCACAGGCTGTAATCCTCTGTGCCCAACTGATCCAGCAGCTGGGCTGCCCAGAACTGATACTCAAATTCGGAAGTCTGGCATCCCTGTGTGACAGAGTCCCCCAGCGTGACAATTCGGGTCTTGACTTTTCGGTCACAGCCCACAAGCTGGGGCACAGGAATTTCATTGGTGTAGAGGAATCCTTTTCCGTCCCCTTTATCTGCATAGGCATAGGTCAGGTTAGACATGGCAATTGCCGGAATATTCGTGCCGTTGACTGTCCATTCCCACAGCAGATAGTGTCCTTCCGGCACGTTCAGCGTTACGGGATCGCTCCAGAAAGTTTCGTCCGGAGCGACTTCTTTGGTCGCACTGCCGGAAAAGGTCACGGCTGCGGAAACTGTTGGTTCCACGTTGGCATTGAATTCCGTGCCGCCGTCATAGACAGTTGCCTTTTCAATGGTGTAGCTGCCGCCGGACATGCCCACATAACTTTCGCTGCCGTCACCCCATGTGGAATCTACCGTATTGGAAAAGTAAAACCGGTAGTCATACTCCCCTGCCGCTTCTACCGGAAACCATGCCCGATAGGTCACATGTTCTGCGTTTTTGATAACGGTATTGCTGCCGGTAGAAATCACGGTATTGGACACGTAAGTATCCAGCAGAGAAAGTTCCTGATCTGCTGTTGAAGTAGTTTCGGCACTTTCTTCTGTTGGCGTACTTGATGTGCCGCAGCTTGCAAAAGCTATGGTCAATGCTGCCGTTGTCAGAAGTGCCAAAATTTGTTTAAATTGGATTTTTTTCATACAACGCCCCCTGCCTTTTTCATCATGACTCATTGTAGCACGGCAATTTTCTTTTGTCAAGGACAATTTTATGCTTTTTCTTTTGCAATTGTTTTTAAAACAAATTTATGCACAATAAAATTGCAGCGTTGTTAGAATTTTTTTATACGAAACGCTTGCTTGTAGAGCAAGAATATGCTATAATAAAAATGTTCGTGAGAAAATTGGCATGAAAGATGTATGCCACAACTGAAAAAAAGGAGAATTGAAATGAAAAAACGCATCTTTGCGGGAATTACGGCAAGCATTCTTGCTCTTTCCTGTGCCGCACAAGTGCCGGCAATTTTGTCCGCTTCGGCTGCTGGAAATTATGAAATGCAGTTGAATATCAAATTGAACGGTGAAAAGAAAGCAATCAGCCCGTATATCTACGGTGTGAACGAAGCCGGAAATTCAACCAGTTTGAAAAAAGTGACAACGCATTCGCTGCGGCAAGGCGGCAATCGTTTTACCGGCTACAACTGGGAAAATAACTATTCCAATGCCGGTCGGGACTGGAACGATAGTTCTGACACAAACATGGGAGATATGACAGACGGTCCGGCATATCAGGCACGCCGACTGTCGAAGGAAGCTGCTGAAAACAACGTAGACTACAAAATGGCAACGCTGCAAATGGCGGGTTATGTTTCCGCAGATAAAAATGGAACTGTGGAAGCTTCGGAAGCAGCACCGTCCTCTCGTTGGAATAAGGTGGAATTTCAGAAAGACGGTGCACTGTCTGACACGCCGGATCTGACGGACGACACGGTATACATGGACGAGTATGTCAATTATCTGATCAATAATCTGGGGGATTCTACAACTTCTACCGGTATTCAGGGCTATAATCTGGACAATGAACCGGTACTCTGGAATGATACACACCCACTGCTGCACAAGGACGAAGTTTCCAACAGCGAACTGATCTCCAAGTCGGTTGCTCTGGCAAAGGTGGTAAAAAATCTTGACCCCAATGCAGAAATTTACGGTCCGGCATTCTGGGGCATTCTCCCCTGCGTACAGGCAGGAAGCGGCGACAACTTTAAGGATCCGGATTGGGAAGCTGTCAAAGGACAGTATTCGTGGTATATGGATTACTACCTGAAACAAATGGCAGATGCAGAGCAGGAAAACGGCAAACGACTGTTAGATGTGGTTGACGTTCACTACTATGCACAGGACTGCGAAACAGATGACGGCATTTTGCAGGCGGCGAGAAGCCTGTACGATCCGAATTACAAGGAAAACAGCTGGCTGACACAGTGGTTTGGGGGTTCGTTCCCGTTCCTCACCAGAATGCAGGAGTCTATTGACAAGTACTATCCGGGTACCAAGCTGGCACTGACGGAGTACAATCTGGCAAACATCAGCAAGGAATCTACAACTGGAAAATCTGTAATTTCTGCCATTGCAGAAACTGAGGCGTTGGGAGCTTTTGCCGATCAGGGCGTATATCTGGCAACCTATTGGGGAACGCTTTCTCTTTGTCCGTATGTGACTAGTGCGATCAACCTTTACACCAACTATGACGGAAACGGCGGTGCATTTGGAGATACTCTTGTGGAGTCCTCCTCTGCTGACCTGTCTAAGGCAGCAATCTTTGCAGCAATTGATGGTTCTGATGACAGTGAAGTGACCACAGTGATTTCCAATAAGGATAAGGAAAATACAGAGAAAGCGGTTATTTCTCTGGAAGGCACAGACACTGAATATCAGAGTGCTGTTGTCTATGCTATCACACAGGACAGCAGCGATATTCAGATTCTGGATGTGCAGAATGATGTTTCCGGCAATCAGGTAACTGTAGAACTGCCGCCGTTGTCTGTGGCTCAAGTGGTGATTTCTGACGAAAAAACCAATGTGACAATTCCGGAAAAACCGAATATTGAAATCAAAAAGACCACTTACAATATCAGCGATTTGTCGACAAATACCGCAGGCAATCCGATGATTCCGCTGGGTGACAAGGAACACCTGAAAGAAATTATTGTGAACGCTACTGTATCTTCGAATGCCGGCTCTTCGTGGGCTGTCGGCGGCGGAGCTCTCTGCTTCAACGAAGTCGTGAAAAAGGGTTCCTCCTCTGCTGGCGTTTGGGGAAGCAAGTCTTTCCAATACCGTCTGGGCACAAGTGATATAACAGTTCCTTTTGACGATCAGTTCACCATTCCTTTGGATGATGGCAAGAGTGAAGATATTACTGGTTCCTGCAATGATGAAAGTGCAGAATTGCAGAACTGGTGGGCTTCTTCTGAAAACGATTCCAAAAACGGCGAAGATATTTCTACTACGTTTAATACAGTGACATTGGTGTATGAATACAATTATGACAAACCGGACGAAACGACTACAACACCGGCAGAAACCACCACGACAACAGAAACAACGATGACAGAATCCACTTCGGAAACTGTTTCTGAAACCACTGCTTCTACAGAAGAAACAGCATTGACTACAGAGAGTACCACTGCTTCAACAGAGAGCAGCGACACCACTGCTGTGTCCTCGGAAGAAACAACCACGACTGCAACAGAAACTACCTCTGCTGCAACTTCTTCTGAACAGGTAAACCCGTCCGCAGTTTTGTATGGCGATGTTACGCTGGATGGCAGAGTGGATATTACTGATGCGGTGCTGCTGAACAAGGCAACTGCTGGTCAGGTAGAACTGAATGTACAGGCAAAGGGCAATGCAGACTGCAACGCTGATGGACAGACGGACAGCAATGATGCGGTTTGTCTGCTGCGGTTCTTAGTGCATATCATCAATACATTACCGGAACAGTAAGCCTCTGCAAATATTTATGACAACGAAAGCCACTCCGATTTTGGAGTGGCTTTTTGTTTGGATTCGTTTAAGACAATACCGCACAAAGAGCGTCT
>ENA-OQDW01000308-OQDW01000308.1-human-gut-metagenome-genome-assembly--contig:-NODE-308-length-21299-cov-2.001181_pt1 | contig 21299 bp, 23 predicted proteins | sample MGYA00242784_ERZ504613 | MGnify/ENA primary metagenome ERZ504613 (study PRJEB26092, sample SAMD00036330) | human gut metagenome | host: Homo sapiens | study: EMG produced TPA metagenomics assembly of...
GGCTCCGTCGGGATTATGGCCTACGGGTGGAGCTTGGCTGTGCCGTCATTTGTGGGAACGTTATCTTTATACAGGCGATATGGAGTTTCTCCGTTCGGCTTATCCTATCATGAAAGAAGCCGGTAAGTTTTTTGATGAAATAATGGTGAAGGAACCGTTACATAACTGGTTGGTGGTATGCCCGAGCAATTCTCCGGAGAATACTCATGCGGGCAGTAATGGAAAAGCGACTACGGCTGCTGGGTGTACTTTGGATAACCAACTGATATTCGATTTATGGAATCAGATAATCACTACCGCCCGATTATTGGGTACGGATGCTGAATTTGCCACCCATTTGGAACAGCGTTTAAAGGAAATGGCACCCATGCAGATAGGACGTTGGGGGCAATTGCAGGAATGGATGACAGATTGGGACAATCCGCAGGATGTGCACGTCATGTGTCACACCTTTATGGTTTGTTCCCCAGTAATCAGATTTCTCCTTACCGTACTCCCGAATTGTTTGATGCGGCACGTACTTCGCTGATCCATCGTGGCGATCCGTCTACCGGATGGAGTATGGGATGAAGGTATGTTTGTGGCTCGTCTGTTGGATGGTGATCATGCTTATAAACTGATAACCGATCAGTTGACTCTCGTACGTAACGAGAAGAAAAAAGGAGGAACTTATCCTAATTTGTTTGATGCCCATCCACCTTTTCAGATTGACGGTAATTTTGGTTGTACGGCGGGTATCGTAGAAATGCTGATGCAGAGCCACGATGGTTTTATTTATTTACTTCCCGCATTGCCGGCGCAATGGAAAGAGGGAAGCGTGAACGGGATTATAGCTCGTGGAGGTTTTGAATTGGATTTGAGTTGGAAGAATGGTAAAGTGAGCCGGTTGGTGGTGAAATCCCGTCATGGGGGAAACTGTCGTTTGCGTTCTTTAAATCCGCTGGCAGGCAAAGGCTGAGAACGGCAAAAGGGAGAATCCGAATAAATTGTATGCCATACCCGAAATCTTGCAACCGATTATAAATAAAGAAGCGAAATTGAATAAAGTTGAGTTGAAAAAAACTTATCTTTATGATCTGGAAACCAAAGCAGGTGAAGAATATATATTCTTAGGTAAGTGATGATTCTTGCACTGATTGTAAGGATGAAAAATAGTAAAAAGAAGAAATATGAAAAGAACAGGATTAAACATTATTTGCTCATTGTTGCTGGCAGGTGGAATGTGTGCATGTACTGCCACTCCTAAACAGACCGAAGAAATCAAATGGAGCGAACGTATGGCTCAGTCGGAAATGCAACGTTTCCCTGAGCTTGGATGATAGAAAAAGCGAAAAAGCCTCGTTGGGGCTATACGCACGGACTGGTGGTGAAATCCATGTTGGAGGAATGGAAACACACCGGTGACACAGCCTATTATAATTATGCAAAAATATATGCAGACAGTCTGATAGACACTGACGGTAAGATAAAGACCATGAAATATCTTTCTTTTAATATTGATAATATCAATGCCGGAAAGATTTTATTCGATTTTTATGAAAAGACGGGAGACGGGCGTTATAAGGTGGCGATGGATACTCTTCGCAAACAACTGGCCGAACAGCCCCGTACCAGTGAAGGCGGTTTCTGGCACAAACTGATATATCCGCACCAGATGTGGCTGGATGGTATATTCATGGCTTCTCCTTATCTGGCTCAATATGGTAACGTATTCAAGGATACTACGGTCAATGCCGATATTGTGAATCAAATAAAGCTGATTGCCCGTAAAACGTATGATCCTAAAACCGGTTTGTTTTATCATGGTTGGGATGAGAGCAAGACACAAAATTGGCAAATAAGGAAACCGGGTGCTCACCCAACTTCTGGAGCCGCAGTATAGGCTGGTATGCCGCTGCCGTGGTGGATGTATTGGACTATATGCCGGTGCAGTTCGAAGGACGCGACAGCATTATGACGATTATAAATACGTTGGCCGAAGACATTGTAAAATACCAGGAGCTTGAAACAGGGGTATGGTGGCAGGTGACTGACCAGAATAACCGTAAAGGAAATTATCTGGAATCTTCCGCTTCATCGCTTTTTGTATATTTTCTGTGTAAGGCTGTAAACAAAGGATATATTCCTGTGGAGTATAAACGGCCGCAGAGCGTGGATTCAACGGTTTGATAAAACAATTCATTAAAGAAGAGCCTGATGGTTCATACACTATTACCAACTGTTGTGCTGTTGCAGGATTAGGCGGTAAAGGAAACCGGATGGAAGTTTTGCTTATTACATAGGTGAGCCGGTGATAGAGAACGATCCGAAATCAGTAGGTTCCTTTATTTTGGCGGCTATTGAATATGAGAAAATGAAGTAGTAGGAATAATCTGAGAAAGATGAGGACATTTGTCAAAAAAGTCTTCATCTTTTCTCATAAGATCAAGAGCTTTTTAAAAAAGATAACCGCCTTTTTTAAAAAACATAAGGACCTTTTTTTAACACCTTGTTGTTTTGATAAAAGCTCTTGTTTAGAGATTGTTAATTAATTAATAAACGAATTTGAAAATACAATGATGAACAGACACGCATTACTTTCCTTATTGGCTTTATTGCTATGTTACTCTACTTCCTTGCCGGCGCAGAAAGCGAAAACGTATATTCCCTGGAAGAATGGCAAACTGGTGGTGTCCGAGGAGGGACGCTACCTGAAGCATGAAAATGGAGTACCTTTCTTCTGGTTGGGTGAAACCGGATGGCTGATGCCGCAACGCTTGAATCGTGACGAGGTTTCTTACTATCTGAATAAGTGCAAGGATGCCGGATATAACATGGTGCAGGTGCAGGTATTGAACGGTGTGCCTTCCATGAATATTTACGGTCAGTATTCCATGATAGACGGTTTTAATTTCAAGGATATCAACGCAAAGGGATTTATGGATATTGGGACCACATGGACTATATTATTAAAAGTGCCGCTTCACGGGGCATCTATATAGGGATGGTATGTATTTGGGGAACTCCCGTGGAACAAGTTGATGAATGAAAAAGAAGCCGTGGCATACGGTAAATTTCTTGCGGAACGTTACAAGGATGAGCCGAATATTATTTGGATGATAGGAGGGGATATCCGTGGTGATAATAAGACGGAGGTATGGGATGCGTTGGCAAACAGTATCCGTAGCATAGACAAAGGTCATCTGATGACTTTCCATCCGCGTGGACGTACCACGTCGGCTACTTGGTTTAATGACCGCGAATGGCTGGATTTCAATATGTTCCAAAGCGGACACCGTCGTTACGGGCAGCGTAATGGTGATGGTGACTATCCTATCGAAGAGAATACGGAAGAAGATAACTGGCGTTTTGTGGAAGCCAGTCAGGCAAAGACTCCGTTGAAACCGGTAATTGATGATGAACCTATTTATGAAGACATTCCACAGGGACTGCATGATCCCAATGAAACCCGTTGGAATCAGCACGATGTGCGTCGTTATGCCTATTGGTCGGTATTCGCCGGATCATTCGGGCACTCATACGGTCATAATGATATCATGCAATTTATCCGTCCCGGATATGGAGCCTCTTTCGGTGCCGACGGACGTAAGAAAGCATGGTGGGATGCTTTGGAAGACCCCGGTTTCAATCAGATGAAATATCTGAAGAACTTGATGCTGACTTTTCCTTTCTTTGAACGTGTGCCCGATCAGAGTGTGATTGCAGGAACTAACGGCGAACGCTATGACCGTGCCATCGCTACCCGTGGAAATGACTATTTGCTGGTTTACAATTACTCAGGACGTCCTATGCAGATCGATTTGAGCAAAATCAGCGGTGCGAAAAAGAATGCATGGTGGTATAGCGCGAAGGACGGTAAGTTGGAATATATCGGTGAGTTTGACAGTAAAGTCACTCCTTTCCAGCATGATAGCGGTTATCTGAGCGGCAATGATCAGGTTCTGATTGTTGTGGATTCTGCGAAGGATTATGTGCAGAAAGCTTGGACAGCCTTGCCGGATGCCATACAGAAATGGAATAAGTAAGAAATATGCATATCATGAAAAAACAAGTATTATTAATCATTCTTTTGGCACTTCCGTTGTGGTTGAAAGCAGCGGATGTTTCGGTTACCGGCCTGCGTACCGAGCAGATGGTAGATCCCATGGGGCTGGATACTGCTGTCCCTCGTATGAGCTGGCGGCTGGAATCTTCTCAAAGAAATGTGATGCAGACCGCTACCGGATTTTGGTTGCCTCTTCTCCTGAACTTTTAGCACAGGATAAAGGGGATTTGTGGGATTCCGGAAAAGTGGAATCCGATGCGTCCGTATGGATTCCTTATCAAGGGAAGCGTTTGAAAAGCAATCAGCGTGTTTACTGGAAAGTGAGAAGCTATACCAATCGAGGTGAGACAGAATGGAGCGAGCCTGCCCGATGGGGGATGGGACCTTTAGGTGAGATTCATTGGGGAGGACGATGGATAGGTTGGGACGCTGCGTTTGCATGGGATCGGGAAGATTCACACAGCCGTTTGAGCTCTCGTTATTTACGCACGGAATTTAAAACGCAAGCCAAGGAGATAAAGTATGCTACCCTTCATTTGTGTGGTTTGGGAATGTACGAACTGTTCATTAACGGTCAGCGGATAGGTGATCAGGTATTGGCGCCGGCTCCAAGTGATTATCGTCGTACTGTGCTTTACAATTCTTTTGATGTCACTAAACAGGTTGCCGGAGGAAATGCCGACAATGCCATCGGAGTGACCCTGGGCAACGGACGTTTCTACACTATGCGTCAAAATTACAAACCTTATAAGATTCCTACTTTTGGTTACCCCAAGTTACGTTTGAATCTGATTATAGAATATACCGACGGCAGTATACAGCGCATCAACAGTGATGAGAAATGGCGTTTGACGGCTCAAGGGCCTATACGTAGCAATAATGAATACGATGGTGAAATTTACGATGCCCGTATGGAATTGGGAAACTGGACACAGCCCGGTTATGATGATTCCAAATGGCTGAAAGCGCAACGTGTTTCATTGCCGTACGGTACACTTCGTGGCAATACCGCTCCCAACATGAAAGTGATGAAAACGCTGAAGCCGGCTGTCTTCAAGCAATATGGTAACCGTTATATGATTGATTTCGGTCAGAATATGGCAGGATGGGTGCGTATTAACATAGCGAAAGCCGCTGCGGGAGATACGATTTGCATACGTTATGCCGAACGGGTAAAGAATGACGGTACGGAACTGGATGTGGAAAATCTCCGCCATAGCCAGAGTACGGATTATTATATCTGCAACGGTAAAGAAAACAACACTTCCTGGAGTTCTCGTTTTTCTTATCATGGATTCCAATATGTAGAAGTGACAGGTTATAAAAATCTGAAAGCGGAAGATTTGGTTGCTGAAGTAGTATATGATGACTTGGAAGATAACGGTACTTTCGAATGTTCCAATGATATCATGAATCGGGTTTATCGGAATGCCTGGTGGGGGATTTCCAGTAATTATAAAGGAGTGCCTTTGGATTGTCCCCAGCGTGACGAGCGCCAGCCCTGGCTTGGCGACCATGCTATGAACGTGGGGGAAGTTTCATGTTCAATAATGGAAACACCTATGCCAAATGGGCGGATGACATCCGTGAAGCGCAGCGTGAAGACGGTTGTATTCCTGATATTTGTCCGGCTTATTACAATTATTATACATCGGAAATGACGTGGTCATCCACATTTCCGGTAATCTGTGATATGGTTTATGAACAGTTCGGCAATATCGAACCTATTCGTAAAAATTATGCCGCTATCAAGAAATGGATGCACCATATACGCAGTGAGTTCACTACAGAGGATGGAGTGATTAACGCCGATAAATACGGTGACTGGTGTATGCCTCCCGAATCACCGGAATTGATTCACAGTCAGGACCCTGCCCGCAAGACGGATGGAGCGCTGATTGCTACAGCCTACTATTATAAGGTATCGCAAATGCTGGCCAAGTTCGCCCGTTTGCAAGGTTTGGAAGATGAGGCGAAGGAATTCGAGAAGGATGCAGCAAAAATTAAAGACTGCTTCAATGCCCGTTTCCTTACAGTTAAGAAGGGAACTTCTCCGGTACAAATGCCCCATGTTCTTTATCCCGACAGCATATTCTATGGTAACAATACAGTGACGGCTAATATCCTGCCACTGGCTTTCGATATGGTGCCTGAAGCCTATAGGGAAGAAGTGGAAAAAAATGTAATAACAGGCATTATTACCCGGAATAAAGGTCACATCAGCAGTGGGGTGATAGGTATGAATTGGATGATGCGTGAGCTTACCCGTATGGGGCGTGGCGATGTTGCTTTCTTGTTGGCAAGCAACAAAACTTATCCCAGTTATGGCTATATGATAGAAAAGGGAGCTACTGCCATTTGGGAATTGTGGAACGGTGATACCGCCAATCGTTGGATGAACAGTTGTAACCATGTGATGATATTGGGTGATCTATTGACTTGGTATTTCCGTGATTTAGCCGGATTTAATCCGGCACAGCCCGCTTACAAACAAATCATCTTTAAACCGGATTTTTCCATCCAAGAGTTGAGTTATTGTCAAAGCTTCGCACAACACTTTATATGGTAAGATGATTAGTAATTGGAAGAAAACTCTTACGCATCTGGAATGGGATATCACGATTCCTTGTAATACTACTGCATTGGTTTATCTTCCTACCTTGGACGAGAAGGCGGTAAAGGATAAGGACGTTACCTTTGTACGTCGGGAAGGCAACTCTACCGTATGGAGTGTTCCTTCGGGAAACTATCATTTTTCGGTTAGTATGGATCCATCTTTAGGTAAAAACCGTGCAGGTATCGTGGAAGATCAGTTTTTATACGAGCAAGCTTCTTTTCCCGAATGTCATGGCGCTACTATTGTGGAATTGAAGAACGGAGACCTGGTGGCTTCTTTCTTTGGAGGTACTAAAGAGCGTAATCCGGATTGTTGTATCTGGGTATGTCGCAAGCCGAAGGGTGCGACGGAATGGAGCGCACCTTATCTGGCTGCCGACGGGGTGTTTAGTCTGGATGATCCGCAAGCTGTTTTGGCGGGCATTACAGCAGAATCCACTCCGGCGGATGCCGGCCCCGTGGCTTCTACGTTTAAAGGGGATAAATCCCGGGCACGCCGCAAGGCTTGTTGGAATCCTGTGCTTTTCCAAATACCCGGCGGAGATTTAATCCTGTTCTATAAAATAGGATTGAAAGTAGCCGATTGGAGTGGTTGGCTGGTACGTTCTAAAGATGGTGGAAAAACTTGGAGCCAACGTGAACCGTTGCCAAAAGGTTTCTTAGGTCCTATTAAAAATAAGCCGGAGTATGTGGATGGCCGTATTATTTGTCCTTCCAGTACAGAAGGTGATGGAGGATGGCGTATCCATTTTGAAATTTCGGATGATAAAGGAAAGACTTGGAAGATGGTAGGTCCTGTAGAGGCGGAAATGAGTGTGCCTACTGCTTTGCGTAAGGCAAATGCAGCCAATGTAGACGATCAGGAAGCGGTGAAGCCATAAAAGGAGAAGGCGAGAAGCCTATTTATGCTATCCAGCCCAGCATTTTGCGTCATAAGGATGGGCGTTTGCAGGTGCTTTGCCGTACACGTAACGCACAGATTGCTACTTCATGGAGCAGTGACAACGGTGAAACATGGAGTAAAGTTACCTTGCTTGATGTTCCCAATAATAATTCGGGTACGGATGCCGTAACAATGAAAGATGGTCGTCACGTATTGATTTATAATGATTTCAGTACATTGCCGGGCACTCCGAAAGGCCGCGTACACCGTTGTGTGTGGCGGTTTCGATGATGGTATTCACTGGAAGAATGTAATGACATTGGAAGACAGCCTATCAGCCAATATTCTTATCCGTCCATCATTCAGGGCAAGGATGGCAAACTCCATGCCGTATATACCTGGCGCCGTCAGCGTGTGGCTTATAAAGAGTTGGATTTGAGCAAACTGAAATAATACGATTGTGGATAAAGGAGTTCTTTGATAGAAAGTATTGGAGAACTTGAAAAAACGGGTGTCTGAAATAAAAATCAGAAACCCGTTTTTTGAAAACAGACTTTCATTATCTGCCAATGAAAGCTCTTTCTAAAGATACAGAATATGAAATAATTATAAATAGAGTACAAACGTTTCTTATTATCGTCCTCTCTTTATAAAGAAAAGAATAAGTGACAGATTATTATGAAGAGCATTAGACTACTACTTTTACTGGCTTCCGGAGTAACTACGGGAGCATTTGCCCAATCGGGCGGGCTGACGGATATGAGCCAAAGTCGTTTTGCCAAGATGGCCAATACGGAATTAGGTGCTGTGCATTGGACAGATGCTTTTGGGGCGACCGTTTCAATGTATATAGCCATACCTCCTTGCAAAGTATGTGGGATACATGGAACAATCCCGATGTTTCGCATGGTTTCCGTAACTTTGAAATAGCTGCCGGTGTTTGCGAAGGCGAACATTGGGGACCTCCCTTTCATGATGGTGATATGTATAAATGGATGGAGGAGTGGCTTCCGTGTATGCCGTCACGAAAGATCCCGAATTGGATAAACTGATGGACCACTTCATTGAACATGTGGTGAAAGCCCAGCGTGCGGACGGTTACATCCATACCCCTGTCATCATTGAGGAAAAGAATAAGGGGATTGACACTCATTCGGAAAAACAGCAACAGACGGTAATTGGTACCAAAGTAGGCGGTGAGGACGAGAAAGGTGCATTTGCCAATCGTCTGAATTTTGAAACCTACAATTTGGGACATCTGATGATGGCAGGTATTATTCATCGCCGTGCCACCGGAAAGACTACTTTATTCGATGCTGCCGTAAAAGCGACAGACTTCCTCTGTCATTTCTATGAAACCGCTTCTGCGGAACTGGCAAGAAATGCTATTTGTCCCTCCCATTATATGGGCGTGGTGGAAATGTACCGTGCTACAGGGAATCCCCGTTATCTGGAACTTTCCAAGAATCTGATTGATATCCGTGGAATGGTGGAAAATGGCACCGATGATAATCAGGACCGTATTCCGTTCCGTCAGCAATACAATGCGATGGGACATGCCGTGCGTTCCAATTACCTGTATGCCGGTGTGACCGATGTGTATGCCGAAACAGGAGAAGACCAACTGATGAAAAACCTGACCAGCATCTGGAAAGACATTGTGACCCGCAAGATGTATGTTACAGGAGCGTGCGGTGCGCTGTATGACGGTACTTCGCCGGATGGTACCTGCTATGAACCGGACAGTATTCAGAAAGTACACCAAAGCTATGGCCGTCCTTATCAGTTGCCTAATAGTACGGCGCATAACGAGACCTGCGCCAATATCGGCAATATGCTTTTCAACTGGCGTATGCTGGAAGTGACGGGCGATGCCAAATATGCGGATATTGTGGAAACTGCCTCTATAACAGTGTGTTGAGTGGTGTCAGTCTGGATGGAAAGAAATATTTCTATACCAACCCGTTGCGCATCAGTGCGGATTTGCCATACACACTTCGCTGGCCTAAAGAACGTACCGAGTATATCAGTTGCTTCTGTTGTCCGCCTAATACGCTGCGCACCGTTTGTCAAGCCCAGAACTATGCTTATACGGTGACTCCGAATGCGGTATATTGCAATTTATATGGAGCGAATACACTGACGACAGCTTTGAAGGAAGTGGGAAAGATCGGGCTGATGCAAGAAACGGAGTATCCGTGGGAAGGTGCTGTGAAGCTGACTGTTACCGAAGCTCCGAAACCATCAAAAAAGAAAGCATTCTCTTTGTTCCTCCGTGTTCCGGACTGGTGCGAGAAAGCAACTTTGAAGGTAAATGGTGAACCGGTGCAAGGAACTTGGAAAGCGAATACATACGCTGAGGTAAACCGCATCTGGAAGAAAGGGGACTGTGTGGAATGGGTGATGGATATGCCTGTAAAATTGCTGGAAGCAAATCCGTTGGCCGAAGAAATCCGTAACCAGGTAGTGGTAAAACGTGGCCCGTTGGTATATTGTTTGGAAAGTATGGATATAGAAGGCGGACATAAGATAGATAATGTGCTGATACCTGCCGATATCCGGTTGACCCCGAAAAAAATAATCATTGAAGCAGTCCGATTGTCGCGTTGGATGGTACTGCCCGTCTGGTTGATGAGGTATCGTGGAAAGATACATTGTACCGCGAGGTAGGAAAGGCCGACAAACCGGTCAATATCCGTCTGATTCCTTATTATGCATGGGGAAATCGCGGAAAGGCTGAAATGACGGTATGGATGCCTTTGGCGCGGACTAATCACTAACCACTTACTCCTAATGATTTACAAATGAAAAAAATATTCATAACCACTACTGCGCTGCTGATAGCTTGTACACTATCAGCAGCCGATTTGTTCGTATCTCCGAAAGGTAATGACCGGAATCCGGGTACCAAAGACTCTCCGAAGGCCACCCTTACAGCCGCATTGCGTCAGGCAAGGGAACTTCGTCGTCTTAATGATGAGAGTGTAAAAGGTGGCATCACCATTCATATGGAGCAGGTGATTACCATCTGTACGAACCCGTCTTTATTCGTCCCGAGGACAGCGGGACGGAAGCTTCACCTACAGTCATCACTTCGGATGGAAATGCCATTCTGAATGGTGGGGTGGAAATCAGAAACTGGAAGAAGCAAGGAAAGTTGTGGGTAGCCGATGTCCCTATGTTTAACGGACGTCCGCTGGATTTCCGGCAACTGTGGATCAATGGACAAAAGGCTGTTCGTGCAAGGGATGTGGCAGACTTTGAAAAGATGTATCGCATCATCAACAACGATCCCCAAAACGAAATACTGTGGGTACCTGCCGCTGCTGTAAAGAAAATACAGAAGCCCGATATGCCGAAATGGTCCTTCATGAAATGTGGTGTGTGGCAAATCTCCGTATCAAGTCGGTCGAAATACAGGGAGACAGTGCCGCCGTGCGTTTCCATAATCCTGAAAGCCGCATCCAGTTTGAACATCCGTGGCCGCGTCCTATGGTGACTAAGGATGGTCACAACTCGGCTTTCTATCTGACCAATGCCATGGAATTGCTGGATGAACCCGGCGAGTGGTATCATGACATTGAAAGCCGTAAAATATATTATTATCCTCGGAAAGGAGAGAAGATAAGCAAAGCCGTAGTTCCCGGCATCGAAACTTTAGTATGGGTGGAAGGAACTATAGACCGTCCGGTAAAGCACATTCGTTTTGACAATGTTACTTTCCAATATACCACCTGGATGCGTCCCTCTTTGCAAGGTCATGTTCCTCTTCAGGCAGGTATGTACATGACAGACGGGTATAAAATCCGTCCTTCTATGATTCGTAAGAACAATCATAAGCTGGATAATCAAGGTTGGTTGGGACGTCCGGCATCGGCAGTCGTAGTCAAGGCTGCCCAGGATATTGATTTCGAGAAGTGCCGTTTCCAGCATTTGGGCTCTACAGGTATTGATTATGAATGGGCCACCGGTGGAGGACGTATAAACGGTTGTCTTTTCCGTGATATTGCCGGAAACGGTATTGTGGCGGGTAGTTTCAGTCCTGCCGCTCACGAAACACATCTTCCATACGATCCTGCCGACCGTCGTGAGGTCTGTACCGGACTAACCATTTCCAACAATTATATCAATGATGTGACCAATGAAGACTGGGGTACCTTGGGCATTTGCGCCGGTTATGTAAGTGATATCAATATCGAACACAATGAAATCAGTGATGTATCCTATTCGGGCATCAGTTTGGGATGGGGATGGACACGTACAGTAAACTGTATGCGCAATAACCGCGTGCACGCAATCTGATTCATCACTATGCCAAGCACATGTATGATGTAGCCGGTATTTATACATTAGGTTCACAACCTCATAGCTGGATTACGGAAAATTGCGTTTCTAACATTTTTTCACCCGGCTATGCACACGATCCCAATCATTGGTTCTATCTTTACACCGACGAAGGATCTTCATTTATCACCGTCAAGGACAACTGGACGGAAGGAGAGAAGTTTCTGAAGAACGCCAATGGTCCGGGTAATACATGGGAAAACAATGGTCCGATGGTGAACGACAGTATCAAGGCAAATGCCGGACTGACAAAGGAATATAGCTATTTGAAGGAAAAATAAAACGTGATACCATTATGAAAAACAGACTTGCCACTTTAGTCGGAGCACTTGCATTGAGTGCTGCCGCCTCCGCCCAGACCTGGATCTGGTATCCGGGTGATTATGAAATATGGCTGGGCAACCAGATGAACAACCGCCGTACGGAACGCGGTGCTTTTTTCCCTCCCTTCTGGAAAACAGACAGCCATTATGTGGTAGTGGAATTCAGCAAGAAATTGGACCTGGCGGAACCTGAAGAGATCTTCATTGCCGCCGAAGGAAAATACAATGTGAAATTGGATGGCAAACTGCAATTCGGTATGCCCTCCACCTTGAAACTCCCCGCAGGAAAACACAGTCTGAACATCAAAGTGTGGAATCAGTCCACTCCCCCCACTATTTATGTGAAAGGAAAAACCGTAAATACGGACAAAACTTGGAAAGTAACCTACGAGGATAAAGAATGGATAGACGAAAGCGGAAAAGCCAGTGATACTTCTGCTACCGTTTATATGGATGCAGGGTGTTGGAACTTTGACGGAGCCACCCAACTGCCTTCCAAGTTTTCATTGGTTAGAAAACCGATGAAAGCAGTTCCTCCACTCCCCGGAAAGAGGGGGTATTGTACGACTTCGGAAAAGAAACCTTTGGTTATATCACTCTGAAAGATGTAAAGGGAAAAGGAACGATCCATATCTATTACGGTGAAAGTCCTGAAGAAGCCTTGGATACGGAATATTGCGAAACATTGGACAAATTGCTGGCAGAGCGGGGCAAATAACCGATCTGGCCATCCGGAATACACGGAAACTATACGATGAATATACTTTAGACAATAGCAAGGCTTTCCGTTATGTCTATGTCACTTGCGATCCGGGAGTAACGATGCAGGACGTTTCCATGCAATACGAATACCTGCCGAAGAGTACCGGGGCTCATTCAAATGTAATGACGAAGAGCTGAACCGCATTTGGGAAGTAGGAGCGTACACCATGCACCTTACTACCCGTGAATTCTTTATCGACGGCATCAAGCGCGATCGTTGGGTATGGAGTGGCGATGCCATCCAGAGTTATCTGATGAACTACTATCTGTTCTTCGATAATGAAACCGTGAAACGTACCATTTGGCTGCTTCGTGGAAAAGACCCTGTGACCAGCCACAGCAATACCATTATGGACTACACCTTCTATTGGTTTCTCAGTATTTACGATTATTATATGTATTCCGGTGACAAAGATTTTGTAACCCAACTCTATCCGCGTATGCAAAGCATGATGGACTATGTGTTGGGACGTACCAATGCCAACGGTATGGTGGAAGGTATGACCGGTGACTGGGTATTCGTAGACTGGGCAGACGGTTATCTGGACAAGAAGGGCGAACTCTCCTTTGAGCAAGTCTTGTTCTGCAAAAGTTTGGAAACCATGGCGCTTTGTGCCAGTCTGGCCGGCAATACGGCAGACAAAACCAAGTATGAGAAACTGGCTTCCGCTTTACGTTCCAAGCTGGAACCCGCTTTCTGGAATGAGCAGAAACAAGCATGGTACACAACCGTATTCAGGGAAAGCAGAGTGAGTCCGTTACCCGTTACGCCAATATGTTCTCTGTCTTCTTCAATTATCTGAATGCCGATAAACAGCAGGCCATCAAACACTCCGTATTGCAGAATGACAGTATTTTGAAAATCACCACTCCTTATATGCGTTTCTATGAACTGGAAGCGCTGTGCGCCTTGGGCGAACAAGAATCGGTAATGAAAGAAATGAAAGCCTATTGGGGCGGTATGTTGAAAGAAGGAGCTACCAGTTTTTGGGAGAAATACAATCCCGAAGAAACAGGTACCCAGCATTTGGCCATGTACGGACGTCCATACGGCAAGAGCCTCTGCCATGCATGGGGAGCCAGCCCCATCTATTTGTTGGGCAAATACTATCTGGGAGTAAAACCCACCAAACCCGGTTACGAGGAATACTCCGTCACCCCTTGTCTGGGCGGGTTGAAATGGATGGAAGGAACAGTACCTACTCCATATGGCAATATCCATATCTATATGGATAAGAAGTAATCCGTATCAAGTCCGACGGCGGAAAGGGAATACTGAACATTCCAACCCGGAAAGGAATGAAAGCCATGACCATAGAACCCGGAAAAGAACAAGTATTCAAATACTAATGGTATAGATCAAAAAAAGGTGATACCTACCTTCCCAGGCGGGTATCACCAACACTACTTCGTAAGTTTCCGTTATCCGCTGATAACAGTACTTACCTCTGATCTAACATTAGTTTTCTTATGGGCTTCCCCCTGTATCACTACATTCGGAAGCGGGGATTCTACATCTTGGAAAAAAGTATCTTCCAAAAGCTTCGCTTTTTATTCTCTTCTTTATTATCTGAACTTTGATAAATATCTTCGTATCCCCATTTGTCATGGATCATTCTGTAAATCATCCCCCATTCGGGCAGTCCTCCCAGATTGCGGTCATCAATAAACAAATCCGCCTTCAGTTTTCTGGAATAATGATCACTTTCCAGGGTTTCTTCCGCATAATTGCTGTTTACGGCATAAAATTCCAATCCACGCTCCCGGCAGAAATCCACGGCCTCCTGTAATAATTTACCTTCCCGTACACTCCACAGAATAAGGCGGTGTCGTTCCTGTTGTAGTTTTTTCAGCGTTTCTATGGCAAAGGGTAGTTCCCTGCCTATTTCGGGATATTTATGCTCCACTATTGTGCCGTCAAAATCAACTGCTATAATCATTCCTTATGCTTTCGAAAATTCTTTAATACGCTGCTCCTCTGCCAGTTTGCATATCAGCAGGTTCCCTCTTTCTCGGCTATGATATATCCGTCCAGTCCTTGTATTACCGCTTGTTTTAAATGCGGTGTGTGTACAATGCAGTTATTACATTCATACAATCGGATATTTTCGCCTACGATGCATTGTTCCGGTTATCTTTGGGCAGCAAGGAATGTAATGAGCCCAACTGCCCAGATCAGACCATCCGAACTCTGCCGGCAATACATAAATCCGTTCCGCTTTTTCCATTACGGCATAATCTATGGATATACTTTCACAAGTAGGGAACAGCTCTTCTATGGTTTCTTTTTCCCTTTCGGTATAGAACTCCGGATAAATCCTGTCGAACACCTCGGCGATGCCCGGTGCATAACGGCGTATAGCTCTTCTATGGTTTTTACATTCCATACAAAAATCCCTGCATTCCAGAAATAATTCCCGGCGTCCACATATTGCTGTGCCGTTTTCAAATCCGGTTTCTCTTTGAATTCATCCACTTTCCGTATATCCTGATCCACCTCTTCTCCTGCGGCTATATATCCGTATCCCGTTTCCGGGCGGCAAGGTTTGATACCTATGGTTACAATGGCCTTGCTTTGATCTGTCATCAGCAGTGCCTTGGCTATCGCCCGGCGGAATTCATCCGTATTGATAACCAATGCATCCGCAGGAGTCACTACAATATTGGCGTGAGGGTGGTGTTTTTTGATTTTCCAGCAAGCGTATGTGATGCAGGGTGCCGTGTTACGTGCAACCGGCTCCGTCAGTATATGATGAGGCGGCACAGATGGCAATTGTTTCCTTACTGTCTCCTTATACTTTTCCGAAGTCACTATCCATATATTATCCGGAATGCACAACCCTTGAAAGCGTTCCACTGTCAGTTGGATCAGGCTTTTGCCACATCCGTCACATCAATGAACTGTTTGGGACATTCCGGCGTACTCATGGGCCAGAAGCGGCTTCCTATGCCGCCTGCCATGATAACGATATGAGTTTCCATAACGCGTGTGTTCTTTATTTCTTTTTATATTCCAGATACCATTGGTACATCTTGTGCACCCCTTCCTCTATGTCTATTTTGTGATGCCATCCCAATTCGTGCAATTTGGTCACATCAGTCAGTTTGCGCATGGTGCCGTCCGGTTTCTCCGGATTGAATGTAATGTTGCCTTTATATCCCGTCTCCTTTACTATCAGATGAGCCAGGCCGGCGATGGAGATTTCTTTCCCGTACCGATGTTGATGTGGCAGTTGCGTATCTCTTTTGTGCCGGGACGGTAAGTATCTTTAAAGTCCACATGCTCCATGATGAATACACTGGCATCCGCCATTTCCTCACTCCATAAGAATTCGCGCAGTGGCGTGCCTGTTCCCCACAGTTCCACCCCGTCCTTGCTGATACCGTAGCTTTTCAGGATAGCCAGTATCTCCTCTGTTCTGCTCTCTCCGTTTATACCTTCCACCGGACGCATGTCCAGATCATAGCGTATGTTCTCCCAGTTATCTTCGTTCAAGCATTTGGCAAGATGTATTTTCCGGATCATGGCAGGCAGCACATGGCTGCGTTCCAGATTGAAATTATCATTGGGACCATACAGGTTCGTAGGCATAACAGCGATATAGTTAGTACCATATTGCAAGTTGAAACTCTCGCACATTTTCAGACCCGCTATTTTGGCGATGGCGTATGGCTCATTCGTATATTCCAGCGGGGAGGTGAGGAGAGCATCCTCCTTCATAGGCTGTTGTGCGTCTCTGGGATAAATGCAGGTACTTCCCAGAAACAATAATTTCTTCACTCCGTGACGGAAGCTTTCTCCTATCACGTTCTGTTGTATTTGCAGGTTCTTATAGATAAAGTCCGCCCTGTATGTACTGTTTGCCATGATACCTCCCACGTGGGCGGCGGCAAGGATTACATAGTCCGGTCTTTCTTGGTCAAAGAAGTCCTTTACGGCAACCCCGTCCAGTAAGTCCAGTTCCTTGTGACTTTTGCCGGTCAGGTTGGTGTAGCCTTTTTCTTGCAGGTTACGCCAAATAGCGGAGCCCACGAGTCCGTGGTGCCCTGCTATATAAATTTTGGCTGATTTCTCCATTGAAATTTTAACTAATGATTTAACAGCTTGCTTTAAGATGGAGTTTCTTCACGAATTTCATATCGTGTTTCACCATGATTCCCACCAGTTCCTCAAATGAAGTCTTGCGGGGATTCCATCCCAGTAACGTTTTGGCTTTGGTAGGATCTCCCAGTAATTGTTCCACCTCTGCCGGGCGGAAATATTTGGGATCCACCTCTACCAGCACCTTGCCTGTAGCTGTGTCAATACCCTTCTCGTTCACACCTTCACCTTCCCAGTGCAAGTCGATGCCCACTTCCTTGAAAGCAAGGGTGGCAAATTCGCGTACAGTGTGATATTCTCCGGTGGCGATAACAAAGTCTTCGGGCGTATCGTGTTGCAGAATCAGCCACATACATTCCACATAGTCTTTGGCGTATCCCCAGTCGCGCAGGGAATTCAGATTCCCCAAGTACAGTTTATCTTGGAATCCTTGTGCGATGCGTGCTGCCGCCAGGGTAATTTTCCGGGTAACAAAAGTTTCGCCCCGGCGTTCACTTTCGTGATTGAACAAAATGCCGTTTACGGCAAACATGCCATAGCTTTCGCGGTAATTCTTGGTTATCCAGAAACCATATTGCTTGGCTACTCCGTATGGAGAACGGGGATAGAAAGGAGTTGTCTCTTTCTGAGGAACTTCCTGTACCAGTCCGAAAAGTTCCGAAGTAGATGCCTGATAAATCTTGGTTTTCTTTTCCAGTCCCAATATACGTACCGCCTCCAGCATACGCAGCGTACCTACCGCATCCGCTTCCGCTGTGTATTCGGGCACATCGAAGCTTACTTTTACATGGCTTTGTGCGGCCAGATTATAAATCTCGTCAGGTTGTACAGACTGTATGATGCGTATCAGTGAGCTGCTGTCCGTCATATCCCCCCAATGCAGGTTCACCAGTCGGTTCTGCTTCATATCCCGCACCCATTCGTCCAGATACAGATGTTCTATACGTGCGGTGTTGAATGAAGAAGAACGTCTCAGAATACCATGTACTTCGTATCCTTTTTCTATCAGGAACTCGGCCAGGAACGAACCGTCCTGACCTGTGATACCTGAAATCAATGCTACTTTTTTACTCATATTTTGTATTAATTGAAAAGATTGTTTTAGCCTATAGTGCCACCACCATGCATACTTGAACTTTGGTTGGTATAAACAAATTCCACTCCCAGATAATGTTTAACTTTTACAGTAACCTTTTTACCGGCAATAGAGAAAGTGTACTCTTTTTCTACATATTTGGCTTTGCAAGAGAAATACAGAATATAGTCACCGCTTACGTGGGCTGTAAAGGTCTTGTTTACGGTGTATACACCTTCCGATCCACCTTCTTGTGCGGCTATGGCAGCTTTCACCAATGAAAGAGCGCTTCATCCAGTCCGGATGCAGAGATTTCCCATCCTAATTTGGCAGTATAAGGAATATCATAAGTAGTAGCGCTCATATTTCCTGCGTTACTGTAGCTGTCTTCTTTCAATATTTCATCGTTCTTGGTTTCGCTGACATTCTTTTCACTCTTTACACGGATAGAATAATCCTTATTCAGTGAACTTCCCTTTTTGATGGCAGCTATGTAGCTGTTGGTCGCTTTATCAAAAGCGGCGTCGGCATATTTCTTCCAGTCACCGATAGCACGTGCGTTAGTCTTTTCGTATACCTCTACTTCGTCAAAATAATAATCGCTGGAACTAGCATTGGCTACAGACAAGGTAACATCCTGATTTAAGGCTGCATCCTGGCTGGAACTGATAGCAATATTAGTCATGGGAATCGCTTCTTCCTTACTGCCCGGAGTCACATCGGTTGCAACAGCTTCCAGATACGGAGTAAGAGTTACATCGGTAGCGGTTGATACGGCACCGGCGGGAATAGTCAATACGGTCTGGGCATCTTCTGTTTCCCCTTCTCCTTTTTCTGTAATCACTTTATCACTTTCAGGATCAACAGCTACAGCCACGCCTTCCTTGCTCATAGTCACGTTCAGTGTTACTAGACTTCTGTTGGTAGCGTTGTTAGCTATTTCTACTGATGCGTCAGAAACAGTTCTATATCCCTCCTTGGCAAAGCTCACCGTATAAGTTTTCTTATCTTTTACCGTCAGTGAATATTGACCGTTTTCGTCTGTGGTTGCGGTAGCCTCTCCCGCTGTTACGCTGACTCCGTCCAGTGCGGCATTATCCGCTACTACTTTACCTTCAATGTAATATTCCACATTTTCGCTTACAGGGTCAACTACAATTTCCGGTTCTTTGTCGTCATCCCCGCAGCTTATTAACCCCAAACTTGCTACAAACAGCAGCAAACCTGTTTTAAAAAACTTGCTTGTTCTCATTTTTCTTCGTTTTTAAAAATTAGTAATCTATTTATTTGCTTCCTTTATCAGGAAATAGCGTATATATTCCGGTTGGAAAAACCGGTTACTCCGGTTCTCATCAGGTCGGGTGCGATAAGTTTCCCCCATTTTTTCATCCGCATATCTGCCCCAGGATTCCATACTGTATTCCATGGCAAAATAATCCGCTTGCCTGACACGCACCCCCCGGTTACGGCTCCACTTCTTGCCGGGCAGAGGGATGGCAAAATGGAATCCTCCGTTTATTTCCCCATCAGTATACATTCCATACACGCCGATGGCATATTCTCCGAAATGGCGGGTGCAGTCGCCTCTTACTCCATAATCCCCATATAGATAACGTGCAGCTTGCAAATCAAATTGCAAATTGAAGCGAGGTTCATACACAGATGCTTTCAGTGCGGCATTCATCCGCAGTTTCCGGCTGATATACCATCCTTCGTCGTCGGTCAGCACAGATTGCACGGTAGCTCCTGCCATAGCTCCCAGTTCCAGTCTGCCATTCGCTGTGCGGTATTTCATCTCCGCTTGTGCCCCCATGCGGTTGTTGGTAAAGTTTCCTGCGGTTACTCGCCCCAAAAATCCTTTGCCGAAGCAAAACTCTTGCGAACAGTGCAATCACTCCGGGACGTATCTTCTTATACTGTCCTTTTAGGTTGGTCGCTACCGGGAATACCACTTGCGCTGTCAGTTCCGCCCCTTTCCATAAAGCCATTTCTACGGCTGGAGCCAGGTTGACATAGTAAGTATAAAGTCGGTCAAAGCTGGAGTTTTCCAGTTTTACTTCCGGATAGACCACAATGTCTACTTTCCCTGCCGATGAATTGAGTGTCCGGTGTGTCTTTTTCAGTACCTCCATCGCTTCATCGGTATCATAACTGATTCCCATCTGTCGGTACACTTCCCCTATGGTAATCTGTTTCTCTTTATATTCGGTTATCACCTTATCGCTCAGCGTAATGCATAGCTGGGGGATACTGTGCTCCAACACCACCATTTGCAGATTTCCCCCGTACATTCCTTCCATGGCTGCTTCGATGGCTTTGCCTATTCCTCGGTAAGTACCTCTATATACATTGTCTTCAAAAGCAATCGTTGTGTTGCCGTTCACCTCCGTTACCGTTTGTATGTTCTCCATTCCCAGTTGCTGTAGTTTCTCGGCACTTGTGCCCGGAGGGAGATGCTCCATGCCGAAAGGAGGATTGCTATTAAATATTTGCTCATTGCGTCAATGTATTAGGGTACACTCATAGCGTATACCACCCGATACGCAAGTAAAATCGTGGGTAAAAGCATGCATGGACAAATGTTTCCACAGCCTGACAGCTGCTCCCACATTCACCCCGTCCGAGTCATATTCGGCCATCATCTTCAACTCTTTGCAGAAAGCGGGTATATAGCTTATTCCTCCGAATACACCTTTGTATTTATTGCCGAACCATTTGGTATTACTGTTCTTCCCGCCTTCCAGATAATATCCCAAAGAAGCCGAGAGATAATGCTCTCCTCCCAGATGGAATCCTTTCGTTATCACTCCATAGTAAGATTGAAAAGTGTTGGCTCCTTTATCCGCTATCGGATCATTGGCTCCCAGTGCTATTCCCGGCAGAAACTTTCCTTCTTTCCACACACACAGCCGGATGGAGTAGGAACGATCCTGTTGATTGTATTTAGGCTTGGATGATATATAGTCCCCTTTTATTAAAGTTTCCCGATAGGCAAGCTCCAGAAAGGAAAAGAAACTGATGCTCACAAAGTAATTTCCTGTGTTGTAGTCGAATCGTGCAGGCATCATCTGTTTGGGCAGATAATTTCCTCCCAACATCACAGTTCCCGGCTTCTGCCTGTCGGCGGTAGGAATATTCATCATACCGGT
>ENA-OQDW01000310-OQDW01000310.1-human-gut-metagenome-genome-assembly--contig:-NODE-310-length-21244-cov-1.975801_pt1 | contig 21244 bp, 26 predicted proteins | sample MGYA00242784_ERZ504613 | MGnify/ENA primary metagenome ERZ504613 (study PRJEB26092, sample SAMD00036330) | human gut metagenome | host: Homo sapiens | study: EMG produced TPA metagenomics assembly of...
TGTCCGTAACTATAATAAGATAATTTCACGTTCGGAGCCCTATGTTGCTGTCGGTATTCCGGTGGCGATGGCGGTTGCCGCTTGGATAAAACATGATAAGGGTTTGCTGAAGATGCGGTCTACGTAGGTACAAGTGTAGCGGGGGCTTTTGTTGTGACTTATGGAATGAAATATCTGGTGGACCGTGAGCGTCCTTATGATAAATATCCCGACAGAGTGCATGCATATAGCCATGAAGGCAGCCCGTCTTTTCCTTCCGGACATACGGCGACGGCTTTTGCCCTTGCCACCTCGCTCAGTGTAAAGTATCCTAAATGGTATGTGATAGCTCCGTCTGCCCTGTGGGCTTGTTCCGTGGGAGTTTCCCGTATGAACGAGGGAGTGCATTATCCGTCGGATGTGTTGGCGGGGGCTGCAATCGGTGCTGGATGTGCTGTGGTCAACATCTACGTCAACAAGTGGCTGAATAAGTGGCTGTTCGGAGAATGATTTTAGGCGCGAATTACGCGGAATTAGATAAACTAAATCCGCATAATCCGCGCCTAAGTTTGTTTCAAGTCGGCTATTGGATAATAGTGCTGTAGATGCCTTCGTTCAACACTTTTAGAGCTTGCTGCACGCTCTGGTTCGTGCTGTTCATCACCTGGAAGTATTCGTTCATGTCCCATAGGTCACGGGCTATCAAGGCTTTAAGTTGTGTCTTGATGAGCGGTAGGGATTGGTTGTACTGTTTCTCGTCAAACTTGATTTTCTCTTTGTCGGCAAGCGTACGTATTTCGGCAAGGAAGTTATCGTCTATCTCGAACTTCTCGTTGAAGGCTTCGAATTTCTTGTATTTGTTCTGCAACTCCTTCCGGTGCTTCTCGATGTAGCCGGTAGTGGCTTTGATAACCACGCCTTTGGCTACGAGGTTGCGGTGATAGTCTGTGTACTGGGTAGTGTCGATGGGGACGAAGAAGTCGGGCATGATACCTCCACCTCCGTAAACGGTACGTCCCATACGCTTGGTCTGTGCTTTCAGGGAGTCGGCAAAATGGATATTGTCCGCATGAATCATTTCTCCATGATTGAAGCGGTCTATCAGTTCCTGGTTATACTTATCCTGACTGTTCTCGCCGGTTAGGCGGCCGTCGAGGTTGGCGGTGCTGTCGTAAGGCTTCTGGATACAACGGCCCGAAGGAGTATAGTAGCGGGCGATAGTGAGGCGAATCATGGAACCGTCCGGCAGGTCGATAGGACGCTGTACTAATCCCTTGCCGAAGGTGCGGCGTCCTACTACCACGCCTCTGTCCCAGTCCTGGATGGCTCCGGTCACGATTTCACTGGCAGAAGCGGAGTACTCGTCCACCAATATGATGAGACGGCCGTTCTTGAAGTTGCCCGTACCTTTGGCAAAGAAATCACTGCGGCGTGCGGCCCTTCCTTCGGTGTAGACGATGAGTTCTTTTTGCTTCAGAAATTCGTTGGCAAGGTCGATGGCGGCATTCAGATACCCTCCTCCATTTCCTTGCAGGTCGAGGATGAGGTCTTTCATTCCTTTCTTTTGCAGGCTTTTCAGGGCTTCTGCAAACTCTTCGGCGGTGGTTGCCCCGAAGCGGTTGATACGGATATAGCCGGTTTTGGGTTGTATCATGTAAGATGCGTCCAGGCTGAGGATGGGAATTTTGTCACGCTTCACGGTGAAGTACAGCTGGTCGTCCACGCCACGGCGCACGATGGTGAGTTTCACTTCCGAGTCTTTCGGTCCGCGCAGGCGGCTCATAATATCTTCCGTGCTCATTTTTACTCCGGCAATGGCGCTGTCATTGACGGCTACGATACGGTCGCCGGCAAGGATGCCCACCTTCTCGGAAGGTCCGTTGCTCACGGGTTGTATCACAAGCAGGGTATCTTCTATCATCTGAAACTGTACGCCGATGCCTCGAAATTGCCTTGCAACGGCTCGTTCATCTTCTTCACTTCTTCGGCGTTGTTGTAGGTGGAGTGCGGGTCGAGTTGTGCCAGCATCTTGATGATGGCTTCTTCCACCAGTTTGTCTTCATCCACCTTGTCCACATAAAGGTTGGTGATGGCAAACTCTGCCATTTGCAGTTTGCGCAGGGCTTCATTGTTCGGCTTTTGCGCTTGTGCCGTCACCGCGCATATACATATTATAATAGTAAATAGTTTTTTCATCATTTCCATTTTAATCCCTAATCCTTTATCCTTAATCCCTAATCTCCATTCCCTCCGGTATGAACATGCTTATGTCCTTGCCGTATTGCAGCAGTTCGCGCACGGTGGTGGAACTGACGCAGGTAAGTTCTGGCTCGGTGAAGAGCAGGATGGTTTCTATGCCGGTCAGTTTGCGGTTGATGTCGGCAATGGTTTCCTCGTATTCGAAATCCTTCACGGTGCGTATGCCGCGTATTATCAGACTGGCATCTACCTGCCGGGCAAAGTCGATAGTCAGGCAGTCATAGGACTGCACAATGATGCGCGGCTCGTTCCGGTAGTAGTCTCGTATCATTTGTTCGCGCTTTTCCAAGGGGAAATACGTATTCTTATTTTCATTGATGCCGATGCCTATGACGATTTCGTCTATAAAAGTCAGTGCACGGCTCACTACCGAAGAGTGTCCGATAGTAAACGGGTCGAATGTTCCCGGAAAGATAGCTCTTCTCATGATGCCAAATCTTCTTCTATAACCAAGTTGTTGATAATAAAGTTTTGTCGTTCCATGGTATTCTTACCCATGTAGAATTCCAGCAGCTCTTTTACGAGGTCTGTCTTGCGCAGGGACACTTGTTCCAGACGCATATCCTTGCCGATAAAATGCTTGAACTCGTCGGGCGAGATTTCTCCCAGACCTTTGAATCGGGTGATTTCGGGGTTGGGACCCAGTTCTTCAATGGCTTTCACACGTTCCTCCTCTGTATAGCAATAACTTGTCTTCTTTTTGTTGCGCACGCGGAAGAGAGGGGTTTGCAGGATATATACATGCCCTTTCTTTATCAGGTCGGGGAAGAATTGCAGGAAGAAGGTGATGATGAGCAGGCGGATGTGCATGCCGTCCACATCGGCATCGGTAGCTACGATGACTTTGTTGTAGCGCAGTGTCTCTATGCCGTCTTCTATATTCAAGGCTGCTTGAAGCAAGTTGAATTCTTCGTTTTCATAAACTACTTTCTTGGTGAGTCCGTAGGAATTTAGCGGTTTACCACGCAGGCTGAATACTGCTTGGGTATTCACGTCGCGGCTCTTGGTGATGGAACCGCTGGCAGAGTCTCCCTCGGTAATGAAGATGCAGGATTCGGTTTCCTGGTCTTTGCCTTTACCGTCACTCAAGTGGTAGCGGCAGTCGCGCAGCTTGCGGTTGTGCAGGTTGGCTTTCTTGGCGCGTTCGCGTGCCAGCTTGGTGACGCCGGCAATGGCTTTGCGCTCTTTCTCGGAGTCTTGTATCTTTTGCAGCATCACTTCGGCCACAAGCGGGTTCTTGTGGAGGTAGTTGTCCACTTCCGTCTTGATGAAGTCTCCTACGTATTTGTTCACCGTGGGGCCGGCGGGCTTGTGTTCCTGCGGCGCGGCAGGCCACATGTTGTTGCTGCCCAGTTTCGTTTTGGTCTGGCTCTCGAACATGGGTTCCTCCACGTCGATGGCAATGGCGGCTACCAGTCCGTTGCGGATGTCGGCATATTCCTGGTTCTTGTTGTAGAACTCCTTGATGGTACGGGCAATGTGTTCCTTCAAGCAGTCTGGTGTGTGCCGCCTTGGGTGGTGTGTTGCCCGTTGACAAAGGAGTAGTACTCTTCGCCGTATTGGTTGGTGTGTGTGAAGGCAATCTCGATGTCCTCTCCTTTCAGGTGGATGATGTCGTAAAGGCCTTCGCTGGTCATGTTGTCTTTCAGCAAGTCCTCCAGCGTGGCGGGAAACGATGCGCTGGCCGTTGTAAATGAAGGTGAGGCCCGTATTCAGGTAGGTGTAGTTGCGCAGCAGGGTTTCTACGAACTGGTTCTGGAAGGAATAGTTCAGGAAGAGTGTGGCGTCCGGTTCGAAGAAGATATAGGTTCCGCTTTCTTCTGTCGAGTCTTCGGTCACATCACTCAACAGCGTTCCTTTCTCGAAGATGGCGGTACGTACTTTGCGTCGCGGTAACTGCGTACCTCGAAACGGTACTCAGCGCATTGACCGCTTGATGCCCACGCCGTTCAGTCCGACACTTTTCTTGAAAGCCTTCGAGTCATATTTACCCCCGGTATTCAGTTTGCTGACCGCCTCTACCAGTTTGCCTTGCGGAATGCCTCGTCCATAGTCGCGTACGCTGACACGCAGACTGTCTTCTATAGTCACTTCTATACGCTTTCCGGCACCCATCTTGAACTCGTCGATGCTGTTGTCCATCACTTCTTTCAGCAACACATAGATGCCGTCATCGTTCTGTGAGCCGTCGCCCAGACGGCCTATGTACATACCGGAACGGACACGGATATGCTCCATGTCGTCCAGGTGGCGGATGTTGTCGTCGGTATATTCCACGCTGGAAACGGGGCTCTCTGTGATATTGTTGTCTGCTTCTTCCAGCGGCAGGGTCATATTGTTGTTATCTTCCATAAGTACGTTATTCCTTCATATTGCGCATTGCGACAAAGGTAATGAGAAATTCGGGGGTTCGCAAAAAAATAATGTCTTTTATGGACTTCTGACAAGCTTATATTCTGGATTTAGAACTTATTTTATTCCTTTCACAAAGCATCTTCTCCGTTTATGCTGTTCCGTCTTGAAGTACTCCCACTGCGCTTGCACCTTGCCGTTCAGCTCCAGCTCCGGATTACTCTCGGCATACTCGAAACCAAGTTGCTGATAGACGGGGATAAGGTCGGAGAACAACAATGCATTTACCCCCTTGTTCTGATACTCCGGTTTCACGGCAACCAGCAGCAAATCGAGCATCTTGGGATATTTCTTCAAGAAGATGGTCTTGGCCAGGTGATACCAACCCATAGGAAGCAGGCGCCCGTGGGCTTTTTGCAACGCTTCGGCGAGTGACGGCATGGAAATGCCTACGGCAAGCAGCTGGTCATCGGCATCGGTAATCAATGTCACCATGCGTAGGTCGAGGATGGGCAGGTACATCTTGACGTATTGGTCAATCTGCCGTTGGCTCAGTGCAGAATAGCCATAGAGTGGCTGATAGGCTTCGTTCATCAGTTCGAAGATGGCCTGACCGTAGTCTTGGGCAATCTTCTTGGCAGATGTGTATTTCTTTACCTTGAGGTTATACTTGCGCTGGATGAGGTCGGAGATGCGCTTGTGCTTGTCGGGTATGGCGTCGGGAATGTAGATTTTGTATTCCACCAATCGGCATCCTTCTCAAAGCCATGCGTTCCAGATGTTGCGGATAGTAGGGATAGTTATAAATGGTGGCCATGGTGCTGAGCTGGTCGAATCCTTCGATGAGCATACCTTCGGCATCGAAATCTGTGAATCCCAGCGGGCCTTGTATATGTGTCATTCCCCGTTCTTTTCCCCATTCTTCCACGGTGCGAATCAGGGCATCGGAGACTTCCGCATCATCGATGAAGTCTATCCAGCCGAAGCGGACTTCCTTTTTGTTCCAGGTTTGGTTTGCCTTGTGGTTGATGATGGCAGCTACACGTCCTACGATTTTACCTTCCCGATAAGCCAGGAAATAGTCGGCTTCACAAAATTCGAATGCAGCGTTTTTCTTCTTGTTGAAGGTGTTGAGCATGTCATCGAAAAGGTCGGGGACGGAATAAGGGTTGTTTTTGTATAGCAGGTAGTTGAAACGGATAAAGCGCTCCAGTTCCCGTCTTGTGGTTACTTTCTTGATTGTAATTGCCATAGTTGTTCAATATTGAGACCACAAAGGTAATGCAAACTGAGAGCAGAACAAAATAAGCTTGCTTATTTTTATGCCGAGGTACAGCTTGCCTTATTTAAAAATACGTGATAATCTTTAAAATACCGCGTAGGGTGTTTGTAAATTTGCTGTTAGAGGTTGTATATCAGTACCGCTGTGTAGGCAATGTAGCAGAGAATCAGAATGCTTCCTTCCACCCGGGTGATGATGCGTTTCCCGAAAAAGATACCGAACAGCCAAAGCAGGATGCTGGACCTACGAGTACCCACAAATCGAAATTGGTGATGCCCGTCAGACGCAGTGGAGTGATGGAGGCCGAACAACCCAGTACGAAGAATATATTGAAGAGATTACTTCCGATGACGTTTCCGATGGCTATTTCGGGGTTTTTCTTCAAGGCGGCTACGATGGAGGTGGCGAGTTCGGGTAATGAAGTGCCGCCTGCTACGAGCGTGAGACCGATGATGGATTCGCTGACACCCAATCCGCGGGCTATGCCGCTGGCACCGTCTACAAAGAAATTACCTCCGATGATGAGCCGGCAAGTCCGCCGAGAATGTATAGGGCGGACTTCCACGCGGGTAACAGCCTGATTTCGTCTTCTTCCTGTAAGTGCTCCTTTTCCGGTTCCTTCATACTTCCATCCCTTTTTGCAATGGCAAAAGTATAACTCAGGAAAATGGTAAAGAAGCATAGCAGCAATAGGCCGTCGGTGATGCTGAGTATGTTCTCCCCACTGCTGTCCAGTAAGACGTCGTTGGCACAAATCAGCAGGGCGAAGGATGAAAGGATGCAAAGGGGTATTTCGCGTTTCAGTGTGTTACGGGTAATGGCTATCGGGGCAAAAAGGGCCGTACAACCCACAATCATCAGGGTATTGAACGTATTGCTTCCCACCACATTGCCGATGGCAATGTCTGCACTGCCTTTTAGGGCAGAGGATATGCTGACGGTGAGTTCCGGTGCGGAAGTGCCGAAGGCAACAATGGTGAGCCCGATGACGATGGACGGTATGTGGAAACGTTTGGCAACGGATGCGGCACCGTCTGTCAAGCCATTGGCACCCAGAAGAATGAGGAGCAGTCCTCCGACAAGAAACAATATATCCATAGGTATGTCAATTTTGAGTACAAAGATAATGCAAACCGGATACAGAACTTTCATGTTTGCATGAAAAAGTTATGTTGATTAGGATAGGAAGTTAAAAACATTCCGTATGTTTGAAGCATTTATTGGGTATATTTGCATAATTAAAGAATCAAATCAAGAAGTTTATATATGAAGGTTATCCGTGCTTTCTGTCTTTGTTGGCTGTTGATGCTGGCAGACGGAGTGTCAGCTCAGTTGGTAGATAAAGTGCTCAGTGTTTTAGGTGAGGATAGTGTGGGGAGTGTCACAGTGGCAAGGACTGACTCCGATTCGATTCAGTTGTCGCTTGTCCGGCAGGAGTTGGAAACAGCCCGGCTGAATGAGGCGAACCTGCGGATGGAAATGGAGCAGATGAAGTTGGCGGGCTATGCGGCCGATTCGGTGAAGCTGGCATTGCAGAAACAACGCATTGATTCGTTGCGGACGGTGACACCGGGTATTCCGGTGGTGGTGGAGAAGGACACTTTGTTCTATCTGTATGCCAAGCGTGGAGGCATACGCCCCAACAGCGAGCCAAAGATGTAAGCAACGTCATCGAAGCATTGGGTACGCGTTTCAATCTGCGTCCGGACTCTGTTTATTTAGAGAGTACGGATATTGTTACAGACTTGATGTATGGCGAAAAGGTCATCATTTCCTTTACCGATCAGGATGCTTTGTGGGAAAACTGTACCCGCGACCAGCTGGCCGCCAGCAAGAGGCATGTCGTGGTGGACAAACTGAAAGCCATGCAGAAGGAGCATAGCTTGTGGCAGTTGGGTAAGCGTATCTTGTACTTTATCCTGGTGCTTGTGGGACAGTTCTTCTTGTTCAAGTTTACCAACTGGCTGTTCAGAAAACTCAAACTACGCATTCAGAAGCTGAAGGATACCAAGCTGAAACCGATCTCTATTCAGGATTATGAATTGCTGGATACGCAGAAGCAGGTCAACCTGCTGGTGTTTGTTGCCAACCTGGTGCGTTATGTAGTCATGCTGTTGCAGTTGCTGCTGACGGTTCCGTTATTATTCTCCATTTTCCCTCAGACCAAGAGCTTGGCTTATACATTATTCTCCTACATCTGGAATCCTATAAAGGTCATCTTGAATGGAATAGCCGACTATATACCCAATCTGTTCACTATCTTTGTGATATGCTATGCGGTGAAGTATCTGGTCAGACTGGTGCGTTATCTTGCCAATGAGGTGCAGGCTGAACGGCTGAAGATAAACGGCTTCTATCCGGATTGGGCCATTCCTACCTATCATATTGTGCGCTTCTTGCTTTATGCGTTTATGATTGCCATGATTTACCCTTATCTGCCGGTTCCAAGTCGGGAGTCTTCCAGGGAATCTCCGTGTTTGTCGGTTGATTGTTTCGCTCGGTTCCAGTACGGTTATCGGCAATATCATTGCAGGACTGGTCATAACCTACATGCGGCCTTTCAAGCTGGGTGACCGCATCAAGCTGAATGACACTACTGGCAACATCATTGAGAAAACACCGCTCGTCACCCGCATCCGTACTCCGAAGAATGAGGTGGTGACCATTCCGAACTCTTTCATCATGTCTTCCCATACGGTCAATTACAGCCAGTCTGCCCGTGAGTATGGATTGATTATCCATTCGGAGGTCAGTATTGGCTACGATGTTCCGTGGCGGAAGACACATCAGCTGTTGATAGAGGCTGCATTGAATACTCCTGGAGTGATAGATGATCCCCGTCCGTTTGTATTGGAGACTTCCCTTCAGGATTATTATCCGGTTTATCAAGTGAATGCCTATATCAGGGATGCCAACAGCCTTAGCCAGATTTACTCTGATTTGCATCAGAATATCCAGGATGCCTTCAACGAAGCAGGCATCGAAATCATGTCTCCTCACTACATAGCTACGCGTGACGGCAGTGAGACGACCATACCCAAGGATGACTTACGGGAGAAAAAGCAGTAAGGGAGCCGGTTATCGTGCCAGTAAAATCTCTGCAAACGGTACGTAGAACATAAACATCCTCCATTCCTTTGTCTGGAAATCATAAGTTTCGATGAAGTCGCCTTCACGATAGCCTGCAAACTGCACGTAGAGTTTCCTTGTCTGCCCGTCCTTGGAGTAGTACATGGCAGCGGAGCGTACGGCGTTGGGTAGGTGGCGAAAGGCTCTTTCAAGTTTCCGGCAGTAGTATCCCATAAGCAGAATTGCGTATCTCCACCATTGGCACGGGAAACGATATAGCCTCCTTTGCATTGCAGGCTGTTTGGGTTTTCGGGGGATGGTTCCATAATCCGGAAAGGTATCAAGGCTTCGGCTTTGATGGGGTCGTAGCAGTGCATCTTTTCTTTGGCGATGTCTATCACGACGGGCGAGAAGGTGTCGTCGCCGTTGTTGGCCGAGAGCAGCATGTGGCGTCGGCTATCACGCCCGGATAGCGTGAGAGGGATTCGGGCTTCAGTCCATCCGGTAATGGTATTTCGGGAGTATGTATCGGTGGCATATTCAACCGGGTATATACCGGATAAGAGATGCTACAGTAGGTGAGGAGCTTATCTCCGGCCATTTCCAGGGAAACAGTGTTGTTGAAGTCCGAGCAGATGGTAATTGCGTTACGTTCTACCGGGTTACACCAATAGTGCATGCAGAGGTCGTATCCGTCGATGAAACTACTGCCGTCTTTCTCCCGTATCCCACAGAGGATGTTGGTGCCGGGGATGTTGGCGGCAAGGTGGAAATCTTCGTCGTCATGGAACTGGATTACTTCCGATATTTCTTGTGTTACCAGGTCGATACGGGTGATGCCGCGGGGAACGGTCGGTGTGTAAATGGCGTGGGAGTTGGTGATACCGTAGAGATATGGTTCTTCGGGGGATTGTCCGTCGGCTACCGAAATCTGGCCGAGAGGCTGAAGCTGTCCTGCCCGTTCCAGGAACATTTCTACCCGTGAGGCGGGCCAGTGTCCGGGGGCAAGGAAAGTAATGCTGTTGGTGGTTTGCTCCGTGGTAACGCGCGTGTGTAGCGTGAATACCCTTCGGGAAAGAGAGGATTGTCGGCTATCGGCCAGTAGATGTCCAATATGATTTGGTCGCCGCTCTGCAAGCCGTCGGCTTTGACGGTCACGGCATCACCGGGATTGAAGGTCTTTCCGGCATCGGATATGGTGATATTGGTCACAAAAGTGGGTTGTTTCTCTTTGTCGTCATCACTGCAAGCGGCAAGTAGCAGGCTGATTAGTAGCAGGAAGTGTATCTTCTTCATCATAGTTATGTATTGACAAATGCAAATATAGGGCTTTTTCTTGTATTCCTGCGGATAGGCTTTGTTTTTGTCGTATGAGATGGAAAAATCCTCCTACGAAACATGGTCTTTTGCTTCGTGGGAGGAAAGTGGTTGTTCGGCAGGGCTTCGGGGGAATGCGCCTGCTTGCGTGCCGGCTTGGATTATTTGCTGCGCGTCACCGTGTGCAATACATTCCCTTTCTTGTCAATCATGCGCAGTTCCAGTGTCTTTTTGCTGGCCGATACAATGGAGAAACCCGGTTCGGGGCTGCAGAATACAGTCCCTTCGATGGGCTTCACCTTGCGGGCGAGCGAACCGGCAGAATTGGTGATATAGTCGATGTCGCTGCCTGCCACGCGTACATGCTGGAAGTTGTGGATGTGTCCGCAGATGTACATATCCACCTTGTGCTTGCGCAGGATGGGATCGAGACGTGCTGCATATCCGCGCGTTCGCTCTCGTCCTTCGGGGTTTCGGCATAGATGGGATGGTGTCCGGCAACGATAACCCAGTCCTCTTTGGCGGCAGTCAGTACGGAATCTATCCAGGAAAGTTGTTGCTGGTAATCCTGCTTGCAGGCATCGGGATAGGTCTCGCTTTCGTTGCGGTATTTGTCAATCATCGGGGCGGTGTCTACCCAAAGGATGCGGATGGTGGCGCCGTTGTCCTCGAACGTCTTGGTATAATAACGGGCGGGCATGGTCCAGCGGCGGCTGATATTACTGTAGTCGAGCACAGCCTGCGTATTGCCGCGGTATTCGTGGTTGCCCAGCAGTGGGAACCAGTCTATCATCAGCTCCGGGTGGCTGTAAATAAGTTCGTAGTTGGTCATCCAAAGCGGGTCGTTCACGCTACGTACGCCTTCAAAGTGGTGTACATCGCCGGTGGCAAGTACGAATTCGGGGTCTGCGCCGTTCTCTGCCATCTGTCCCATCAGTTCGGCGATGGGCTTTTGGTCGTAGTAGCCGTTACGGCCGAGGTCGTTGGCTACGTAGAAGTTGAACTTCTTGTCGAAGATGGAGTAATCGGTGATTTGGGCAATGGCTGCGTTGCCGAGTAGGGCAATAAACAGTAAAAGGAATATTTTCTTCATTGTCATTATTAAATTGTTGAGTAGTTAATGTTGATAACTTGTTGAGATAGAATTCGCTGTTTAAAAATTAATCTTCACTCCCGCATTCACTTTCACGCCGTAGTATTCTGCCTGCATGGTACGGTCTTTTGTGCCCTGGTAGTAGCGTAGCGGCTGGTTCAGCAGGTTGTTGGCTTCGGCGTAGAAGGTAGTCTTGAATTTCTTTCCGAAGGTATAGCTGGCGTTTACGTCCATATAGTTCACCTTGTCGTAGTAGCGGTCGTAGAAGGTGCTTTCTCCCATTTCGTCGATGAAGTCGGAAGCGAAGTTATAGCTCAGACGCAGGTTTAGGCCGCCTTTTTCAAAGTATAGGGAAGCGTTTGCGGTATGCTCCGGCGAGCCGGGCATGCTCAAACCTTTCTCATTCTCGCGTCCTTCGAAGTTGAAGTCTTCCACACGGGAGTGGGTGTAGGTGTACGTTCCGTAGAAACCTACACATTTCAGAGCGGGAGCAATGAAGCTGAAGTCGCGCTGGTAGGATAACTCTACCCCTACCAGGTTGGCGTTGCCCGCATTCTTGGGTTGGGTGAAGCGGGTGTAGGTGTTACCCTGGTATTCGTAGTTGGTGCTCACCTGGTCTACGATGAAGTCGTCTATCTTCTTGTAGAAGATGCCGGCGCTTATCAGACCGATGCTGCGGAAGTAGTAGTCGGCACTCAAGTCGAAGTTGTAGGAGACGGTAGGTTTCAGCTCCGGGTTTCCGATGGTGATTTCGTTGTCGGAACGCTTGATGTTCACACTGGCACGAGGCCGAGTATTTGGGGCGTGACAAGGTTTGGGTAAACGAACCGCGCACTTTGAAGTCATCGTTTACATTCCACTTTACGAGCAGCGACGGCAGGAAGTTGATGTAGCTGTTGCGCTGACGGTCGGTTTTGCTGGTGAGGTCTTCGTCGGCATCGTAGGTGCGTCCCGTATAGGCAAGGTTGGTGTTCTCTATGCGAAGTCCGGTCATCAGTTCCACGTCTTTTGTCAGTTTTTGGTCGAAGCGGAGGTAGCCGGAAGTCACGGTTTCGCGGGCGTGAAGTTTCCGGCAAGTTCTTCCTGTACCTGCTCTTTCTCAAAGAGGGAAGCGTTGTTCAAGTCTAAAGAGCCGGTGTATTCCTTGCTGGCGTAGATGCCTGCCTGGTATTTGTTGTTGGGCATGAAGTTCTTGTTGGTCTGGTCCACTGTATTTGCTAGGCTGTTCGTCATGAAGGCATCCTCGTCCAGAGGAGAGTATTCGTAGAAGTCCACTTCTTTATCCTTGGTCTTGCGCACTACCTTTGCGCCGAACTTCAGCTTGTTGCCGTTCTTGAAGGGAAGTTTGAAGTTGGCGGAGAACTTCAGGTCCTGCTCCTTGATGTCTTCCTGCTGTTCCGTCAGCTCTTTCAGGCTGAATTCATCGTTCAATGTCATGGTAGAGCCTGTTTTGGGGCTGGCAAAGGGTTGGCGTTCGTCGCTCAGGTCCATGTCGAACTTCTGTTTCTTCAGTTGGAAGTCGATGTAGCGTTCGTTGGGACGTTCTTCGCTGGCTTTGGCATAGCTGGCGTGCCAGTCCATGGAGAGGGCGCCGAAGAGGTGTTCGCCGCCGAGGGCAAAGTCCATGGTGCGCTGGCGTTCCAGGCGGGCGTTACGGTTGTCCGGCGTACCGGCTTTGGTCTGTATGCGTACGGTGCGTTGCCGTCGGGGTCAAGGTCTTTCAGCGTGGTACGGTAGCGGTTCTCCCAGTCGTTGCGGTTGTTGAAGATGCCTTTGAAGGTGAGTTTGTGGTTGGCATTGATGTCCCAGTCCAGTGCGGCGGAGTAGCTTTGGCGTTCGCGGGTGACGTAGTATTGGCGGATTTGGTAGTCGTTGACGTACGTCTTGCCGTTGTCATCCTGCTCCCATACAAATTCGGTGTCGTAGGAACCGGAAGGTGAGTTCTGATAGGAGGCCGATACAATCAAGCCGAGTTTGTCGTTGAAGAAGCGGTCGCCGTAGGTGAAGCCAAGGTTCAGTTGCGCCTTTTCGCTCACCCAGTTGTAGCCGGTTCCGGCGGTGGCGGCAATGGTACGCTTGTAGGGGGAGTTCTTGGTGACGAGGTTGATGCTGCCGCCGATGGCGTCGCCGTCCATATCGGCGGTTACTACCTTGTTCACTTCGATGGTCTGAATCATGTCTGCCGGAATGAGGTCGAGCTGTACGTTGCGCGTATCGCCTTCGGCAGAGGGAACGCGGTTGCCGTTGATGGTGACGGAGCTGAGGTCGGCACTCGTGCCCCGCACTTGCCCGAAGCGTGCCTCGCCTTGGTCGTACTGCACGTTGATGCCGGAGATGCGTTTAAGGGCGTCACCGATGTTGGAGTCGGGGAACTTGCTACCTGGTCGGCAGAGACTACATTCGTAATCCCCATGTTGTTTTTCTGTGAGTTGATGGCACGGCGCTGTCCCTGGAAGGCGCCGCCTACCACCACTTCCTGCAACTCCACGCCTTCGTTCAGTACGACGTCTTTTTCCAGTGTACGGCCTGCGGGGATGGTGATTTTCAGTTCTACGGGAGAGTAGCCCACGTAGCTCACCTTTACTGTATAGGTTCCCGGGTCAAGGTTAGAGAAAGTGTAGAAGCCGTTGACGTCGCTCGTCACGCCAGTGTGTAGTTTCTCGATGTAGATGGATGCGCCCGGGAGAGTTTGTTTAGTGGCGTCGATGATGCGTCCACGTACAGTTCCTTGTTTCGTGACATTTGCTTTTTCGTCGGCAATGGCCGTATTGACGGTGGCGGTGAATAGGAGTAAGAATAAGAATGCTCTCAAAATCTGTTTCATACTTGTTATTATCTGTTAATAATCTGCCGCAAAAGTAGAGGGTTACCGTTACGTGGAGGTTGCGGAGCGTTGAAGAACAGATAACGATTCAGTTACAATGAGGTTACATAAATTCTTGGAGGTAGTACCTTTTCGGCGGTATCTCCCTTTGCCGTCATCTGGCAGACTGATGCTAAAGATGCACGAGATGTGCATCTCGTGCAGGGGAAGGTATAGGGGTTGGTGTCTTATCCCGTAGCCTGGCAGCGGATAAGTACCTTCTTCTCGTCTGCCAGAGTAGTGGCAAAGAGATAAGTGCCTCCCCCTTCGGCCAATTTCAGTCGTTTGCGCAGTTCGGCCACGGTGGCGGGGAAGTTGCGCACGGTGAGGTTCGCCTTTTTCTCGGTAGCCAGCATCTCTTTCACTTCTTTCTTGCCGAAGCCGCAGGAGGAGGTAATCCGGAACTTGCGGCCGGGGAAGTCCGGCAGGAAGTGGTCCGAGGTGTAGAGGTGGCTGTTGGGATGCAGTTTTTCCACCTTATACAATGAGGAGAGGCTGCGGAATGCACCGGCTTTCAGCACGGAGGCATTCGGTTCGTAGAGGTATGATTTCAGTTGAGGGTGTAGGGCATGCACGCTCCTTCTCCTGCCGGCGGGTGAAGACGAGGCTTGGGAGCCGGTACACCGGTGAAGTTGACGCAATGGATGGGGATGTCGTCTGCCGGCACTCCTTCGCCTTGTCCCAGCAAGAGCAACAGTTCCTTGCATTCGTTGCCCACGGAGACGATGTGTGCCTGGTGGACATGCTTCAAATCGTTCAGGGCAAGGGTGAGGTCGAGCATGGGGGAGAGTTTTACCAGTACGTGTCTTGCCTTGCGTAGCAGCAGTTCTTCGAGGGCGGCTATATCGGGTTCGCAGTCGCCGATGGCTACGGTCTTTCCGCCGTGTCCGTCGCGGCGGGCAGGGTCTATGAATATACAGTCCACGGGTCCATCTCTTGCAGATGGCGGACGCTGTCTGCGTGGCAGACGGAGATGTGGTTCAGGCCGAGGACAGGGAAGTTGTGTGCGGCTATCTGGCAGAGGGTTTCCTGGCGCTCGACGTAAGTGGCATGCCCGAAGCGGGAGGAGAGATAGGCGCAGTCGATGCCGAAACCTCCGGTGAGTCGGTAAAGGTGCCGGCTGATGCGGGGGTACTGTTCTGCGCGGGATGTTCTTGTTCTGTATGTAGCAGGTTAGTTATAATCTCCGCTTTATACTGTGCCGTTGCTTGGGAGGAGCATTGTTCCAGAGAAAGGTGGGCGGGTAGAGTATATGCTCGTTCTCGGCCCATGCGGGTATCTTCTCTTTGGCAATCTGCCAGCCGGAAATCTGTGTGATGGCGGCGGGCATGTCTACCGAAGGGTAGCGGCGTGCCTGCAAGGCAAGGCTGCGCACGTCGTCGCGGCGATGCTCGCGGATGAAGCGGAGGGTGTCTTGGGATAAAGGCATGGCTTGGCTTATTTATTCTGATGCAAAGTTATCTCAAAAAGGACAAAGTGGGGCATAAATTCGCAGCTTTCTGTCTGATTATTTTTCAGACAAAGATGACGCTGATAATACAGATTAAGAATATTAAAAATCCGCGTCATCCGCGTCATCTGCGTCATCCGCGTCAAAGCGATAGCAAATTTAAGTTTCCGGACAAGCTGGGGGTGAGAGTTAAGGGATGACCCGGTATCGCTCCTTTGCCGTCTGCCTGCTGACGCGGTTGAAGTGCCACCATTCGCTGGGTAGCGGGTGGAATCCGGCTTCTTTCATTACCTGCCGGAGCAGCAGCCGGTTTTCACGTTCTTGTTCCGTCAGCTTGCCTTGTGCCACGAGCACGGCTTCTTCTGTGATGTGGGCTTCCCTGCCAGATGGTCTACCGGGGTGCCCATGGGCAGAGGAGTTCCTTTATCGTCGAGTATGCTGATGTCCACCGCCAATCCGTAGTTGTGCAGGCCGCCGCCGCGTGAGGGGTTGGAGACATAGATGTATTTGGAGGTTCCTTTCACTACGTCCCACATCTTCTGCTGTACGGACAAGGGGCGCGCTGCGTCGTAGACGATGAGGCTGTAGCCGGGGTACTGTTCTTTCAGTAGGCGTTGTGCCCGCTTCAGGCTTTTCATGGCATCGGGGTGCAGGTAGGCTTCTTTCAGGTCTTCGTACAATAGGGTTCCGGTGAAGTTGTCGGCACGGGTGTACATCAAGTCGATGGCGATGCTGCTGTCCGCTTCGGCGATGTTGACGAAACCGAGGGAGTCCAGGTAGCGGGCTGTCCGGCTTTAGGCCGGAGCCGGAGGACGGGAGCCGCTATGGTGTCGGCGTACGGATGGTGGTCTCCGTATCCGGGTCTTGTGTCTGCTTTGGCGCTTGTTTTCTGCTACAACCGCATAGTGAGCAGCCAAGCAGCAGATATAACAAGTAAAAGAAATATCGTTCCATCTTACAAGGCATTCTTGGCGGTAAGGATTGATTTCATCAAAGCTATGTCCGAACTGACTTCTCCCTGCATCAAGTATTTGTTTTTCCGTTGGCAGGTGGCTTCGTAAATCTCCTTTGCCTTTGCTGTGTCCTTGTCCCGGTAGAGTGCCAGGGCGCAGAGCAGCCGCTGTTTGGAAGACGTCACATCCTTATATTGCCGGATGTAGGTATCCAGCTCATCGGTATATAATTCTTCTGCCCGTGCGGTCCTCTTTGTCACCAGTGCGGTGAAGAGCAGCTCGCAAGCGTTTTCCTTTATCAAAAGTCCGATGACTTCGTGCCGGTGGCTCATTATTTTCTCAAATGCATTGTAGGCGGCTTCCCATTCTTCGCAGTCGAGCAGGCGCGAGGCGCTCATCAAGGCTATGGTGACCTGCAGGGCATCTTTGTAGTTGATGTCTTCCGTTTGGCTGAACCATTCGGCAGGCATGTCCTTAGGACGCATGCCCTCTTGCACCAGTGCGTTGATGCGCAGTTGGGTGACCAGTGCCTGCTTGCTCTTGCTGTCCTTGAGAAGCAGGCGCATGTTGTCGGCATCATTGCCGATGCCGCCCATCTTCATGGGGATGCCGTTCATCCCTGCAAGGAGAATGCCAATCAAAGAGAGCATCAGAAGGAAGAATTTCAGCAGGTAAGGCAGCCCGTCTACGGTCAGCAGGGGGAGGAAGGCAAGGATGGCGGTCAGCAGGTTGGCAAGCACTCCACCCAGGTTGTACAAGGTGGTTGGGATATCTTCAAGAGGCCTTTCGGGTGGGGTAAGCAGGCATTGGCCTCCCGTTCCGGCAAGGCTGAAACGCTTGATGCATAATTTCCCGTCTTTCCGTATGAAGGTAAGGTTGAAGATGCGGAAGGAGACGAAGCGGTAGCCGGTTGCCAGTCCGCAGACAAGATGCCCGCCTTCGTGCAGAAGCACTTGCAGGAAGATGGAGAACAGCAGAATCAGTATGGCTAACAAGGAAACTCCTACTGTCTCCAGCATGCCGGTTTCGGCAAACTTGCTGTGTAAACCGTCGAACGAGTCTCCTAAAACCAGGACTCTTACACCTATTATTCCTACAAAGCCGATGCATGCCCCGACCATGAATCCTCCGGCCAATTTAAATACTTTCTTCATCCTGATATCTTGATAAATGTGTTTGCCGGCAAAGGTAAAGGATTTTATCTGAAATGCAACAGCTTGCCCCATGTATCATAAAAAGAAAGAGATTGTGATTGCCACAACCTCTTTCCGTCACCTAAACCCACTACGCAGGCTACAGATAGGGAATTATAGTAATATAGATACCCGTAATGATGGCCGAAGTGATTACTCCTGAAATATTAGCCCCCAAGGCATCTCCCAAGATAAAGGAATTGGGGTTGTCCTTGCTTACTATCTTCTGGGCAACCTTCGCCGTAGTAGGCACGCAGCTCACGGCTGCAATTCCGATGACCGGATTGTAATTGCCCCGCTTGATGAAGTACATGATGTACCCTCCAATGATTCCGCCGATACCGGAGAGCAACAGTGCGCCCATGCCCAATACCAACAATTTAAGAATTTTAGGGTCGAGCAGCAGATGTGCGTCGCAAAGTACGCCCAACAACAGGCCGAGCATGAAAGTAGAACCATACAACAGCGGACCGCTTACAAAATCGTAGATATGCTTCATCCCCGACTCGCGTACTGCCACTCCGAGGAACAAGGAGAAGAACAGCGGTGAGGCAACCGGGAACAGAAAACACAGTACAGCACACAATATAGCCGAGAAGCCTAGTTTTACTTTGGCATCATAGTTTTTGGGCGGCTTCTTGCTCGTCATCTTGATGGCGCGCAGGCGTTTCGGCACCAGCAGCTTCACCAGATAGGGGTAACCGCCATATGTCAGTCCAGATAGAGATAGGCACTACTGTGATGGGTACAAACAGATGTTTGGCCAGGGCCAAGGAAGTGAAAAGCACCATCGGTCCGTCCGCACCTCCTACCATGGCTACGGAAGCGCTTTCTTTCAAGGACAGTCCCAATGCAGATGCGATGGGTACAGTCAGGAAAGTTCCCAATTCGGCACATAGGGCAAGGAATATGCTGGCAAACGGTTTCTGTAGCAGGAAGCCCACGTCGAGCAGGGTACCGATACCCATAAATACGAAGCATGCAATCAATCCGTTGCTGAAGGTCAGGGTGTAGACCGGTTGCAGGAAGTCTATCTGCATGGTGTTCATCAAGTCGTCCGTATCCGAAAGCATCGGGTCCAGAAAGAGATTCCCCAATGTACCGTCGGGCATGAAAAGGGTGCCGCAATTGATGGCGACCATACCCAGTCCCATGGGAATCATGACCATCGGCTCCAGTACGCCTTTCCATCCCAGGTATATGAGCAGCAGGCCCAGGGCTATTAGAAATACACGGGCAGAGGAGAGTAGCCAGCCGCTTTCCATCATTGTTCCGAATCCTTGGAACAAGGTTGCAAAATCTATATTCTCCATAATTAGTCTTTGTTTTTGGTGTCGTTGTTCTTTTTAGTCTTGTTCTTGTTGTCACGGTGGCTGATGGCATCTTCCAGATACATCATAAGGGTATCTTCTGGGTAGAAGTAGTCTACCAGGTTTCTTTTGGAGACACCGTGGCTTACTCCGTGGTAATAGCCTCGAGGCTTTTCGTTTTCACGGTCCACACCCCGGCTGTAGTCTTCGCGCGTGTCGTTGCCGAAGATGTTTCCGTGCATGGAGGGGGTGTGTAGCATCAGTTCCATCTTCTGGCGGAACTTCTTTATGCGGCGCAGGCGGAGTAACTCCTGCTGGTGGGAACTGTAGAAATCGAGTGAATCGGCTGCGCTGGCTATCAGTTTGATGATGAATGCCACAAAGAAACCGATTGCAAAAGTGAGCCCCATCATCTCAAGGGTGGGGAGGAATAAATCGGACATAGTTATGATATTAATGTGATGAAATGGATAATAAAAAAGCGAAAGATGTACATGCAATACACCTCCGGTAATGGTTTGCAATAAGTCCGATAAAGTCTAAATCAGGATATGCAGCAGTGCATAGATATAGTATCCGCAGGAATAGCGGAGAGCATTGGGATTGAATGAAAGGTTGGCGCTCTCTCCGGCAGACAGATGGCTGGAAAGCAGATGCTCCAGTTGCCCGGCTGGTTTCAGAATTCTCATCTTCAGGAATTTCGGAGAGGCGTGGTTATGTGTGTATAGGCTGTTCGGACACAACGCTTCGTTGGTCCAGCAGTCGGTATTTTCGTCATTGAATAGTGAACGGTGGGTGGCTGTGTACGATGCGCACTGTGTGTAGGCGGTAAAGGAGCATTCGGAGGCCGGACTTCCGACAACTATTCCCGCCGGACTCCCGGTAGTATTCCGTGAGTCTGGCTGTTCCTCCTGGGAGATGGCAGTCAAACCCAGACAGAGGAAGGTAAACATAAGTATGTAATACAGATGTTTCATCATAGCAAGATAAAGGAACAAATAACTTTGGACAAAGTTATATATTCCGCTGTATTTTAAGATTAATTGTCTTTTTCCTCTGCAGGAAGTATTCTGAAGGACTGGTTGCGGCATTTATATGCCCAACCGTTCCTTCAGTAACCGGTATCTGGAGAGGCTTACCCGTAGCTTGACGCCACTTTTTAACGTCACTTGGTAGGTCTCTTTTCCATACTGTTCTACTCGTGATATCTGGGTTACGTTGACAATGCTCGAGCGGTGGATGCGGACAAAGTTATCTGCTGGCAAATGTGTCTCGAAGTTTTTCATGGTCTGTTCCTTGATGTACTCTCCGTCGGATGTCACCAGGGTTGCGTAGTCCCCACAAGCCTGGATGTATAATAGGTCTTCCACTTTGATGATGTGAATCCGGGAGCCGTCTTTTATCGTGATCCGGTCAATACTTTCTTCTTGTGGCAGGGGAGCGGCCTTTTCTGCCTCGGGGGCGGTGAAATCTTCTGTTTGTAATGAAGTGTCTGCCACAATCTGCAGATGATACCACAAAAGGATAGCTGTCCAGGCAGGAATACCGAACAAGAGGCGGAAAGGAATGCTTGTTTGGCAGGTGTGCCTTGCCAGCGTTTGTCTTCACATCCGCCGCAAAAGCAACTGCATTCTATGCGTACTTGCCAGTCGGCGGGTATGTGCAGTTCCACTCCTCCCCAACTGCAGTCCAGGTCTATGTAGGTTTCTCCGGGTGCTATGTTCCTCTTGCTCTCCCATTCTCTTGTTCATCATCCGTTGTACCATCTTGGCACGGCGATGCACTGTCCTTTGGTGTGTCCAGTTTCTCCTATGGTGATGTCTGAGAAGGAAGATGCCGATGAGGATAAGGCCAAGGGCCACAGCATGGCTTGGAAATTGCCGGGGAATAGCAATAAGCCTGAAAGGATAAAGAGCGAGGCGGTCAGCACTTTGCCGGAGCTGCATAGGATGGGAATCGGTGAATCCGGAGTTATCTGTTCCTCCACCAATACCAGATGAAGCGTAGCCCGGTGCCGAGAAGCGCGAGAGAAAGTCCGGTATAGAACACTGCGATGAAGGAGTCGGGCAGAAGGTGGCAGGTACGTATTACAATTCCCATTGCAATCATGCCTATCATGACAAT
>ENA-OQDW01000311-OQDW01000311.1-human-gut-metagenome-genome-assembly--contig:-NODE-311-length-21224-cov-2.336256_pt1 | contig 21224 bp, 27 predicted proteins | sample MGYA00242784_ERZ504613 | MGnify/ENA primary metagenome ERZ504613 (study PRJEB26092, sample SAMD00036330) | human gut metagenome | host: Homo sapiens | study: EMG produced TPA metagenomics assembly of...
GTTCTCTTTTTTTATCTGCATTTTTCGTCATCATAAAAAACACCGCCCTTCTGATATTTATTATATCAGAAAAGCGGTTCCAACAATAGCAAAACCCTGCAAAAGCAGGGCTTTGTCTACAGTCTGAGACAGTGCAAATGCACTGTCTTATTTTTTATTCGAGTCCGGGTCGGACTCGAACGGGTTCGATCTACGCTTCGCTCCGGTCGTTGCTAAACGCGTGCCACTGGCACGCAGCAACCTCTAACGCACGTAGAACCGCTAGAAATCAAGGCTTCTAGCGGTTATTTTTTTACTTGACAAGGCTACTTGACCCTTTGGTTAGTTCCGATGGCATAGCCCCGGGAGTAATCATTAAGGAGAAGAAATTTTACATTGAATGTAATTGAGTAAAGCTCTGTCATTCCGATTGTCTTCAGAAATTGTAATGATTTCAACCTTTGGGTGATTTACAATTTCAGGCCAGAAAGATTCTGCAGGTTCCTGTAATACCCCTAAAATGGGAGTCTGCCCATCCAAAAGGTTTAAGATTTTTTTACGAAATAAAGTAGCGTCTGCTTCATGTGGACCAAGTTCATCCATAACAATTAAAGAGCAGTCAGAACACATGGAAAGAATATTGCATCCAAGACGCTCAAAGGTATCGGCAGTGTGTTCATCTGTTTTTCCGCATAAAAACAAAAGATTAGATTCGTTTGGGAATTCCTTCTCTTTTAGATGGTACATATGAACTGAATACTGATTCTTTAGATAGTCTTTTGTGCGGACAGTCAGGAATCCATCAGTCGGTTTTCTTATAATCATTCCAATATCTTTTGGATTCAATGTAGATTTTCCAATGTGTTTTTTACCAGTTAAAAATATATGTTGAGTCATAGTAAAGTCCCATTTCATTTTATTTTATAATAGTTCCATAATTGTAACCCACGTATCATTCTCATGAACTGTTTTGGCTGAGCTGTTTACCGGTAAACAGATAGTTCGTTCACGGCCATAGCGGTCGTGTGTAGTTATCACATCCATTTCAATATCGTAAACAGATTGTAAGGTTTCAGATGTAATGATTTCTTTGGGAGAGCCAAATCCCATAACCTTTCCGGATTTCATGAGAAGAACTTTGTTTCCCACGGAAAAGGGATGCTCAGGACTATGTGTTGACATAATAATGCAATATCCCTGGTTGGCCAGCCCTGAAATTACTTCCATGAGAAGCTGATGATTTGCATAATCCAGATTGGCGGCTGGCTCGTCCATGATGAAGATTTTTGCAGACTGACAGATTGCACGGGCAATTAAAACCAATTGCCTTTGTCCTCCGCTTAAGGAAGTATATTTCCTGTTGGCAAGAGGCAGGGCATTTACTTTCTCCAAGGCAGCAAAAGCTGCTTCCTGATCAGGCTCTTTTGGGGTTTCAAATGCGGAGAAATGAGAAGCACGCCCCATAATTACTATATCAAGAACTGTATAGGCAAATACAGGGGAATGATATTGGGGAATATATGCAATCATATTTGCCAGTGTTTTGGTTGTAAAGTCACTAATATTTTTTCCGGCTATCTTTATTTTTCCATTAGAAACAGGAAGGGAACCTAATATCATGCGGAACAGAGTGGTCTTTCCGCAACCATTAGGACCAAGCAGACAAAGCACATCACTATAGTCTGCGCTGCAGCTGATACCTTTTAAAATATCACCATTGCCGTAACCGCCAAAAACATTTTCAATTTCCAGAAGCATATAATTACGCGCGCTCCTTTCGTTTGATGATAAGATAGATAAAGAAGGGGGCGCCCATGATACTTGTGACAACGCCAAGTGGAAGTTCCATGGACAAAAGGGAACGGGAAATGTCATCAACAAGTATCAGGTATCCGCCACCAAGGATCGCACTTGCAGGTATCAGCCTTCTGTAATCAACGCCAACCAGTGCACGTGCCAGATGGGGGATCATCAGCCCGACCCATCCGATCAATCCTCCAAGACAGACTGCAGCGGCGCTGAGTAATGTGGAAGCGACTATAAAAATCAGACGATATTTACGCACATTGATTCCTAAACTTTTGGCTTCTTCTTCATCCAAAGTCAGCAGATTGATCTGCCATCGAAAAATAAAAATCAGACTTAATCCAATGATCATCGGAAGAACACTCCAGGAAAAGGATTTGGTTGTGGTTTTGGTTAAGCTGCCCATAAGCCAGAAAGTAATTTGTTGGAGAACATCATTAGGGTCTGCCACATATTTGATCATTGTGACACCGGCATTGCAGAGTGACATGATCATAGTTCCGGTCAGAACAAGACTGAGAGTCTGGGAATGTGCGGATTTTCGGCTGATAAGATAGGATGCGGCTACTGCGGCTACACCACCTGCAAAAGCAGAAAGTTGAATCATCCAGTTGGAAGCTCCGTTTAAAATTGCAAAAGCAGCTCCGAGACTTGCACCGGAAGAAACTCCAAGGATATCCGGAGATACCAGTGGATTGCGAAACATTCCCTGATAGGTTGCACCTGCTACCGAGAGGGAAGCACCAATAAATAAAGCAGACAGAATACGGGGCAGACGGATATTCCAGAATATGGTAACTGCCTGGGGTAAAATATCTCCTTTAAAACCAAATTTTGATAAAAATGCATTTAGTACCTGCACTGGTGTAAGCGGATAATATCCCACCCAGAATGAGAGTACTATAATGATAAACAAAAGTACCAGCATAACCGCCAACAGCAGAACATATCGTCTTTGCCGGGCAGTAGCTGCTTTTTTTTCATTAGCTGTCAGATTCATAATCATTCATCCTTGTAACTTGACTGATCAAATTTACGGTGTTATACTCAGAAAAACCGAATTGTTTTTAAAAACTATTCGCATATACATTATAATACTTAAAAATTGTATAGTCAATTTCAATAAGCGTCAATTATGAGTAATGCGGAGAAAAGAAAGGAGAAAGTTTATGAAAAAGCACAGACAACTTTTGGCTCTGCTTATATGTCTGGTGATGTCAGTCAGTCTTTTAACAGGATATTCTGAAACGAAGGCTGCTACTGAAGAGCAGGCGCAGAGTGGGGAGCAGGATGCCACGCAGGAAACTGCTGAAACCCGTGAGATCACAGACATGGCAGGAAGAAAAGTAACGGTCCCTGCAGCAGAAAATATTGAATCTGTTTTTTCAGCAGGTCCGGTAGCTGCAATTTTTCTGTATATGGTTGCACCGGATAAGCTTCTTGGGTGGAATTATGAACTGAATGATGTTGAGAAATCTATTATTCTGGACAAATATCAGGATCTTCCTAATTTTGGAATGGGTGATGCTGTCAATTATGAAGCAGTAATTGCTGCCAATCCTACAATTGCTATTAATAGTGGAAAGATTAATGATACAATGGTTTCTGATTGCGATGCGTTATCAGAAAGCCTTGGAATTCCGGTTGTTGCAGTAGACAATGAGCTTAATAATTCTGCGGAAGCTTTTCGTTTTATGGGCGAACTTCTTGGCGTAGAAGATCATGCAGAAGAGCTTGCTCAGTATGCGGAGCAGGTATTTACTGATATTAATGCACTTTCAGATATTCCAGAAGAAAAGAAAGTCAGTGTATACTTCGGTAATGGAGAGGATTCACTGGAACTGCACCCAGGGGATCCCAGCATGCACAGATCCTTGATGCCATCAATGCAGTCAATGTTGCAGATCTGGAATTGGGAGATGGATCTCGTGTTCAGATTTCAGCAGAACAGCTTCTTGCATGGGATCCGGATGTGATTGTTGTAAATGGTGAACCAAAGGCAGATAAAAGCGGAAATTCTGCAGCAGAAGATATCCTGAGCAATCCTGATTATGCTTCACTAAAAGCAGTACAGGACCAAAAGGTTTATGGAACTCCTAATGCACCGTTTAGCTGGGTGGATCGTCCGGCAGGACCAAATCGTCTGATCGGTATGCGATGGTTCTCAGCATTGATTTATCCGGAATATATTAAATGTGATATCAATGAAGAAATACATAAATTTTTCGATCTTTTTTATCATGTTGATCTGTCCGATGAACAGTTGGAAAATGTTCTGAAAGGAACTTTATAAAGGTTAGGCATGGACGTGGAAAAGGGCTATACAATAAATAAATGAAAAAGAAACGCTGGTTCCGGTAAATACCGGTTCCGGCGTTTCTTTTTATAATTTTCGGATCATTGCGCTTCCATGCAGATCGCATACAGGATCTGCAAACAGATGGTTTTTCAGACAGAATTCCCCGACCGCTTTTCGACATCCGGAAAACTGTGTACTGTACACATCGTGGATCAGGAGAACTCCTCCGGTGGCCAGGCGTTCATAGAACAGAGGAAGTGCGGCTGCAGTTGGAGCATAGAGATCTGCGTCCAGAGATACAAAACAAAAAGTTTCATCTGTGACATCGGAAAAGGTATCCGGAAACCATCCTTTGTGGATCACAGTACGTGTAGGATCAGGCATAACATGAAGAACAGAGTCAATATCAGTAGAAGAAAAATCACCTGTTTTGGCACGGGACAGATTACCGGAGGCTTCTATTGTGATATCCTTTTCTGAAAAGCCCTCAAAAGTATCAAAAAGATGGATTTTTCGGTCTGGAAAGGCTGCACTGATCAGGGAAGAAAATTCACCTCGAAAAACACCTAGTTCTGCAACATTTCCCGGAATATCCAATTGATAGATCTGCTCAGATAAAAGACGCATAACAGCAACCCGTGCGTCAAACATGCGAAGGACGGAGGGATCACGAAAAGGTCCGTGATAACCTAAGTTTTCCATCTGCTTTATCGTAGAATTGCGCCGTTCTTCATCCAGAACTCCCAAGGATGACCAGATCCGGGAGAAGTGCTGCTGCAGTATCCGGAGAACAGACTGGAATATTTCCAATATATGATCCGTGTTTATGGGGGTCATTATCAGCAAAGCACAGGAGCTGACAGGGACTGCTGAGAAGTCTTGCGGTCATTTGTCCAATTTGTCCGGCACCAAATATTACAGTTTTATATACTGATTTTGCCATCATTTTGATGTAGCCTTTCTGTCAGCGCGAACCTGGATCATCTGTCCTGTGATGGAGATGGCGATTTCAGCCGGTGTTTCTGCTTTGATCTCCAGTCCTATAGGTGAGATGATATGGTTTAAATCTTGTTCATTAATGTTGTATTCTTCAATCAGACGGCGAAATACAGCAGCTTTTTTTGCACGGCTTCCAATGACGCCTATATAACATGCAGGTGTAGCGAGAAGCTGTGCCTGTACAATGGTATCATAGGAATGTCCACGTGTCATGACGCAGCAATAATCAGCAGCTGTAATAGAAACATACTGGTCCAGATGGTTGAAATCACAAAGTATTGTTTCAACTGCTCCTGGGAAAAGAGCAGGATTTGTAAATTCCGGCCGGTCATCCAGGACAACACAGCGAAAATCAACGCTTGCAAGGATTGGGACAAGCTTTTGTGAGACATGTCCGCCGCCGAATACATAGACAGTTCCTGAGGTTCCAATCTGTTCAGAAAACAGATCATAATCTTCACTGTGATATCGGTGTGGCTTTGTAGACAAAGAAGATAATACAGAAGAAGGAACATTGGCAGTTCCGATGAGACCGCATGCAGGACTGTAGAGGCTCACACCGGAGGTGGTGAGAAGATCGCAGATCAGCCAGAAATCTTTTCGCTCTTCATAGAATTTTTCAGCAGTTTCCGTGATTTCCATAATAATCGGATCGTTATGATCAAGATACTGGAAAAAGGCCGTAACATCACCACCACAGATCATACCAATATTTTCAACATCTTTATGATTCAGCCGGAATTCATGCTCGCAGGATTCCTTTTTTTCAAGAATATCCAATGCCATACATTCAGCACGATATTCTACAGCTCCACCTCCGATGGTTCCGGAAATTCTGCCGTTTTTTCCGACCAGCATGCGGGAACCGGCACCTCTTGGTGTAGACCCTGAGGATGCTGTAACGGAAACAAGTACAAGATCGTTTCCCTCCAGGAATTGTTGTTTTATTGTCTGAAATAATGTTCTCATATAATAAAATACCTCCTAACTAAATTAAGTGATTTTTCTGCTCCAGTTGTGTACGTCTGCCCGCCTGAACTAAAGCGTGATATGGCAGAGTGATTGTATCATGTCCTGCAGTTTGCGGGCTTGTTCTAACTGCTGCTCATGAGCTTTGCGAGCTTCCGGACTTTTGCATTTACTCATGCTGTCGGCAAATCTTTTTTCTATGGTTACACGCTGTGTTTCCTGAATCAGTTTATCAGCCAGAAATACAATAGCTGCTTCATCCAGCGTGGCTTCCAACAGACCATGGTGCTGTGAAATGATCTGGCTGATCTCAGGATAACCTAACTGTAAGAAAAGTTCACCGCCTGTTTTCGCGTGATGCCTCTGAAGTCTGGCAATATCATGCAGAAGTGCACCGGAGCGAACAAGCTTCTGGTCAAAGATATAACCATTGGATTCCAGCATATTGCATAAACAACAGGCAAGTTCAGTAACAGCATCACTGTGAGCTTGTACATGACGGGGCAGAGAAACAGCATTGCGAAGCCTGAGACATAGTCCGTCATTTAATTCAGGATGAGGCAGTATATAACTGGATCAGAGAAAGAAATATTATTTTTTTCATTCACTTCCAGATGATAGTAAGAGCCGCAGGGCAGACGAAACCGCTGCCTGCTGTACATATCAGAATGTAATGCATGTAAATAAGAAGAGATTACATCTGTATGAGTTACCACTGCAATATCACCTTCAGAAGCGCAAAGAATCTTATGAACTGCCTGCGAAAAGCGAAAACCAGATGCAGCAGGAGTTTCTGCTCCCGGGATCGGATGATCAGGGTTATTCCCACGCGCTTTATAAATGTCCGGCCATCTCTGGCGTATTTCATCAAAAGAAAGGCCATCCCATTCTCCCAGATTTCGTTCTGACAGATCAGAAACAATGATATGTGGAAGCTCAGGTGCCATATGGCCTGCTGTCTCAACTGCTCTTAACAAAGGACTGCAGTATACCCCTGATATTTTATCGGACAATTCTTCGTTAAGAAGGACTGCCTGCAGATGTCCAAGCATGGATAGAGAGAAATCTGTCTGTCCTACACAGTAAGAATGTTCATCCGGATACTGTGGTTTTCCATGCCGGACCAGATAAAGGTTACGCATTTAAAAACCCTCCGAAACATTCTTCAAATATTTTTTTTGAACAGGAACGTGTTTCTTCTGAAAAACGGGCATATCGTTTCAGAAATTCTTCGCCGTATGGTGTCAGTTCGCTATGGCTTCCCCTTGTACCGCCTTGGCTTCTGATGATCAGAGGTTCATGAAGCTGTGATTCCAGGGTATGGATCAGGTTCCAGCTGGTAGAATAGGAAATGTGCATGCGCTCACAGGCATCGCGGACAGATCCTGTTTCATGGATCAGTGTAAGCAGCGAATAGAGTTTTTCATCAAAAAAACTTTTTCCCGGGCTAGCTGAATATGGATTTCAGAACGGATCAGACTCTGGTTGTGTATGCGGAGAAGTTCAGCATAATCCTCTGGTGTATCAGCATCATGAATAATACCGGGATCCTTTACATTAAGATAATACATGGGTTCCCCGCAGTTATCCACAGCACCTTTAAGTCCTGATTTTCCGTCATCACTTAGGATGGAATCAATCAGTGTGGAACGGATCAGAATGGGATGACCGGGATTGCCATTACAGACCGGAGTTACAAGGGGACGCCCCAGAGAGAGCATTTGAGTGACTGTCTGGGCTGTGAACAGCGGAACATCAACAGGTGTAAAGAGTACCGTATCCACTTTGTCTTTCAGATACTCAAGTCCGATTCGGACAGAATCAAACATATGAGTGTTTGCATAGTTCTCATTTCGAAGAAAGACTACATTATTGGAAGCCAGGTGGCATTCCAGAACATCTGCATGATATCCGGTTACCACTACTACTTTGGAGATTCCGGCCTGCCGGAAATTATTGATCACGCGCTGTGCGATGGAAATGGAGCCAAGCTGAAGCATGGGTTTAAAGTCTCCCATTCGTGATGATTTCCCCGCAGCCACGATGAGGCGCTGTCTGCATTTAGATACCTCCTTCTTTCAATGATATTATACAAATTTGATATTATTATAACATATAAAAGAATAAAAATAGTTAAAATTTTAAATAAAACAAAATAAAATTGTCTGCAATATATAAAATAGCCAACTATTAATTATTTGTAATTTGTATAATTGTGCAAAATTATGGTAGTATGGATATATAAAATAACGTGGACAGGAGAACTTTTTTATGGATAAGATTTTTGAGATTACCGCAAAAGAAGTTACTGTACAGGTAAAAGATGAGCGTACAGGGGTTGTATATAGCCGGACGCTTCCCATCGATTATTATGAGAATGCAAATGTTTTAAAGCTCAGCGGTGAGAATCTGGACGGGAGCAGCTCTTCCATTGTTTTCTATTCCGCCAGAGGAATAGAGAGACTGAAAGATCTGACAGGCAGGGGAGCTGACCATGATTCGTGCGGAACACATAAGCCTGAAGATCAGTAAGATTGAAATGAATTTTTTAAAAGGAGGAATGGGACATGATTAAAAAGACATTGAAGATTAATGGTGTTGAGAGAATACTTATTCTTGATAAGGATGAGACACTGGCGCAGGTGCTCCGTGATCACCTTCTTCTTACAGGATGTAAGATTGGCTGCGGTGAAGGTCACTGTGGAGCCTGTAATGTTATTATGAACGGAAAAGTCACAAGATCCTGTATCTACAAGATGAGCCGTGTTCCCGATCATGCAGAGATCACAACCATTGAAGGTGTGGGAACACTTTCTGATATGCATCCAATCCAGGTTGCATGGATGGCATATGGATGCGCACAGTGCGGTTTCTGTTCACCGGGATTTATTATTTCAGCAAAAGTGCTTCTGGACAATAATCCAAGTCCTACCCGTGAGGAGGTAAGAGACTGGTTTAACAAACAGCGTAATCTCTGCCGTTGTACAGGCTATAAGCCGCTGATCGATGCTACTATGGCTGCAGCAGCAGTTATGCGCGGCGAGATGACAAAGGAAGACCTTGTGTTCAAACAGACAGGTGATTCTATTGTTGGAACAAATTATATCCGTCCGTCAGCAGCACAGAAGGTAACAGGTACCTGGGATTTTGGTGCAGATGATGCATTAAAGATGCCATCAGGAACACTTCGCCTTGCTCTTACACAGGCAAAGGTTTCTCATGCAAATATTCTCAATATTGACACAGCAGAAGCAGAGAGTATGCCTGGTGTTGTTCGTGTTATCACAGCAAAAGATATTAAGGCAGCAGGCGGAACCAATAAGATCAATGGTCTTGTAATGCTTCCAAAACACAACAAGACAGACGGTTTCGAACGTCCTGTACTTTGCGATGAAAAAATCTTCCAGTTTGGTGATGCGATTGCCATCGTAGCTGCTGATACAGAAGAGCATGCAAGGGCAGCAGCAGAAGCAGTTAAAGTTGAGATCGAAGAGCTTCCTGCATATATGAATGCAATGGATGCCATCGCACCGGATGCGGCAGAGATTCATCCGGTATTCCGAACGCATTCTTTGAGACAAACTGTATCAAGGGTCCTGATTTTGACTGGGACAGCATTCCGGATTCACAGCAGGTTGAGATCGAATCTTACTGTTCACGTCAGCCTCATCTTCATCTTGAGCCGGACTGCGGTTATGGTTACATTGACGAAGACGGTATGATAACTGTTCATTCCAAATCCATTGGTATCCATCTGCATATGCCTATGATCGCTGATGGTATCGGTGTGCCAATGGAGAACTTACGAATTGTTCAGAACCATGCAGGAGGAACCTTTGGTTACAAGTTCTCTCCTACAAATGAGGCTCTGATCGGCGCTGCTGTTAAGATCCTTGAATGTCCTGTGTCTCTGGTATTTAATCAGTTCCAGAATATTACTTATACAGGAAAGAGATCCCCTGCATTTATGAATATCAAGCTTGCAGCAGATGAAAATGGTAAGCTTCTTGCACTCTGGGGCAATAACTATGTGGATCATGGTCCATACTCAGAATTCGGTGATCTGCTTACAATGAGACTTTCCCAGTTTACAGGTGCAGGCTATGGAATCAATTCTATCCGTAACAAATCTACAACAGTGTTTACAAACCATGCATGGGGTTCAGCATTCCGTGCTTACGGATCTCCTCAGTCTTATATGGGATCTGAGATTGCGATAGATGTTCTGGCTGCAAAGATGGGAATCGACCCCTTCGATATCCGTGAAATGAACTGTTACAAAGAATCAGAAGGCAGTACGATCCCTACAGGTTATCCGCCTGAAGTATACTGTGAAGAAGAACTGTTCAAGACAGCTCGTCCACTGTATGAAGCAGCTAAGAAACGTGTGGCTGAAAAGAATGCAGCTTCTGATGGCAAGATCAAATATGGTATCGGTGTATCTCTCGGTGTATATGGCTGTGGTCTTGATGGTGTTGATACATCAAACGCATTTGCAGAGCTGAATCCGGATGGAACAGTTACAATGTATGCTGCATGGGAAGATCACGGACAGGGCGCTGATATGGGGGTTCTTGTATCATCACATGAAACACTTCGTCAGGCAGGAATTAGACCGGAACAGATCAAACTTGTTATGAATGATACCAAGACATGTCCTAATGCAGGTCCTGCAGGTGGATCACGTTCACAGGTTATGTCAGGTAATGCATGTCGTCTGGCAGCAGAAAACCTTGTGGCAGCCATGAAGAAAGAAGACGGAACCTTCCGTACTTATGATGAGATGGTGGCTGAGGGTCTTGCAACAAAATATGAAGGTAACTGGGTGACAACCTTCTGTGCAGATCATCCGATCGATCAGGATACAGCACAGGGTGATCCGTTTGCAACCTACATGTATACGATCTTCCTTCCGGAAGTTGCTGTTAATACAGAAACAGGTAAAGTTAAAGTTGAAAAATTCACCTGTGTGGCTGACGTAGGTACCATCATGAACAGACTTCTTGTAGAAGGCAACTTCTACGGCGGCCTTGTACAGGGTATTGGTCTTGCTCTTACAGAAGATTTCGAGGATCTGAACCATGATACTTCTCTGAAGAACTGTGGCATTCCGTATCCAAATGATGCGCCGGATGATATTGAACTTCATTTCAATGAAACATATCGCCCAAGCGGTCCTTACGGTGCTGCCGGCTGTGGTGAGGCTCCGCTGGATGCTCCTCATCCTGCAATCCTGAATGCGATCTACAATGCTACAGGCGCACGTATCACACGTGTTCCTGCCCGTCCTGAAAAGGTTCTTGCAGCATTAAAGGAACTTGAGAAATAACTGTCAGTATAATTTTATCATGTGATATAATAAGGGGAGACGGGAGACTGTCTCCCCTTTGGAAATGAAAGGAGTATCGGGTTATGACATATATACAGGAAAGAGGTTCCACTCATGTTTATCACGTAAATCGAATGTCAAAGGAAGAGATGGATCATATGATCAGCCTCTGTGTTCATGAACAGCCGGCGTACTGTGTTGCAGCCTGTCCTTTCAAAGCAGATACAAAAGAAATGCTGTTTTATGCTGCAAAAGGAAACTTTAAGAAAGCTCTGGCTATCTATGAAAAGATCACACCATTTCCCATGATCCTCTGTAACGGATGTACTGCACCATGTGAGGAAAAATGCAGACTCTGTGAGCTGGGTGATGGCATATCCATACGTGAAGTAGAGCGTGCCATTGTACGATATGGGGAACCTGGAAAACGGAGCAGTGTATTTCGTATCAGAAAGAAAAAAAAGGCTGTGATCTTTGGCTCAGGATTGTTCCCGCTGTTTCTTGCAGGGGAACTGGAAAAGAAGATGTATCCTGCAACCATTTACTGTCAGGAGAAAGATTATGAAGCTATATTGCAGCAGCAGCTCCGGAGCTTTTGGAATCAGATCGCAAAAATGAGGTAAAACGTCTCAGTTCCATGGACTTTTCCTTTGAATTCGGATGCAGTCTTGACCTTCCGTTTATCAGAGCGAAAATGAAGGAGGCAGATGTGGTCTGTGCTTCAGAGGAGGTGGCCAAAAAGCTGGCTCCAGAGGAAACAGCAGACGCAGAGATCATGCTGAGAGAACAGGCGGGAATTGTCAGCGGTCCGGTCCGGTCTGTGATGGATGCAGCTTTTGCTGCAAAGAGAGCTGCCCTGACTGTAGACCTCCTTGTACAGAATCTTTCGCCCCACAGCAACAGAGGCAGTGAAGGAGCAGTTACCACCAGGCTCTATACAAATATGGACGGGATGAAAGGCTCCAAAAAGATTCCCTGCAGCACAGATGGATATTCAAAAGAAGAAGCTGTTGAGGAAGCAAAGCGATGCATTCAGTGTCACTGTGATGAGTGTATGAAAAGCTGTGTCTATTTAAGGGAATATAAAAAGCATCCGGGTCTTCTTGCACGTGAGATTTATAATAATACCCAGATCATTATGGGAGATCACCAGATGAATAAACCGATGAATTCCTGTTCACTCTGCGGACAGTGTACTGTAACCTGTCCAAATGGGTTTGATATGAGCCAGGTCTGCAAATCTGCAAGAGAAAACATGGTATCTACAGACAAAATGCCTCTGGCACCTCATGAATTTGCACTGATGGATATGCTGTTCTCCAATTCGGAGGCTTTCTTATGCAGACCTCAGCCGGGATATGAAACCTGCAGATATGTATTTTTCCCAGGATGTCAGGCAGGAGCTATAGCGCCGGATGTTGTCACAGAGGCATATGAGGATCTGTGCAGGAGGACAGAGGGCGGTGTTGCTCTGATGCTGGGATGCTGTGGTGCTATCAGTGAATGGGCAGGACGCTATGAAATGACAGAAAAGGTAAATGAACAGCTGAAGCAGGAGCTTGCAAAACTGGGAGATCCTATGATTATAGCAGGCTGTCCAAGCTGTATGAAACAGTTAAAAGAGAGTCTTGGCGCCAAAGTCACAGGAATCTGGGAGATCTTAAAGGAAATCGGACTTCCCGGACAGGCAAAAGGACTGGAGATACCTGTTGCAATACATGATGCCTGCGGTGCCAGGGGAGATACACAGACACAGGATACAATAAGAGAGCTTCTTGCAGATATGGGGTGCACTGTTGTAAATACAGAATATTCCAGAGATCTGTCTCCCTGCTGCGGATACGGCGGACTGACTGCCTACGCTAATAAAGAGATGGCAGATAAAATGACAGAAAAGTGTCTGGAACGATCCGATTCCCCATATATAACGTACTGCATGGCATGCAGGGACCGATTTGTCAGGGAAGGCAGGGAATCCAGACATATCCTGGAACTTCTGTATGGTATAAATGCCGCCAATATGCCGGATATCAGTGAGAAACGCTACAACCGGCTTGAGCTAAAAGAGAAGCTTTTAAAAAATATATGGAATGAGGAACTGATGATGGAGAAAAAAGATTATACCGTTGCATATACAGAAGATGCCATCAGTATGATGGATGAACGTATGATCCTGAAAAGCGATGTGGAGCGTGTATTATCAGATTACAGAGAAAATCAGGAAGCGATCTTTGATGAAGAGACAAAAGAACTGGTGACAAGGAGCAGACTTGGAAATGTTACATTCTGGGTGAGATTTGTGGAAACAGAAGAAGGGTATCTGGTACGCAGAGCATACAGTCATAGAATGAATATTATGAAAAGGGTGGGACAGTAATGGCAGTAGAGAGAACATATTATACCATTGATCCTGAGGGAAAGCTGACCTGCATGAAATGCAAGGTTCCTCTTGTAAAGGGAAAAGCAAAATTTATGTATCTGGAGAACGGTTTTCCTGTTGAAATGCCGGTCTGTCCCAAATGTGGCTTTGTCTATGTTCCGGAAGAGCTGGCTCTTGGAAAGGTTTTGGCAGTGGAACGTGCACTGGAGGATAAATAGATGAACAGACACCCCGGAGGGGAAGAGCAGACAATTCATCTTCTGAAAAGCATAGAATTGAAAAAAGGAATGAAAGCTCTGGATCTGGGAGCAGGAGAGGGAGAGACCGTGCGGATCATGAAAGCATTTGGTCTGAATGTGCAGGGTGTGGATCTTGCTCCGCGAAGCAGTGAGGTGCAGCAGGGAGATTTTCTGACCCTTCAGTATGCAGCAGACAGTATGGATCTCTGTATCAGCAGTGTGCATTTTTTGTCAGCAGAGATCAGAAAAAGGCAGTCTCTGAATGCTGGCGTGTACTGAAAAAGGGAGGATTTCTTTTGCTGTCAGATCTGGATCCGGGCAATCTTCTGGAAATTGTGAAAGAAACAGGGTTTACGATTCTCTGTCAGGAGGATCAGACTGCTCTCTGGAGAGAATATTATCTGGAAGCAATCTGGAATGATTCATTCTGCTGCGAGGATCATAAGCTTCTGCAGAAAGAATACAAAGGCAGAAAAATAGGCTATACCATGGTGGTTGGCAGAAAGGAGTAATGTATGGATCTTTACGAAAGAATAATGGAATTAGGTAGCATGGGATATCATTGTTCACAGATCATTATGATCATGACTCTGGAAACCATAGGAGAGGAAAATCCACAGCTTGTAAAGGCAATGGGAGGCCTTGGCGGAGGAATCGGTTACTGTGGAGATACCTGCGGATGTCTGACAGGAAGTGCCTGTGCCATCGGATATTTTCTCGGAAATCTGGCTCCTGAGGAGAAGGAAGATGCACAGATGAAACCGGCTGTACAGGAATTATATCAGTGGTTCCGCCAGAAGACAGAGGAAGAATTCGGAGCTTTTTACTGTAAGGATATCACTCATCTGGACTGGGGTGTGATCATGGAGAAATGTCCTGGACTTATTGCAGATACTTATACAAAAGTTATGGAAATTCTGACAGAGCGGGAGGTACTGAAGCTTGATCACCATCGGCAAAACAAAGAGTGTCTGTCCGGAATGTATGAAGGTAGTTCCTGCCATAAAAGGTATCGGTGAAGACGGGATCTATCTGGTAAAGGAATGCAATGCTCATGGAAAATTTCAGACCCTGATCTGGGAAGGAAATGCAGCAGATTATCTTTCCTGGGGAAGAGAAAATCTCTCAGCGGAAACTCCTGTAAATCCGAAGGTTAAAGAAAAATCCTGTCCGGATAATTGCGGACTCTGTGAGGAACATGAAAGAAAAGGCTGCTGTATGATCCTGGAAGTTACAAAACGCTGTAATATGCATTGTCCTGTCTGCTTTGCTTCAGCAGGAGAAGACAGGGAAAAGGGAGATATTCCCATCTGTGAAATAGAAAAACAGTATGATTTTCTGATGGCTCACGGAGGTCCCTTTAATATACAGCTTTCAGGAGGAGAACCAACCATGAGGGACGATCTGCCTGAAATCATACATATGGGAAGAGAAAAAGGATTTACATTTTTTCAGTTAAATACCAATGGGATCCGGCTTGCCAGGGAGGAGGGGTATGCCGGAAAGCTGAAAAAAGCAGGACTGAATACAGTATTTCTTCAGTTTGACGGTGTGACAGATCAGGTTTATGAGACTTTACGTGGACAGGCTATGATGGAACTGAAGAAAAAGGCGGTCTTAAACTGCTCAGAAGCAGAGCTTGGTATTGCTCTTGTGCCGGTCATTGCGCCGGGAGTAAATGATATGCAGGTAGGGGATATCCTGAAATTTGGTCTGGATCATATGCCCTTTGTTCGTGGCGTACATTTTCAGCTATCAGTTATTTTGGCAGATGTTCCCAGAAGCGCCCCCAAAATCCCATCACCATACCAAAGATGCTGAGGCTTATTGAAGAACAGACAGAGGGACTGATGAAAATTGAGGATTTTGCAGGCGGCGGCGCAGAGAATCCCTACTGCTCCTTTCATGCAAGTTATCTGAGAAAAGGAGAGCAGGAACTGAAGCTTCTTGAAAAAAAATCAGGAAAAGGATGCTGCTGTACTACCAGTGATGATTCCAGGCAGTATGTGGAAAATCAGTGGAGCTACAGTACAAAAACCTATGATGAGGGAGAAATGACACAGACAGATGCGCTAGATGAGTTTCTGATCCGGATACATAATGAAACCTTTGCAGTATCAGGTATGATCTTTCAGGATGCCTGGAATCTGGATCTTGACCGTCTGAAACGCTGTTATATCTGTGAAGTGGATCCTGATCACGGAATGGTACCGTTCTGTGCATATAATCTGACTAATCTGAAAGGAACATATTTATACAGAAAGTGAAACGATCCAATATAGATGCAATGATCTGTAGGCAGGAAAAAATTACAGATATTACAAGGGAAACAATAAACAAAATACAGCTGGATAAACTGAATGCTGTTCTGAAAAGAGAAAAAGAAAGGCAGGGATTTTATAGAGATCTGCCGGAAAGGCTGGAAAGTTGATGATCTGAAAACCCTTCCCTTTACAACGGAATCCGACCTTGCTCAGAAAGGGGGCAGGATGTTACTGTGCTCTCAGGGAGAAATACAGAGGATCATTTCAGAACAGACAAGCGGAACAACAGGTGCAGGTAAACGTGTATTTTATACAGAAGGAGATTGTGAACATACCATAGAACTTTTTATGGCCGGACTTGGTGAGTTTATTTATCCGGGAAGCAGGACTATGGTTGCCATGCCGTTTTCAGGTCCTTCTGGACTGGGAGAACTGATCGCAGACGCAATCAGACGTATAGGAGCACATCCCCTTTTAACCGGGAACAATAAAACCTATGGTGAGTTAAAAACAATTCTGGAAGAGGAGCGGCCGGATACTTATGTAGGTATGCCGACAGCACTGCTTTCCATGCTCAGAATGTGTGGAAAAGGCAGTATAAAGAGAGCACTGATATCAGGGGATGCCTGTCCGGAAACAGTAATGAAAGCAATAGAAAAAATTTTGGGAACACCACTCTGGCCTCATTATGGTTCCAGAGAGATGGGACTTGGGGGTGCGATTTGCTGTCAGGCTCATGAGGGCATGCACATGAGGGAGAATCATTGTATCACAGAGATCATAGATAAAGAGGGAAATGTTCTGCCTGACGGTCAATGGGGAGAACTGGTGATCACAACCATTGGGATGGAGGCACAGCCTCTGATCAGATACAGGACGGCGATCATACACGTATCATCCCGGAAATGATATCTGCGGAAGTGAGGTAAGCGTCTGGATTTGTAAGGCGCATCGACCAGTCCAAAAGTATGAGAGAAATGGATGAATTACTGTTTCAGTTTCCGAAACTGGTAGATTACTGTGTAAGGAGTGTTGGAGGGAAAAAAGAAATCACAGCACTTTTTATATCAGATAACGGAGAAGAACTGATCAGAAATGTCTGCACAGAGAAGAATATTATTTCTTTGGACTGCAGAAAAGCAGAATGGAGCGATAGGGCATTGTATCCTGCGAAACGTATTATTTTATAGAGAAACTATTAGAAAACAGAACGAAACCCATTGACTATCAGTCGGATTTCGTTCTGTTTTTTATTTTATGAATAGTTATTTGTTCACAGGATAATACGGACAGTCCTCTCTGATACATTCTTTATTATCTTCAAAATATTTACATAGTACAGAAGACAGCGGAATCTTTACAGAGCTGAACTGCCTGTAAAACCTGATCGCTCCTTCAATAGCAATTCTGCTGGTGCGTTTACAGCAGCGCGGACCACCAACATCAGCCAGTTTGGATAAAATAACAGAGACAAGCTTCTGAGGAAAGGGCCATGCATCCTTATGGAGGGGACCGGATCCGGTCATAACAGACATAAAGATTCCGGCACCTGCTGCTGCACCACACACTCCCCAGTAACCGCAGGTACCACCGGGAACCTGCCTCGCTCTTTTACAGATTTCAGATAATGCGGTATCGTAATTCATACGCTCTCCATTATTGCGAAGTGCAGTCAGAAGAACACTGGGAACAATGGCATGATGTTCAGGTCCATGCATGTGGACAGAAGGAAGGTCCATGATCTCTTCCAGAAGCAGCAGGGGATCCTTCTCTGTGCTGCTTCTGAGGGCTATGATCACCGGTATATAAGTACCATAGCTGTGACAGGCATCACAGACAAATGGCCATTTTCACAGACAGCATTTGTCAGCTGCTCTTTGTGGCAGATGCTGCAGGTTTTCACAGAACTTTCGACGCTGTATGTGACCGGTGCTCCACAGATCAGGCAGCCTGAAAAATGTTCTGTCTCTCCACAACAGCAGGAATTATTTGTATTATCCATAAAAATCAGCATTTCTCAGCAATATCATAGATAAGCCGTTCTGTATCTTCCCATCCGAGGCAAGGATCTGTGATGGAACAGCCAGGAGTCATATGATCACTGATATCCTGGCGGCCTTCGAGAAGGTAGCTTTCGATCATAACACCTTTAACCAGCTTTCTGAGGTCTGGATTATAGTTACGGCTGTGAAGTACTTCTGAAACAATACGGATCTGTTCCTTGTATTGCTTGTTGGAGTTTGAGTGGTTGGCATCTATGATGATGGCAGGGTTCTTAAGGTCCTTTTTGGCATACAAAGCAGACAGATGTATCAGATCTTCATAGTGGTAATTAGGAATAGTCTGTCCGTACTGGTTTACACCACCTCTGAGAATTGTGTGTGCCAGATCATTTCCTGAAGTTTCCACATCATTTCCTCTGTAGATGAAGTGGTGTGGATGCTGTGCAGCAGTGACGGAATTCAGCATAACAGAGAGATCACCGCTGGTAGGATTCTTCATACCGACAGGAATATCCATACCGCTGGCAGTGAGACGATGCTGCTGGTTCTCCACAGAACGTGCACCTACAGCTTCATAGGAGAGAATATCATCCAGATAGCTGCGGTTTTCAGGATAAAGCATTTCATCTGCAGAAGAGAGTCCTGTCTCCTGCATAACTCTCATGTGCATCTTGCGGATAGCAATGATTCCGGCAAGAAGGTCAGGAGCCTTATCAGGATCTGGCTGATGAAGCATTCCTTTGTAACCGTCACCTGTGGTACGGGGCTTATTTGTATAAACTCGCGGATGATCATCAGTTTGTCAGAGACTTTATCTGCCACTGTTTTCAGTTTGCGTACATATTCGCAGACTGTATCTTCGTTATCAGCGGAACAAGGTCCTACAAGGATCGATAAATTTATCTGATTCACCGGTGAAGATACGGCGTATTTCTTCATCGCGCTGTTTTTTTACTTCTTTGAGTTCCTGGCTGAGAGGGTACTGAGATTTCAGAACCTCCGGTAAAGGGAGCTCGTGATTGATTTTCATAGACATGATCTGTTTCCTCCATATAAGTACATGCAGGTCTTTGATAATGCCGGAACTCAGGAATATTTTATACCTGACCGGACTGCCTGCACATTTTCCTTTACAAGTATAACATGGTGTTATCTAAAATTCCAGTACTTTAACACTTTAAACTGACATATTTTGAGAGAATGTAATCAGACCGTTTTTTATGCCTGTTTCTTAGCTTCACAAAAATGCTTTCAGATGTTACAATCAAATAAAAGATATAAGGAAAGAAATATCAAAAGAATACCAAAGAAAGTCGGGGTGAAGGTTATGGAGATTAAGAGTATTTTGATAAAGGACACAACCAGAGAAGAAAGAAAACAGATTGTGGAGGAATCTTTTGGGAATATTTCTGCAAGCTGTGATGGCTGTATGGCGGGACTGGCAGAGATGTATCAGGAATATATTGATGGTACGAAGGAAATCCGCGACATTAACATGGAGTTTAATGCACACTATATACGGGAAGATCTGGATGAGAAATCAAAGAGAAGCTGCCCGATGTAGATAAAACAACTATATGGGAAACTTGCAGATTTTGAATATGCAGGAAATAACAAGATAACAGGAGAAGGATATAAAAATGAGTACAAACAATATGGATAGATTTGAATTCAGATGTATCAGACCGGAGGAGACACAGCAGGCGATAGAGATCGAGCAGATCTGTTTCCCGCCAAATGAGGCATGTTCCCCGAAAAGTCTGACAGAGAGAATAAAAGCAACAGCAGAAACATTTCTGGTAGCTGAGGATAAGGAAACCGGAAAGCTGGCTGCATTTCTTAATGGAGTTCCTACAGATGAGGAGGCTTTCAGAGACGAATTCTTCACAGATATTTCCCTGAGTAATCCTGAAGGCAAAAATATCATGCTTCTGGGTCTGGATGTCCGTCCGGAATATCGTATGCAGGGACTGGGACGTGAACTGGTATCCCGATACTGCCAGAAGGAAGCACAAAAAGGACGAAAGAAACTTTTCCTCACCTGTCTGGATGAAAAAGTGAAGATGTATGAGAAATTCGGCTTTACAGATCTGGGGCAGGCAAACTCCACCTGGGGCGGAGAAGCCTGGCATGCCATGAGCATCGAGATTGGAAGATAATTAACGAGCAGAACAGACAGGAGAGTGTACAATGAGCCTATACGCAATCGGTGATTTTCATCTTTCGTTTACAGTCAATAAACCTATGGATGTATTTGATAAAAGATGGAAGAACCATGTGGTTAAGATTGAGAAGTACTGGAAGAAGAGAGTAACAGAGAATGATACAGTAGTGATAACAGGAGATCATTCCTGGGGGAGAGATCTTGCAGAGTGTCAGGCGGATCTGGATTTTATTATGGCTCTGCCGGGCAGGAAGATTCTGCTTCGGGGAAATCACGATATGTTCTGGGATGCGAAGAAAACAGAAAATCTGAATGAGATGTTCAGAGGAAAGCTGGAATTTTTACAGAATAATTTTTATACATATGAGGATTATGCACTGGTGGGAACCAAAGGCTACTGTTATGAAGGAAAAGACAGCTATGAGCATTTTCTGAAGATCCGAGAGCGGGAGTTGGGGCGGCTGCGCTGCTCTTTTGAAGCGGCGAAGGCAGCAGGATATGAGAAGTTTATCATGTTTCTTCATTATCCACCTACAAGTATTGGAGAGATGGAGAGTCCGTTTACCCTGATGGCACAGGAATTTGGCGCCGAGAAGGTGATCTATTCTCACTGTCATGGAGAGAAGCGGTATGATGACAGCTTTAAAGGCTATGTGGATGGAATAGAGTACAAGCTGGTGTCAGGAGATTATCTGAACTTTAAACCGGAGCCAGTATTACGCTAATGGTAATCTTTATATCGGTATTCGACTATAGGTGGGTAGTGGTAGTGCGAATATCTGTTTAATATAAG
>ENA-OQDW01000313-OQDW01000313.1-human-gut-metagenome-genome-assembly--contig:-NODE-313-length-21193-cov-2.889395_pt1 | contig 21193 bp, 25 predicted proteins | sample MGYA00242784_ERZ504613 | MGnify/ENA primary metagenome ERZ504613 (study PRJEB26092, sample SAMD00036330) | human gut metagenome | host: Homo sapiens | study: EMG produced TPA metagenomics assembly of...
GCATTGCGCTGGCAAAGGCGGGGATCGTTACCATGGCGCACTGCGCAATTTTAGACATTGCCTGCGATTACAGCTTTTATGGCAAGCTTGCGTCTGCATCCCGGAATGGGGCGGGTTGTGGAGGACACGCAGTTTCGGCGGGGCGGTTACCGTGCGGGTGCGCATCCACGCCACGCTGGTCGATTCATTCTGCGCAAAGCTGACGGATGCGAGCAACGGCCGCTTTCAGGCTGTGCAAACCGGAGAATGCTTTGCGGCCGCCGATTGATTTAACACCCTGGAAACGCGATGAAAAAACTTTTTGCATAGATTCAGAAAAAAAGAGGGAAAACGGAAAAAACGGCGTATATGTTAATAGATAGAAACATAGAAAAAGGGCTTTCTTGTGAATTTGCGAAAGGCAGGTGCCGCCGATGGATATGGAGATCCGTGCACGCACACAGGCCGTTGAGCGCGAAACGCTCTCTCCCCGCGCCGCATTAAGCGAGCATTCGCGCGGAGCTTACGCCCGGAGGTGGAATGCCCAGTGCGCACAGTATATCAGCGCGACCGGGACAGAATCATCCACTCAACCGCCTTCCGCCGATTGAAGCACAAAACGCAGGTATTCCTCGCTCCGGAAGGCGACCATTACCGCACGCGCCTGACCCACACGCTGGAAGTGGCTCAGATCGCCCGCACGATCGCGCGGGGGGCTGCGGCTCAACGAAGATCTCACCGAGGCGGCGGCGTTAGGGCATGATCTGGGTCACACGCCCTTTGGCCATGCCGGCGAGCGAGCGCTAAACGCAGTTTCCCCGGCGGCTTCCATCATTACAACCAGAGCCTTCGCGTGGTGGACAGGCTGGAAAAAAACGGGCGAGGCTTGAACCTTACGCAGGAAGTGCGCGACGGCATTCGCTGCCACACCTCCGGCGAGGAAGCCGGGACGCTGGAGGGCAAGATTGTCCGCCTGGCTGATCGGATCGCCTACATCAACCACGATATCGACGATGCGATGCGCGGCGGCGTGCTCCGGCAGGAAGATCTGCCGGACAGCGCCTGCGCTATACTGGGTAATACCAAATCTCGGCGCATCAACACGCTGGTGATCTCCGCGATCCTCACCAGTGAAAAAGCGATACGATCTGCCTTGCGCCGGAAATTAAAAAGCCGTTTGACGAGCTGCACAGCTTCATGTTTGAGAAGGTATATACCAACCCCCGCTGCAAAGGGGAAGAAGGAAAGGCCATCGATATTTTAAAGCATATGTATGAGCATTTCGTCCGCCATCCTGATGATCTGCCTGAAGAATATGCCCTTATTTGCGAGGAGGAGGGTGCTGAGCGCGCCGCGTGCGACTATATCGCCGGCATGTCCGACTCCTACGCCCTGCGCGTATTTGACGCGCTGTTTATCCCGCGCTCCTGGCGAGTCTGATGCCTGGAGCGCCAGCCTGATTGGGGGGAAGGCCCGCTTTGCTCAGCGATGAATTTTTACAGGAGCTGCGCTCCAAAATTGATATTGAAGAGATTATTGCGCCGTATGTGAACCTCAGGCGGCGCGGGCGAACTTATACGGGGCTGTGCCCCTTTCACAACGAGAAAACGCCCTCCTTCACGGTTTATCCAGAAACCCAATCCTTCTACTGCTTTGGTTGTGGCGCAGGGGGCGACGCGATCACCTTCGTGCGCCGGATGGACAACCTTGACTATATGGAGGCCGTAAAAAGCTTGGCAGACCGTGCGGGCCTTGCCCTGCCGCAGGATGGCTATGACGACACCCTGATGAAGCAACGCCGCCGCATGCTGGAGGCAAACCGGGAGGCAGCCCGCTATTTTCATGAAACGCTCTTCACGCCCGAGGGGGCGGCAGCGCTCTCCTATCTACAGGGCCGGGGCCTCAACGCGAAAATAATCCGCCATTTTGGGCTCGGCTGTGCGCCGAACCGATGGGATGGGCTCCTGCGTCACATGCGGCAGAAGGGCTATTCCGAAGCGGAACTTGTAAACGCCAACCTTGCGCGCCGCAGCGATAAAAACGGCCGCACTTCCTGCTATGACAACTTCCGCAACCGATGATGATCCCCATCATTGACCTGCGCGGTAATGTGATTGCTTTCGGCGGCCGCGTGCTCGATGATGCCAAGCCGAAATACGTCAACACCTCGGACACGCTCGTCTATAAAAAAAGCCAGGCAATTTTTGCGCTCAATTTTGCCAAAAGCGCCAATCAGGGTAAATTGATCTTAGCAGAAGGATATATGGACGTGATTGCCTACCATCAGGCCGGCTTTACCAATGCGGTAGCCTGCCTGGGCACGGCACTCACCCGCGAACAGGCGCGGCTGCTTGCCCGCTATGCAGATGAGGTCATCCTCTCCTACGATGCGGACGGCGCGGGCCAAGAGGCTACCCGCCGGGCAATTGGCATTTTCAACGAGATTGGGATGAAGCTGCGTGTGCTGCGCCTGTCGGGCGGTAAGGATCCGGATGAAATCTTGCGTCAATACGGGCCTGACAGGCTACGCGACCTCCTTGAAGGAGCGGCTAACGACGTGGAATACCGCCTGCTGCGGGAACGGGAAAAGTTTGACGTTTCCATCCCGGACGGCAAGGTCAGCTTTCTCACCGCCGCCATAGGCGTGCTTGCACAGGTGGACAGCCTATTGAGCGGGACGTATATGCGGGCAAGCTCGCCTCCGAGCTGGAGGTCGGCAAGGAGGCTATTCTCTCCCAGCTGGAACGGGCGCTCCGCTCCCGCCGCCGGACGCAGGAAAAAACAGCGATGCGTGCCGTGCAGCAAATGGATGCTTCTCCGCAAAGCGCAGCCAACCCGGAGCGCACCCGTCACCTGCGCGCAGCGAAGGCGGAAGAAACGCTGATCGCCACATTGATGCGCAATCCGGATTTTTTGACAAAAATCGAAAGCCAGATAACGCCGGAGAATTTTCTCACGGATTTCAACCGCCGCGTTTTCGCAGCCGTGTGCGCCGTGATCCAGGAGGGGCACACACCGGAGCTCGCTCTACTCTCCGCACGCTTTACCCCCGTGGAAATGGGCGCCATTGCGGGCATTCTCGCACAGGCGCGGCAATCAGCAATACCGTCGCAGAATGCGGCGATTGTATAAAAGTGCTCTTTGAGGAAAAAGCTAAGCTTGAAACAGCGGATCCCGCTTCGGCCAGCGACGATGAGTTCCGCGCGCTTTTTCAAAAGAAGAGCGACTCCCCGTAGGCCGCCTGACAGGGGAAACGCAAAATACATAGGGTGTAGGGTGCCGTTTGCAGGCGCAAAGCCTTTGCCTCAAACGCGCATGAAAGGATGGTATGGATATGGAAAACACGGAGAAAAAGCAGTCGGTCAAAAGCTTGTTGGATAAAGGCAAAGCAAGCGGCCGCCTGACGACGCATGAGATTGATGCGGCCATCGTAGAAATGGATATGGACGTGGAGGAGCTGGACAAGCTCTACGACACGATTGAAAGCCAAAATATTGAAATTATCGACGATCTCGGAGACGCTTCCCTGGATGTGATTACGTTTGACACGCCGGATATGCCAAAGGCAGCGGATCCCGACCTTTCCATTGGGGTCGATAACAAAAATGTAGCAATGGACGATCCTGTCAAGGTCTATCTCAAAGAGATCGGCCGCGTTCCCCTGTTGAGCAGTGAGGAAGAAATTGACCTTGCCATCCGCATCAGTGAAAACGATCCGGTCGCTAAGCAGCGGCTGGCGGAGGCAAATCTGCGCCTGGTCGTCAGCATTGCAAAGCGCTATGTGGGGCGCGGCATGCAGTTCCTCGACCTGATCCAGGAGGGCAACCTCGGCCTGATCAAGGCGGTGGATAAGTTTGACTACACCAAGGGATTCAAATTTTCTACCTACGCGACCTGGTGGATTCGCCAAGCCATCACCCGCGCGATCGCGGATCAGGCGCGCACCATCCGTATCCCCGTGCATATGGTGGAAACCATCAACAAGGTGAAGAAAACCAACAGCCAGCTTCTGCACAAAAACGGGCGTGACCCGACGGCGGAGGAAATCGCCGCGGAGCTTGATATGCCGGTTGACAAGGTGCGCGAGATTCTGCGCGTCGCACAGGAGCCCGTCTCCCTTGAAACGCCCATCGGCGAGGAGGAGGATAGCCACCTGGGCGATTTCATTCCGGATGACGACGCGCTCGCCCCGGCGGACGCGGCTCCATGCTCCTGCTCAAGGAGCAGCTCGGCGACGTGCTCAAAACGCTCACGCCGCGGGAGGAAAAGGTGCTCTCCCTGCGCTTCGGGCTGGAGGATGGCCACCCGCGCACGCTAGAGGAGGTCGGCAAAGAATTCAACGTCACCCGTGAGCGCATCCGTCAGATCGAGCGAAGGCGCTGCGAAAATTGCGCCATCCGAGCCGCAGCAAAAAACTCAAGGATTTTCTGGATTGATTGCAAAACGCCTGTCGGACCAATCCGGCAGGGCGTTTCTATGGTTCATGTAGCACGCAAATGAGCCTAATTTCCGGCAGCAAGCATTGATCGGCCGCAGTAAAGAGGACGCATATCCCCTGACCATGCTTTTCTTTCTGATACCGCGTCCCAAAAAAGCGTAAAAATGTCCTCTTTCTCCGAAAAAAGAGCAGCATAGACTTGATTTCTATCCGAGATTATTATAAACTATCTTTGATATCATAAGGCGATTGCGGCATGAGGAAAATTGGAGCAGGATAGCAGCTGGTAATCCATCGGCTGCTTTTTCGGTTTCATTCAGGAAATGTTGCCAAGGCCTTTATTATGGCAGATCATCGAGGGAACAGGCCTTCAGATGAACTGAGAGGGATGGGCAAGCGTTTATGAAGCTTCTGGAAGAGCGAATTTTGCGGGACGGCAAAGTTTTGGGCGATGACATTTTAAAAGTCGATATGTTTTTAAACCATCAAATCGACGTTACTCTGCTCAATGAGATCGGGAAGGAATTCCACCGCTTATTCCAATCCGCACCCATCAATAAAATTTTAACGATCGAGGCATCAGGTATAGGGATCGCGTGCATTGCGGCGCAATATTTCTCTGTGCCTGTTGTTTTTGCCAAAAAAGGGGCGCACCGCAATGTGGGCGAACCTCTATACCAGCGAGGTTTTCTCCTTCACAAAAAATAAAGCCTATCTGATCGGGGTTTCAAAAGATTATCTTGGGCCGGACGATCATGTGCTCGTTATCGATGATTTCTTGGCAAATGGGCGCGCGCTCATCGGGCTCAAGGACATTCTCGATCAGGCAGGATCTACGCTGGAGGGGATCGGAATCGTGATTGAAAAGGCTTCCAGCCGGGCGGAGCGCTCATTCGAGGGATGGGTATCCATCTGGAATCTCTGGCCATCGTAGAATCCATGAAAAACGGCACGGTCGTATTTACATCACAGGACTGTTAGGAAAGGGGCCGGGCTTCCGGCGCTTTTCCGTAACATAAAAATATTTTGGAGGAATCAAAAATGAAGAAGTTCACCAAGGCGCTCGCCCTGCTGATGGCTCTTGCAATGGTTTTCGCCCTTGCGGCCTGTTCTGGCGGCGGCGACACGGGAGAATCATCCAACAACAATGCATCTGAGGCTCCAAAAAGCACGTTCGCTCCTGTTGCAAAAGGGCAGATCAAGTCGGCGTTATCCACATTGGAAATCCGAAGGACACCTCCGGCTACACCCACGCGCATGACCAAGGAATTGTGGACATGCAGAAAACGCTCGGCCTGCAAGACAACCAGATTATTCGCAAGAATAACATTGACGACCAGGATAAAAAAGCGATTGAAACTGCCATTAGGGAATGTATAGAAGAGGGCTGCAATATCATCTTTGGCACAAGCTACGGCTATATGGATACAATGGAGCAGCTCGCTGCGGAGTATCCGGAGGTCATCTTCTCCCACTGCTCCGGCTACAAGAATAATGGTAAAAACCTCAACAATTATTTCGGCCGCATCTATGAGGCTCGTTATCTCACCGGCATTGCAGCCGGCCTGAAAACCAAAAGCAACAAGATCGGCTATGTTGCCGCACAGGGAAGCAGCAACCCCGAGGTCACCGGTGGTATCGACGCATTTGCCCTCGGTGTTAAGAGCGTGAATAAAGACGCCAAAGTCTATGTAAAAGTAACCAACACTTGGTTTGACTTGAATAAGGAAAAGAGCGCCGCCATCGCCCTGCTTGATCTTGGCTGCGACGTCATCGCTCAGCATCAGGATACCGCTCAGCCGCAGATCGCCGCTGAGGAAAGAGGCGTTTGGGGCTGCGGCTACAACTCGGATATGACTGCTGAAGCTCCCAAGCGCATTTGACCGCCACGGTTTGGAATTGGGGCGTGTACTACACGCAAGCCGTAAAGCAGGTCATCGACGGCACCTGGACGCCGACCAACTATTTCGACGGCATGAAGGAAGGCCTCGTAGATATTTCCCCGCTGTCCGCCAACTGTGCGGATGGAACAAAAGAAGCGATTGAGAAAGCAAGAGCTTCGATTGTTGACGGCACCCTGAAAGTTTTTGCCGGCCCGCTGAAGGATAACACCGGCAAAGAGCAGGTCAAGAGCGGCGACTATCTCAAGGATGACTATATCGCCGGCAAGCTCAACTGGTATGTTGATAACGTGGAAGCGAAATAAAAACAGCAATCTTTAAGAAGATGGGTGGTATCTCATTTGGATACGGTTGAACAAAACTTTGCGATTGAACTCAAACACATTACAAAGACCTTTGGCCCGGTTGTCGCCAATGATGATATCAGCCTGTCCGTCAAGCAGGGCGAGATTCTCGCCCTGCTTGGCGAAAATGGGTCCGGTAAGACAACGCTGATGAATATGCTATCCGGCATTTACCATCCGGATAGCGGCACAATCTACGTTCGGGGCGAGCGGCGCACGATCGCTTCCCCCCATGATGCGCTGTCGCTCGGCATCGGCATGATCCACCAGCATTTCAAGCTGGTGGATGTTTTCACTGCGCAGGACAACATTGTCATGGGCACGGAAAAAGATCGCCGCCTGCGAAAAAAAGCGCTGGCAGGAGAAATCACTTCCCTCTGTCAAAAATATGGTTTGGAAATTGACCCACTGAAAAAAACCTACAACATGTCCGTTAGTGAAAAGCAAACGGTTGAGATTCTCAAGGTGCTTTACCGAGGCGCGGACATCTTGATCCTCGATGAGCCGACGGCTGTGCTCACGCCACAGGAAACGGACAAGCTCTTCTCCATCCTGCGCAGCATGCGTGACCAGGGCTGCGCCGTGATCATTATTACGCATAAATTGAACGAAGTGCTCGCCATCAGCGACCGCGTAACCATCCTGCGCAAGGGGAAAAGCGTTGCCACGGTGGCGACGGCGGAAACCAACGCTCAGGAGCTCACAGACTGATGGTTGGCAAAAAGATATCCCTACAAATTGAAAGGCCCTGTGTGAAACAGGAAAAGGCCCTGTTTGAAGTGCATCATCTCTCCGTGCGCAATGAAGACGGCGTCTATGCGCTCAACGATATCTCCTTCGACTTAAACGGCGGCGAAATTCTCGGCGTTGCAGGCGTTGCAGGCAGCGGACAGAAGGAGCTGTGCGAAACCGTCGCCGGCCTGATGCACGCGGAAAAGGGTGCGATCCTTTATAAAAAAGAAAATATCGTGGGCAAATCGCCCCGTGAAATTATAAAGATGGGCATCAGCATGAGCTTTATACCAGAGGATAGGCTGGGCATGGGCCTGGTTGCTCCATGGGTATGACGGATAACATGCTGCTCAAATCCTACAAAAACGGAAAATCCCCTTTTATCAATAAAAAACCGGCAAGGGAGCTCGCCCTGCGGCTGATTGATACGCTCGAAATCGTCACGCCCGGCGTGACGACCCCGGTTTCCCGCCTCTCTGGCGGCAATGTGCAAAAGGTGTTGCTTGGGCGCGAAATTGAATCCGAGCCGCAGCTACTGATCACGGCTTACCCAGTGCGCGGGTTGGATATCAACTCCTCCTACACGATTTACGACCTACTCAATGAGCAGAAGAAAAAGGCGTGGCAGTGCTCTTCATCGGAGAAGATCTCGATGTGCTGCTGGAGCTGTGCGACCGGATCATGGTGCTGTGCCATGGAGCGGTCACCGGCATTCTAGAGGCACAGAGCGCCACCAAAGAGCAAATCGGCCTCCTCATGGCCGGAGAAACGATCAAAAAGGAGGCAGACGCCCAATGAGTAAGCCTACCCCATCCTCTTTGGCGACCCGGCGCAGTTCGCCGGAACCGCTGCTCCGTGTGGTAAAAAAGCCAGAGCTCCCACCATGCAGGCCTCACTGCTCCGCGTGGGTGCATTTCTCCTTGCCATCGCCGCAGGGGCGCTATTCATCCTGATGCTGGGGCAAAACCCGCTGAACGTTTATGCCGAGATGATCCGCGGCTGCTTCCGCAGCAAAATTGCCATTCAGTCCACGGTGAAAATCGGCATTCCTCTGTTGGTCACTTCTCTCGGCGTGACCCTTGCCTTCAAAATGAAGTTTTGGAATATCGGCGCGGAGGGGCAGCTGATTATGGGCGCGGTGTTCGCCACATATTTTGCGCTGTTTCACAGCGATTGGCCGCACCTTTTGCTGATGCTGGCCTGTTTCCTGGCCGGTATAATCGGGGGCGGCCTGCTGGGGCTGATCCCCGCTGTATTTAAGGCGCGCTTCAACACCAATGAAACACTGTTGACGCTGATGCTCAACTATATTGCCTATTATATCGTCGATTACCTGCGCCAAGGGCCGTGGCAGGACCCGGAGGCGCGCGGCTTCCCTAAAATCGCTACTTTTGATCCGAACGCCTACCTCGGCAAAATTTTCGGCGTGCAGTTCGGATGGATCATCGGTCTCCTGCTTGTGGTGCTTGTATTCGTTTACCTGCGCTATACCAAAAGCGGCTATGAAATCAGCGTGGTGGGCGAAAGCCAGGCCACGGCCCGGTATGCCGGCATCAACGTGAAGCGCGTGATGATCGTAACGATGGTTCTCAGCGGGGCAATCTCCGGCATTGCCGGCATGCTCCAGGTTACCGGCACCGATTTTACACTCTCCACAGGCGTTGCGAGCGGTGTGGGCTTTACGGCAATTATTGTCGCCTGGCTTGGCCAGCTCAATCCCTTTGTGATTCTTGTTTTTACAGCGTTTTTTAGCATTCTGGAAAAGGGCAGCGGCGTGATTCAAACCGCATTCGGCCTTTCCTCCTATGCCGCGGATATTTTACAGGGCGTGATCCTGTTTTTCATTCTGGGATGTGAATTTTTCATTCGCTACTCCTTTGCGTTTCGCAAGAAAGGGGGCAACGCCAAATGAACACCTTTGTTAACTTTCTGCACGCCGCGCTTTTGGCTGGCACGCCCCTGATGTTTGGCACGCTCGGCGAAATTGTCACGGAAAAAGCGGGCAACCTGAATCTTGGCGTGGAGGGTATGATGTCCATTGGCGCCATCGCAGGGTTTTATGTGGGCTTTACCACACAAAACATTGTGCTCGCTGTGCTTGGCGCATTTCTCGCAGGCCTCCTCTCCGCCTCATCTATGCGTTTTTGACTGTTACGCTCAAAGCAAACCAAAACGTGACAGGCCTTACCTTGACGATTTTTGGCGTGGGTTTCGCCAATTTTTTCGGGGATTTTCTGCGCGAATCGGCCGGAATCGACGTGCTGAAGCTATCGGATAAAATCACTAACACTGTGCAGGCGATTCATATTCCGTGCTCAGCGACATCCCCTATGTTGGAAAGCTCTTTTTTCAATATAACCCCTTCGTTTATTTTGGGATTCTTCTATGCATTTTGATGGGCATATACATCCTGCACACGCGCAAAGGCCTCAACCTCTGCGCGGTTGGTGAAAATCCCGGCGCGGCCGATGCGGCGGGCGTTAACGTCACCCGTGTGAAATATTTCAATATCCTGCTCGGCGGCGGGGTCTGCGGCATTGGCGGCGCCTACATCTCGCTGGTGCTCTGCGGCGGCATTTGGGTAACCGACAGCGTCAACGGCCTTGGATGGATCGCCGTAGCGCTCGTGATCTTTGCAAGCTGGAACCCATTCAAGGCGATTCTCGGCTCCTTTATCTTTGGCGCGTTCAACATCCTAAAATTTTATATTCCAAAAAACATCGTCACCATCCCGGAGGCAATTTTCGACATGCTGCCCTTCCTCGTGACAGCCATCGTTCTGATCGTCACCTCTATCCGGAAGAGCAAAGAGAACACCCAACCCGCAGGCTGTGGGATAAATTATTTCCGGGAGGAGCGGTAGCCGCAAAATTAAAGCTTTACAAACCGGCCGTTGCAGATGCGTTCTGCAACGCGGTTTGATAAAGACGCACACGCCAGCCTTGGGGTAACCGCTGCCCTGCTGATAGGTTTACAAGGCTTGAACCCTATGTGGTTATGAAGACGTTCTCTCGTGGCGCCTTAGAAGCCGCCTCCTCGTTGAGAAAAATCTGTTGCGAAATGTGAAACACTTCGCAACAGATTTTTGATAGGCACTTTTATTCGGAAAGGATTTTTTGTAGGGACGATCCGTCTACCCGATATGCTCTGAATTCCTGCCCGTACGCGTCTTTCCGGTATAGCAACAGAAGATTCCCGCCCTCATCCATATTGATCCGGTCAAGAAATGGATATTCTGAATCACTGTCCATCTGGAGCCGGGTAATCTCCCCCGTCTGCGTATGTATTGCATAGATAACGGGCTTTCCAGCCTCCGCTGACCGGGCAAGACTATTTTTTTGAAAATACAGATAGGGCGTTTTTTCACTGTTATACAGGCTCTCTAAATTCCCTGCAAAATCATACTCCTGATCTGTTCCAAATAACAGCTCATAATGTTCCCCCTCCGGATAAAAAGCGAAGCGCGCAAGTGCTATAATCCTTCACGACCAACAGGTTGCCGACAATATCCATGTGCAGCGGGGCGCTAATTTCTTTACCAATCTCCGCCTCCTCCGTTTGAGAGAGTAGTTTCCCATTGCCATCGTAGGTGTAAAGGTAGCAGTGATCCTCCCCGTTTTTTTTCTGCCTGCCCAGGCCATAGATCTTGCCGTCAGCGGCGCAGGCAACCTCGAGAACCGTGCCCCGGCTGTTCTGCTCGCCCCCCTGATAGAAAAATTCATTTTTCAGGATCGTTTTGCGCTGTCCGGTTTTCCATCGTATTTCTCGATCTCCGTGACGATAGAATCTTCCTCTTGGCGAGGGACGTAGCCAATGAATTCCGTTGCCGACAGCTTGCTGAGGTTGATCAGCGCGGCCACGTTTTTCCGCTTCGCCACAACGCTAAACTTTTTATCCTTCGTATCAATCCGAATCAAATTGTTGATATCGGCGCCGCCAGCATCCGCACTGCCATACCAGGTGTAAAAATATCGCCCGTCCATGAAAACCGCATCCCCGCTGGAGGCGGTCGTATTGGCGATCTGGCCGACCTGTGTGGCCTTCTGCGTTTTGCCATCATAAATCGCAAAACTGGTGATGTTGGAATCCTGCTCTCCATCCAGCCCTGCATAGCTCATACAAAAAAGATCCCCGCAGAAATTGCTCAGGTAGCGGATTTTTTTTGCCTCACCCTTTGCGGAAGATGAATCAAACAGCAATTGGGCCTGCTGGTTGGAAATCCGCTTCGGCGCAGAGGGATTTTTGAGGGAGAATGGGAGCGTTTCCGAGGAAGCCGAACGCAGGGAGCTTGGCTCCTGCTCCGAGCCTGTCGTCTGCTCCGGATCACTCCGCTGCGTGCCGCCGCAGCCTGTAAGGAGCAGAAGGAACAACATCAGAAAAGATAGGAAAGCGGCAAGCCCCTTGCATGCATGCCCTGTCACCCTTTCATTCGTTAATACCCAATCGCATTCTGACCTACACCCATTTTATTCGTATTTACTTTCCAAAGTTGAGTAAAACTTCTCGTAAATTTTCCGTCGGCATAAATTCCATGTCCATACTTAGGGAAGTAGTAAGGATCTACAATATAATAAGAATTTCGAGCCGGATCTGGATTATCGCGATTGGGATTTGAATATCCCACTAAATTCGTGTAATGTCCATCCGTTTTATAGGGCCAGTAAACAGTATCATAAGAGGCTAATGTGAAAATAATCGGTGCATTTATTTTACTATACATCGTGCGAACACAGTTTAGAAAATCCGCTTCGCCAGAAACAAGGCGGCGAACGTAAGTATTTCTGCTTTGCATTTTGTTTAAATAATTCAATACCGTCTGCATAGCCGGCCCTCGCCCAACCGCATTTTGAATGGTGGTTTGAGAAGGTACCGTTTGCGACGAGTTTGCTTTTTTAATATACTTTAAAATCTGTTGAACCGTAGCCGGAGCGCATTTGGTATTATCCTCTTGCATAACGGCATCAACATTTAAAACGGCGGTACTGCCCGCACGCGTACTCGGCTGCCCTTCTGATGCCAACCGATCTGTCAAATCCCATTTTTCTTTCACTTGCTCTTTCTGTTCCGGCGTTAGATCTGGATTTGCAAGCGCTTCCATTAGAATCTCATCATTGGTTTGGCCAATCTCCGAGGGCATCAGACCGCCCTCACTTGCCGAGCCTAAAGCAGACGCCTGTGTGACCGCCAGAACAGCGACAAGTACCGTTGCTACAACTCCAAAAGCTCTTCTCTTTTTCATTTCTTTGTCTCCCTTCCATTAATATATCCATAATTGGGGACAACCTTATTGTATATATCATTCTATAATTTGTCAATATATATAATACTATTTATCTATTCTATGTATTCATTGCAAAATAAAAATACGCCGCGAACCCGCGGCGTATTTTTTATATCACACTTCCCTGTTATTGCCCCTTCTTCTTGTAATATATCCGTTGGAACGCTTTGACGACCTCCACGATTGGAATAACTAGAAACGCCAACAGCATCGCCTCAAAATACTCCATTGCCGTCAGCGGAACGAGACGGAAAGCATCGGCCAAAAATGGCACATAGATCACCGTTGTCGTCAGCAGCACGGAGAGCACCATTGCGCCATAGAGCACCCAGTTGTGGCTTCCGCGCAGGCCCATGGCCAATACGGAGCCATGCTGCGAGCGCATGTTGAAAGCGTGGAACACCTCGCACATGGAAAGCGTCAGGAACGCCATCGTGATCGCATGGTTGTGAAGGCCGGTTACATCGTCCACATTATTGTAACCGAGCGCATAGCGAAAATTGTCTGCGCCGCAATTAAAATGCCCTGATATAAGAGCTCCGGCCCAAGGCCGCCCGCAAAAATGCCGTCTGTAGAGCTGCGCGGCTTTCGCTTCATCAAATCGCGCTCGCCGCGCTCCATGCCAAGGCCAATGGCGGGGATGCTATCCGTAATCAGGTTGATCCACAACAGGTGAACCGGAAGCAGGATCGTAAATGGACCGCCTGTCAGCGCGCCGAGCCCGATGGTAGCCACCAGGATACATACAACCTCACTAAGGTTGGAGGAGAGCAGGAACTGGATGGTTTTGCGGATATTATCATAAATCCGCCGGCCCTCCTCCACAGCGGAGACAATGGTAGCAAAATTATCATCTGCCAGCACCATATCGGCCACGTTTTTCGTCACGTCCGTGCCTGTGATGCCCATGCCGATTCCAATATCGGCTGTTTTAATCGCCGGGGCATCGTTCACGCCGTCGCCCGTCATTGCTGTGACCATGCCGCGTTTTTTCCATGCGCTGACGATGCGCACCTTATGCTCCGGCTGCACACGGCATAAACGGAATACTGATCCACTTGGCGCTCAAACGTCTCGTCATCCATCTCGCTGAGCTCTGCGCCGGTGATGGCCCCGCTGGCATCCTCAATGATGCCGAGCTCCTTTGCAATTGCCACGGCCGTATCGCGGTGGTCGCCCGTAATCATAATCGGCCGGATACCCGCCTCGCGGCATTCCGCCACGGCAGCCTTCACCTCCGGCCGAACCGGATCGATCATGCCGGTCAGGCCGATAAAAATAAGCTCCTGCTCCAGCTGCTCCGGCTCAAAGGAATCCGGCAGGCTGCCATAGGCACGGTAGGCCGCTGCCAGCACGCGCAAGGCTTTATCCGCCATCGCTTTATTCTGTTGCAGGATTTCTTCGCGCTTCTCCTGCGTCAGCGGGATTGCCTCGCCGCCTTCCCATATCTTTGTGCAGCGGCTGAGCACCACATCGGGAGCGCCCTTGGTATACTGAATATATTGCCCCTCCTGCGCCTCATGGACAGTGGACATCATCTTCCGCATGGAGTCAAACGGTGCTTCTCCCACGCGCGGAAGAGCTTTTTTCAGTTCCTTTTTGTTGAGCGATAATGAGAGGCCATAGGAGACGAGCGCCGCCTCCGTTGGCTCCCCTACCACGCTCCCATCGTCCTTTACCTCTGCATCCGTGCAAAGTGCCATCGCCTGTGCAAGCAAAGGTTCCTCTGCGCCGAAATGCTCGACGACGGTCATTTTATTCTGCGTGAGCGTCCCCGTTTTATCCGAACAGATGATCTGTGCGCAGCCCAACGTTTCCACAGCGGTGAGCTTGCGGATGACGGCGTTGCGCTTTGACATATTGGTCACGCCAATGGAGAGCACGATCGTCACAACGGCTGCCAACCCCTCCGGAATCGCCGCAACCGCCAGGCTGACCGCGATCAGAAAGGTATCGAGAATCGCTTGCAGGTGGAAATCATGCCCGCGCAGCAAACCGAAGGCAAAGATGAACACACAGATGCCGAGCACCAGCCAAGTCAGAATTTTACTCAGCTGCGTCAGCTTTTTCTGAAGCGGCGTTTCACCATCCTCCGCCTGGGTGATAGCCGTTGCGATCTTGCCCATCTCCGTGTGCATCCCGGTCGCCGTAACGACCGCCTTGCCGCGGCCATAGGCAACCGTGCTGCCCATGTAGCCATATTCTTACGATCGCCAAGCGCCACATCCTGCCCCTTGGGAACAAGCCTATCCACAAGCTTGCTCACCGGAACACTCTCGCCAGTCAGCGCGGATTCCTCAACCTTCATGCTTGCGCATTCAAACAGGCGGCAATCCGCCGGAACCGCGTCGCCCGCCTCTAGCACAAGCACATCGCCTACGGCGATTTCTTCACTTTTTACGGTGATCAGCTCGCCATCCCGCAGCACCTTGCTGGTGGCCGCCGCCATTTTCTGAAGGGCTTCGATTGCCTTTTCAGCCTTACTCTCCTGATATACGCCCAACACAGCGTTCAGGATAACGACCACCAGAATGATGACGACGTCCGCATAGCCTTCCTTCTCATGGCCGAGCGCTGCCGTAACAGCGGAAACGACCGCAGCGCCGATCAGCACGAGAATCATTGGGTTGAGAAGCTGCTCGATAAACCGGCGCAGGATGGATTTCTTTTTCGCCTCCTCCAGCCTGTTTTTACCGTCGCGCGCAAGGCGCTGCGAGGCCTGAGCGCCACTGAGCCGTTCGGTGTGCTTTCCACTGCTGAAAATACATCCGAGATGTTTTCCAGATAGTATTTTTTCACTGTTCTTCTGCCTTCCTTCTATTGTGTTCCAACAGCTATCTATTAATCAACCGTCCTTCTAAGACGGATTGTGCCCAAAAAAATCAAAAATCCTTCAGCAGAGAGAAATCTGCTGAAGGTCTTGCTTCCATTTTCATGGATCGCAGCCAGACGCATCTGCGCCGTGTGTTGACATGCGATTGCCAAGCTACTCCCCTTCACCGGCCCGGCCGGAAAAGTGATCTTTATGTTATCTTTATCATACCATGATTTTCCGTGAAGTCAATTGCTGGATACAAAATTTAAAAACCATTCATACTCTATTCACATTGGCTGCAAGCTGCTCAATATGCAAGAGGTATCTACAGCTCTTCCACTATAAGCTTTCGCAAGCATTTCGTTTTTTATTCGCGGAGCTTCGATTCATATCCTAAAAGATAGCGTTCAAAACAAAAATAAAAGAAATCAAAAAAATAAATCGTATAAATTGACTTTTTCATACATTGATGTTATAGTAGATAAAGCATGCGACATTTTTCAATCAAATCTGACGGGAGGCCCTATTTATGAAACGAATCATCTGCCTAATTATGGTATGCCTGTTCGCACTCTGCGCCCTGACCGCCTGCAAAAAGAATGGGCCCACGATTATGGGGAACGACGGCGCAACCTATGAGCAAGTGGTCGACAAGGATGGCAACCCTGTTACCGATCCATCCGGCAACCCGGTTGTAATCGCCCCAAAAGGGACGGATGCATCCGGAAATGAACAGGAGGACGCCACACAGAGCCTTACCATCCCGTATCTTGCCTCGTCCGGCAAAACGATTGAATCCCCAGGTTACCGTGTGGACATTCCGAAAGACTGGGAGATGAAATCCAGCGCAGCCGATCCAATTTTAGAAAACAAAGAGGAAACGCTCCAGATCTCTATTATGGATAAAAGTGCCGTTGCCAAGAATCGGAAAGAATATGCCGAAACCGCCCGCAACAGCTTGATGCAGGTTGCAATACGCCCAGTGAAATCACGGAAACCACCATTGCAGGGAATTCGGCCAGCAAATTCACTTCCTCCGTTCAAAAGGATGATGACACAAAGCTCTTTTCCGTTTTCTACATTGTGGAAAATAACGGTAAAATTTACGTACTCTCCGGCACGGCAAAAAGCGAAAACGAGTTTCAGTCAGCTGATTTCGACACAATCTTCAACAACAGCATTCAATTTAAATAAGAAGCTTTACAAATCAAAAAGCACGCACTGGAAACAAAACTTTCTATGCGTGCTTTTTTCTTCGGTTTGACCAGTTGCGGCTATGCTTGCGGCGGAGGCAAAGTGTTGATATAATGAAATTAAAAATCCAGAAAGCATCCAAAATTGTTGTGCAATTATAAAACCGCCTATTGAGATGATTCAGAAAAGGAGTTGTTCTGTTATGAAACGAAGCCTTGGTTTGCTGCTGGCCGCCGCCCTATTGGCCGGGCTGCTGACAGCCTGCTCCAAAGAAGAAAAAGGGCCGGAAAACACAAGCTCCGCCGCATCTGTTACCGCTAAAGTGCAAACCACTGCCGCGGAGCTCATGAGCGGGGAACATTTTGCGATGGAAAGGGCTTCCGGCTGGGAAGAAGGCGGAAGCCAAAACGCCATAAAACAAAAGAATTCAACCGCACAGATGGATATTGTAACGCTCGGCAGCCTGGAGGCGAATCCTGTTGCCTACCTGCAAAAATTTCATGACACCTACCGGGACGGAGGGCTTGGGAAAAACCTTTCGGATGTGGAAACCGTGTCGATTGGAGGAGTGGGCGCCGCCTATTTCCAATTTGAGGACACTGTCGCCAAAGAAGGGACGGTAAAAGCTTTTTACTGCCTCAATCAAAATCAAAAAACCTACCTCATCACCTGCTGGGCGATTGGATGGGCGGATTTCAATGCGGCAGATTTTCCTTCGCTGATTGAGCAGATTCAATTTCAATAGCTTTTTCTATACATTCGAGAAATCAGGCGTCATAATCACCACAAAAGAGAGGTGCGCCGCGTGGGTATCTTTGAAATTGCCGACCCAAGCCGAATCGAAGCACTGTATGCGGGCTGGCCCGAGACCTTCATTTGGTCTTTTCTACAAGGCTATATGGGATTTGCCTGGGCGGATCACCCCTGCTCGCCGCGCTCTGCCAAAATAATGGCCGGAGATTTCTGCCTGTTTGCAGGAAAACCGAATGTCGATCTGATCCTCCATCGGCCGAAAGGGAAGAGAACGGGCTGTTTCATCCTTGTGCCGCAAAATGAAGCTTGGAGCCGGGAGATTGAGCAAGCTCTCGGCAATCATGCCCGGCGGATTACGCGCTATGCAACCTGGAAAGATCCTGCCGCATTTGACTGCGGCGATTTGGAGCGATTCGCCGCTTTATCTAATCCCGACTTTCAGCTCCGGAGCATTGATGAGCTGCTATTCCGCCTTTTGCAGAAAGGTGAATGGTCGCACGATCTCTGCTCCCAATTCGCGGATTATGCCGATTATGAGCGACGGGGGATCGGTGTGGCAGCGCTCTATCAGGGTACGCCGGTTGCCGGCGCTTCCTCCTATACCGTTTACCGGGGCGGCATTGAAATTGAAATTGACACACGGGTGGATTTCCGCAGGCAGGGCCTTGCCACGGCATGCGGCGCACGGCTGATTCTAAATTGTTTGGAACGCGGCCTGTATCCAAGCTGGGATGCGCATAGCCGCGCCTCCCTCTCCCTGGCGGAAAAGCTGGGTTATAAGCTAGACCGGCCGTATCCTGCCTATGAATACACGATTGGCTCCCCAGCGCCCACAGTGCAATCGGCTGGAGCAATGCGCTAGGCCACAGCTTTCTGAACCAACAAGGGAATCGCAAAAATAGAATGCGCCCCAATGGCGAATCCGCATACCGATACGGATTCGCCATTGGGGCGCATTGTCGATTCATATTGATGCAACAAATTTCACAGACAGCTTTTTTCGCCTAGCGGTCCCCTCCGGCAGTCCTTGTATCGGGCCGACACGGTTTGCTGCAAAAAAGGGATTGCCTGAAACCTCCCAGGAGGGGGCAATCAGGGATTAAACTGCACCCCATTTGTTAGACAGTGTGATATACTAACTAACAAATGGGGTGTTTGTTATGCCAAAAGGAGTGCCAAACAAAAGATATACGCCAGAATTCAAGACACTGGTCGTTGAAACAAAGCTCAACGAAAGACTGAACTACAGTGAAACGGCGCGTCAGTTTGGTGTTGTACGGAGTAGGATCACAGCATGGGAACGAATCTATCTGGCAGAGGGATCGGTAGGATTTCAGGTTGAGCGGCGAGGACGTGGAAGTAAGTGCATCCTTGGGAAACTGCCCCAAAAGATAGAAGAAGATCTGCTGGCCGAAGTTCAGCAACTAAGAGCGGAGAATAATACCTAAAAAACTTGCAAGCCTTGGTTTTGGAAGAAGAGCGAAGCCGGCGCAAAAAGCGCAGGTAGTTCAAAAACTGAGGCAAGAATTCTCACTGGCTCTTCTGCTCGCAATCGCTCAATTACCTCGTGCAACCTTTTATTATCAGTTGAAGAGAATAGGAGCCACAGATAAATATCAAGCCGTCAAAGCAGAGATTACCGCTGTCTATCATGAATACAGAGGGCGGTACGGCTATCGCCGCATCACAGCAGAATTGCATAGCCGTGGATTTCCCTTTAATCACAAGACAGTCCAGCGGCTTATGAAGGAATTAGGGTTGGTTTACCGTGTCAGAATTAAAAAATATCGTTCTTACAAAGGAGAAGTGGGCAAAATTGCTCCCAACCTGCTGAACCGAGACTTCCATGCGGAAAATCCAAACCAGAAGTGGGTCACCGATGTAACAAAGTTCAGCTTGTTTGGCCAGAAGCTATATCTCTCACCGATCCTGGATCTGCACGACAGCTATCTGGTAAGCTATGCGATCTCTGACCGGCCTGTCTTGAACATAGTAACTACTATGTTGGACAATGCTTTTGAAACAATACCAGATGGAACGGATCTGATCCTTCACTCTGACCAAGGCTGGCAGTACCAGCATAAGGAGTACCAGCGTGTGCTCAGCAAAAAGGGCATCCGGCAGAATATGAGCCGCAAAGGCAATTGCTTGGACAATGCGGTGATGGAAAACTTTTTCGAGCTGCTTAAAAGCGAGCTGCTTTATCTGTAAGTCCATGGAACACTTCAAACAGGAACTGGTGGACTATCTTGAGGATTACAACGCCCGCAGGATCCAGGCAAAACTAAAAGGCTTGCCGCCTGCGGGTTACAGACAACAAGCCCTTTCAGTTGCTTGAACGATTTTTTCTCAAAAATATTGTCTAACTTTTGGGGGGCACTTCACAGCACGCCCTCTGCCGGGTTTTCTAAGCTATCCGAATATTCAGATGAAACGATCAACGGACGAACAGCCGCGTCAGCAAGGCCTTGGCGTCCTCCGCTGTAAAGCCGCCGGGAGAAACGCGAAAATTTTTCACATCTCCCCAACGGGAAGCATACCGCTCCACTTGCTCCAGGGTCATCCGCACGGACGCCGTATCCGTCAGCCTCTCCACGACGCTGCACAGTTGCCCAAAATCAGTGCCCAGAAGCTGATAATACTCCGCCGCGCGTTCTGCTTCAAACTGCTCTCCACGCTCCAGGAATGCCGGCAAAAAAGCCGTGCAGGCGCGCCCATGCGGGATGCTAAAATCCTCCGTTAGCACATAGCCAAGCGGATGGGGAAACGCCGTGCCGCAGGCACTGAGCACAATGCCTGCATAAAGAGAGCCATAATAAAGCTCCTCGCGCATCTTCTGCTCCGGCAAGCGCGCATTTCGATCCAGCCAAACAAGGCTATTCCACAACAGCGGCAGTCCCTTCACGGCAAAAGCTTCACTGGATCGCTGAGTTGTGGGTTAAACCAGCCTTCCGTTGCATGGGCAAGGGCATCCAGGGCTGTGGAAACCGTTACGCTGAATGGTGCGCTGTGCGTATAAATAGGGTCTGCAAAGGCAATGCGCGCATAGCAATCGGCGCCGGATATGCTTTTTTTACGCCCGCTCTCATCGATCGTCAGCACAGCCACGGGAGAAACCTCACTGCCTGTGCCCGCCGTTGTGCCAACGAGTGCAGAGGCAGCGGCGGATTTGCACCCTCCCTTTGAAAGATATCCATGGGAGCAAGCTCTTCATTGGCAGCAAAAATGGCGGCTGCCTTGGCCGCGTCGAGCGGCGAACCGCCCCCGATGCCAATGATAAACTCCGCGCGGACGCTGCGCGCGACTACCCCCGCCTCATGGCAGGCAGAAACAAGCGGATTCGGGCCGACTGCGTCATAGACCGCCCAGCCGATCTCCCAAAGATCCAGCGCCGCCGTCACATCGGCCAAAGCGCCGCTGCGCTTTGCGGAAGAGCCTCCGGTGATAATCAGGCACCGCCTGCCGAGCGTGCGCAGCAGCGTGGAATTGCGCGCGACCGCTCCTTCTCCACTGACAACATGCACGGCATATGAAAGTTAAAATCCATTCTGAATCCCTCCATGGTTTATATCTGGTCAAAAATGACGTTGCCGCATCGCGACAGGAGCGTTTCACGCCGACAGGCATTTTTCCAATGCTTCAAACTCTGTTTGAAGCTATTTACCATACACGCAAGGCCAACCTTTGTGAAAATGGCGTTGCCCGCTTTGCGGCAGGAGGCGTTTCGCGCCGACAACCATTTTTCCAATGCTTCAA
>ENA-OQDW01000314-OQDW01000314.1-human-gut-metagenome-genome-assembly--contig:-NODE-314-length-21184-cov-3.387472_pt1 | contig 21184 bp, 25 predicted proteins | sample MGYA00242784_ERZ504613 | MGnify/ENA primary metagenome ERZ504613 (study PRJEB26092, sample SAMD00036330) | human gut metagenome | host: Homo sapiens | study: EMG produced TPA metagenomics assembly of...
CCGTTACCCGCAGCCGTTTCCGGGGTACTCTCCGCGTTCCGGGTGCGAATTATCCGTTTTATCCGCTTGATTTTCAGTGTGTCCCCGCTTGTCTTCCGCTCGTAGGTTTGTCTTTTCCGTAGGTGCTTTTGCCGATAACCGTGTACGGTTCGCCCGGCTTTTCCGCTTCTTCGTCCGGTTCGTCCGTCCTTTCTTCGGCATCCGTTTTTTCCAGCAGTCCGGCTATGTCGGTGCGGTAATATTTCCACAGCACGCAGAGGTAGTACAGCAGCAGGGCGGAGAGTATCAGTTTCAGTATCATGTTCCTTTCTCCTTTCCGCTTTAGAAGAGTTTTTCCATCTTTCCGGCGTATGCCGCTTCGATTTCTTCCCGGTACTGCTCGAAGTGTTGTGCCAGCACATTGTCTATGTAGCGGATAGCGACACCTTGCCGCCCGTCAGCATCATGGAGATTTTGGCGATCCGCTCGTGGTATTCACGCCGCACATACACGGGCTTCCCGTAACGGGCGGGTATATCCATCCCTTTGAGGAAGGTCGTGTCGTAGTCCGCCGCCTGCTTTGCCTTGCGCCGCTTCCCGTCCTGCACTTTCCCGTCAGCCACCTTTGGGGCAACCCTGTTTTCCATTGGCACGGCAGTTTCCCCTTTCTCTGTTTCCTGTTCCGGTTCTTCCGCCTCTTGTCCTGTTTCTTCTGTTTCCGGTGCATCACCGTTACCTTGCGGCTTTTCCGTTTCGCCCGCCATCATCCGCATAAGCAGTTCTTCGTCGATGGGCTTATCTGCTTGCTGTTTCTTCATAGCCTGATAGTTTGAGGATGGATATTATTTCATGTGCCAGTTCGGGGATTCCGCTGCCCGCAACCATCCGCTTGTCGGGAGCGAACAGCGTGGAGCGGAACACCGTCCGGTTTTCCGCATCCAGTTCCTTGCGGAAGCGTTTCGTGTCCGGTATCTGTGTGGTAAGCATCGGCAGTCCCATTCCGGTGATTACTTTTTCATACCGTCCGTACAGTTCGCTTTTTTCCCGTTTATCCACCAGATTCCAGAAGAGGTAAAGCCCTTTCAGTCGGCTTGTTTCCTTTCCTAACATCATCCGCTGCAACACGTCCAGAAAGGCGAGCGTGCTTTCCAGTACCGTTTGGTCGGCACTCACCGGAGCGAAGATGTAATCCATTTGCGCAATGGTGCGCAATATGCCCGACGAGTTCACCGTACCGGGCAGGTCGAAGAACAGCAGGTCATAGTTTCCATTGCCCGCCAGTTCCGCCGCCATGTCCGGCGCACGTTCCACCCGGCACTTCTGTACCGGATAGGCGGCACGTCCCGGTTCACGCATCTGCTCGTATGCCATCCGTTTCAGGTACTCGTTTTCCAGTACCGCCCGGCTGTCCCGTTCCCGCATTTCGTAAAGGCTGTGTTGCGGAAAGTCACAGTCGATCACCGCCAGCGGACACCCGCAGTTGTAGTGCAGGTAACTCGCCACCAGCACCGTGATAGCCGTTTTACCGCTACCGCCCTTTTGTGTAGCGAAAGCCACGTTCAAAGTCTGTTTATCCATATCGTCAATCAATTAGTTATTCATTCGGTTGCCTAAGCAATCGGTTATCTGTTCATTCATTCAATTATTCATTCAGCCAATCATTCAATCGGTCAGCCGTACAGCCAGCCATTTGTTCATCCGGTTAGTTCATCATCCGTTTGTCCGTTCATTCATCCGTCCAATCATCCGACCGTTTATCCGGCTGTTTAGCCGTTTAACCGTTTAGCTGTTTAGTCATTCATCCGGCTAACCGTTTAGCCGTTCGTCCATCCGTTCATCCGGCAAAATCATCATCCGTCCGGCTGTACATTCAGTCAATCATCCACTCGTTTGAGCGTCCGTTTATCCGTCCGGTTGAACAGCCGTTTTACCGCTTCCACGGCGCAAAGGAATATCAAAATATCGGTAGATTATCCGTCTGATTATCAGTGTGTCGCACCTTGTCTTTCCACCCGTAGGTTTGTCGCGTACAGGCATAATGACCGGACGGGAAAAGGGCTGTTACTTTGCAGCCATGAACCAAAATTCCGTGAGAATGAACAAGAACAGTAACCGCCCGAAGGACTGCCCCGGCAGTCGGCAACAGACAAGGGCATCCCCAATCTGTCCGGTAGGACGGATTTTAATTTCAACCGAAATTAGCAAGTTGTGTGCTGCGGCACTCGCTTCGCTTTCCGTGCCTCACCACCACCTTGCCCCGCTGGTGCAAAATCCGCCGGAGTTGGATTTTCCTTTGCGGGGGAGAGCCGTAAGCATACGGCAGTTTTCAACCCATGTTTCACTTAAAATTTGATAGGACTATGGATAGTCAGAAGAAGTATTCCAACAACCACGGGCGAAAGCCAAAACCGACAAGATGCGCCACCGCTACGTGTTCCGTCTGGACGACGGGGACAACGCCCGTTTCCTTGCACTCTTCGATGAATCCGGCAAGGCAACCCGTGCCGAGTTTATCGTTTCCGCACTCTTCGGAAGGGAAATAAAAGTCGTCAAACTCGACAAGGGCACGCAGGATTTCTACATGCGCCTGACCTCTTTTCATTCGCAGTTCCGCAGCATCGGCGTGAATTATAACCAATGCGTGCGTGCGCTCAAATCCAATTTTTCAGAGAAGAAGGCACTCGCTTTCCTCTACAAACTGGAACAGCACACCCTCGAACTGGTGGAACTTAGCAAACAAATTTCCGCACTGGCGGAAGAGTTTCAAACCAAATACCCCGTCCGATGATAGCCAAGATTTCACATGGTAGCAGCCTGTACGGGGTGCTTGCCTATAACCAAATTAAAGTGGACGAACTTCATGCGGACGTGCTTTTCGGTAACCGGATTATCGAACCGCCGGGCGACAATCCTTATACGATAGAGCATATTTCCCGTTCGTTCGGGGACTACCTGACCGCCAACCGCAAGACCGAGAAACCCATCCTGCACATCTCGCTCAATCCCGATCCGAAAGATTGCGTGACCGGGGAACAGTTCATAAAATTGGCGGAGCAGTATATGCAGCGTATGGGCTTCGGCGACCAGCTTATATCGTTTACCGCCACAACGACATCGGGCGGGAACACCTGCATATCGTTTCCGTCCGTGTGGACGAAACCGGGCGGGCAATTTCCGACAGCTACGAACACGAGCGTTCGATGAAGGTCTGCCGGGAACTGGAACAGCAGTTCGGGCTTACTCCGGCTACCAAAAAGGAGTGGAAGGAAGGGCTACCCTTGTCGCCCGTCGATTACGAGGGCGGCAACCTCAAAGGGCAGTTGGCGGGAGTGATCCGACCGATAGCCCGTGAGTGGCGTTTCCAGTCGCTCGGCGAATACCGTGCGGTACTTTCGCTCTACGGCATAACGGTGGATGAAGTCAAAGGGGAATATGGCGGACGGGAGTATCACGGCTTGTCCTATTCGGCGACGGACAAGGACGGCAACAAGATCGGCAAACCATTCAAATCTTCCGTCTTTGGCAAAGAGGCGGGTATCGCCGCACTGGAAAAGCGTATGCTCTCTTCCGCCGCATGGATGAAGAGCCACAAGGACATTGCCACCGATACCGCCGCCCGCATAGCATCCGCCATGCAGACCGCAGGGCGTGACCGGACACTTTTCGAGCGTGAACTCATGCGGCAGGGTATCGGCGTGGTATTCCGCACCAACGATGCGGGGCGCATCTATGGGGCGACCTTCATCAACCATGCCGACAAGACCGTTTTCAACGGTTCCCGTCTGGGTAAGGAGTTTTCCGCCAATGTGTTCAACGACCTTTTCGCCGGACAGGACGGTATTCACCCGCAGCAGCAATCCGCCGAAGTGGAACGTCCCGCACAGCAGCAAGGGCATACAGGCGCATCCGAATGGAACGGGCATGATACCGAGTATCAGCCGACCACAAGGACAGCACCGCCCAAAACGTGGCGGACGCTTTCAGCCTGTTCGCACCCGTGCAGGGCGGCGCATCCGGCGACCAGCCCGCACCACCGCAGCGGAAAAAGAAGAAAAGGCGCAGGTACGGCAGGCAGCAGTAACCTTCCGCAGTATTTACAATTTTAAAAGTATATCAATATGCAAAACGAAGACGATTTGCGTGGACTTGCCAAAGTAATGGAGTTCATGCGTGCTATCAGCATTTTATTTGTAGTAATCAATATTTATTGGTTCTGTTTCCAATCTATTCAGGAGTGGGGCATCAATATCGGCGTAGTCGATAGAATCCTGCTCGGTTTCCAGCGCACCGCCGGGCTGTTTTCCAGTATCTTTTGGACGAAGCTCTTTGCCGTATTGTTCCTCGCCCTTTCCTGTTTGGGGACTAAGGGCGTGAAGGAGCAGAAAATCACTTGGCGCAAGATAATCCTTTGCGGCGTGACGGGCTTGTTATTGTTCTTTTTCAACTGGTGGCTCTTGGCACTCCCTTTGCCCTTGTCGGCAAACACGGTGTTCTACATCGCCACCCTCACAGCCGGATATATCTTTCTGCTCATGGCAGGACTATGGATGTCCCGCCTGCTCAAAACCAACCTGCTTGAAGACGTGTTCAACGTAGAAAACGAATCCTTCATGCAGGAAACCGAACTCAAAGAAAACGAGTATTCCGTCAATCTCCGCACCCGTTTCTGGTTCAGGGGAAAGACGTATGACGGATGGATTAACCTTGTAAACGTTTTTCGTGCGACAATGGTATTAGGAACTCCGGGCAGCGGAAAGTCCTATGCGATTATCAATCAGTATATTAAGCAGGTTATCGAAAAAGGATTTTCCGTCTTTTTATATGATTTCAAATATCCCGACCTCTCCGAGATTGCTTACAACCATCTGATTAACAATCTGGACGGTTACAAGGTCAAACCGAAATTCTACGTGATAAATTTCATGATCCGGCGGGTAGCCACAGATGCAATCCCATTCATCCGGACTTTATGACAGACATATCCGATGCTTACGAAAGTGCGTACACGATTATGCTCAACCTCAATCGGACTTGGATCAGCAAGCAGGGCGACTTCTTTGTTGAATCACCTATCATTCTGTTAGCCAGTATTATATGGTATTTGAAAATCTACAAGAACGGCAAGTATTGCACCTTCCCCCATGCGATAGAATTTCTGAACCGGAAGTACGCTGATATTTTCCCTATCCTGACAAGCTACCCCGAACTGGAGAACTATCTTTCCCCGTTCATGGATGCTTGGGAAAGTTCGGCGGTGGAGCAGTTGCAGGGGCAGATAGCCAGTGCCAAAATCCCGCTTTCCCGCATGATTTCCCCGGCTCTCTATTGGGTAATGACAGCAGATGATTTCACACTCGACATCAACAACCCCGAAGAACCGAAAGTGCTTGTAGTAGGTAACAACCCCGACAGGCAGGGCATATACGGCGCAGCGTTGGGACTGTATAACTCCCGTATTGTCAAGCTGATAAACAAAAAGAAACGGCTCAAATCCGCCGTTATCATTGACGAGTTACCCACCATCTACATGCGTGGACTGGATAACCTGATTGCCACCGCCCGAAGCAACAAGGTAGCCGTCATGCTCGGCTTTCAGGACTTTTCGCAGTTGAAGCGTGATTACGGTGACAAGGAAAGCGCCGTTATCTGCAATACAGTCGGCAATGTCTTTGCAGGTCAGGTAGTTGCCGAAACCGCCAAAACGTTAAGTGAACGCTTCGGCAAGGTCTTGCAGAAACGGCAGAACATGACTATCAACCGCAACGAGACTTCCGTTTCCATCAATACCCAGATGGATAGCCTTATCCCGGCTTCCAAAATCAGCAACCTGACGCAGGGTATGTTTGTCGGTGCAGTCGCCGATAACTTCGACGAGCGCATCGAGCAGAAGATTTTCCACGCCGAGATTGTCGTGGATAACGAGCAGGTCAAGCGGGAAACCGCCCGTTATGTGAAGATACCGCAGATTATCGACTTCACCGACAAGGACGGTAATGATACCATGCAGCAACAGATTGATGCGAACTACTACCGTATCAAGAACGAGGTCAAGCAGATTGTCGCCGACGAAATCGAACGCATCAAGGCTGATCCCGAACTCTCGCACCTGATTAAGAACGTGTGATAAAATGAAAAACGGATATTCCGGCCAGACAGATTGCTGGCGGAATATCCGTTTCTATAATCTTGCAAATTTATATTTATCAACTATTTCTCACCGCACAATGGCAACAACGCATTAGCCTGCAAACATCCCAATTCACTACTTCTATGCCAGTCCTCACAAGCCCCGTTCTTATCGCCCGACTGGTTACGTGCCAGCCCACGACCATAGTACAACTTTCCGTCACTCGGAAAAGCCTTTATTCCTTCGCCGTATGCTTCCGCAGCTTCCTTAAACCGTTTCAGGTCATACAGCGCACGCCCCAGATTGTTATACAAATCCGCATCGGGAGAACAGTTCTTTATCGCCAACCGATAAATAGCGATTTCTCCCTCGTAATCTCCCATTTTATATTTTAGTACACCAAGATTGATATAGCTACCAATATGATCTGGTTTGATTTTAAGTGTTTTGTTATAATCTGCAAGTGCACCTTTCATATCCCCTATCTCTGCTTTTAAATTGCCCCGATTGTAATATGCAATAGCCAAATAGGGATCAACTTCTACCGCCTTGTTATAATCTATTAATGCTTTATCATTGTTACCCAGAGCAGTATGAGATTTTCCTCTGTTTGAATACACAGTAGCATAATTAGGATTAATATCAACAGCTTTGTCGTAATCCATTATTGCGCCAACGTTGTTGCCCAATGCCGATTTTACAGTTCCTCTACCTGAATACGCAATGGCATAATTGGGATTAATTTCAATAGCCTTATCATAATCTATAACCGATTCTATATAATTACCTAAATCAGCTTTAAGCGTTGCTCTATTTATATACGCAATAGCTAAATGAGAGTTAATCTTTATTGCTATATTGCAATCTATTAATGCTTCAGCATTATTTCCTAAATCAGCTTTAGCCTTTCCTCTATTGGAATAAGCAAGAGCAAAATCAGGCTTAATTTCAATCGCCTTATTATAATCTGTAATCGCTCCAGTATGATCTCCTAATGCCGCTTTTACAGTTCCTCGATTAGAATACGCAAAGGCATAATCCGGATTAATCTCAATTGCTTTGTTGTAATCTGTAATCGCATCCTCATTTTTTCCCAAATCTGCATTTTGATTTCCCCGTTTATAATAGGCAACAGCGTAATTTGAATCAATCTCAATAACTTTGTTATATTCCGCAATTGCCCCCAATTTATCGCCATTCTCGGACTTTACACGTCCGCTTTCCATATAATTATGTACTAATGAATCCACCGAATAGGGCATAATAGTATCATTTTGCAAAGAATCTGTTCCTTGTTTTACCTGCTTATTTCCATTCGCTTGTCCGTAACTTGGCAGACATACAGCCAGTAATATGTAAACTATCCACTTATCCATACGATTATTTGTTACTCAACTGCCAAACTTGTTTATTTTCTCGAAGTAATTTCTGTGCCCCCTCATGTTCTTGCCGTGCAGCAAGCCGAAGCCACCGAAAAGCCTCTTCATCGTTTTGCTCAACACCTTTACCGTCTTTATAACAACACCCCATCAAATATTGAGCATCATCATTTCCTTGTTCAGCCGCTTTACGAAGCCATTTAACTGCTTCTATATAATCAATATCAAGACCACACAAACCCTTATAATAACATACTCCCAAATTGCTTTGGCTCATATCATATCCACCCTCTGCTGCAAGGCGATACCACTTGATAGCCAAAGAATCGTTCTGTTCAACACCATCGCCGAGTGCATAACATCTTCCTATATGATTTTGTGCCCATAAATCCCCATGTTCGGCATCGTACAGATACGACTCAAACTGTGTGGCAAATTCAGGTTTCTTAGGCTTTGCCGCTTCTTCAAGTTCTCGCTTATGCAACCGTAGCTGACGATAAGCCTCTGCATCATAGTACAACCCTGTATTGTTTCCTCTGGTCATGTACCCGTTTTCTTTGTTTCCTCGCGCTGCATCCCAATGCATTTTAGCCAAAGGAAGTATAGGCAGACAAACGAGAATAATGAAATAAACAGACTGCAAATGTTTATAGGTACAAATAGCAAGCAAAACAATATGCAGCATTACAACGCCCGCAAGCATGAAGATATAGAATAAATCTCCCAATCCACCACCGAAATCAACTCTCAAATTCTCTACACCTTCACAAACGACTACCATAAAAAAGAACTCATAAGCCCACATCAGTAAATTCAAAACTATCCACAACCGTTGTTTCCAACCAAGTTTCAGATTATTATTAGCTGTATTCGTAAATAAATTAAGTATGATAACCAGAAGGCAAATGAAACAGACTGGCAACAATAAGGCTACTAATCCCATGATAAAAAGAATTTAATGATTGAAAATAGTATTAGTTTCACATATCAAATTTTACTGCATCTTATCTATCATTCAATTCTAAAAGATACAGGCAACTTTACTTTGCATCGTACCGTTCTTTCAGCCGTATCAAACTCCAATTTTGTTCTGGCAGGTTTCCAACGCTTCGGCAAGTTCTTTATACACTCAATAGCAGCTTCATCTATTTCATCGTTTACACTATTCTGGATTCTAAAGTCCGACATTGTACCGTCTTTCTCCACAACGAAAGAAACCATGACTCGACCTTGTACCCCCATCTGTCGGGCTGTTGGTGGATAACGTTTTTGCGCTTCTTTTTTCAGAAATTGTTCAATAGCTTCCTCACCGCCCGGATATTGAGGATATTCCTGACTATATACAGGAAACTCATAAATAGCGTTTTCGTCATAGGGCGAAATAAAGGGAAATCCCTCGCCTATGACCTTGAACATGATGGAATCATTGTTGCGCCACTTTGTCCAACCGTAAAATGGGAATGTCAACTTGTCCAAATTGATTAAGATATAATCCAATCTTATCCAATCATCCTTTATCTCTCCGGCTATGCAGATATATCCATTCTCATAATCACAGCTATAAGTTATATTACCATCCGGCTTGTCGTACAACATGAAAGGATACAAACTAATAAGTTCATTTCCAACCAAGCTATCCGCACAAAATACCGGATCATTGGAGTTTACCACTTTTCCATCGGAAGAAGCCCCTCGTTTGGTATTGGAACAAGTTGCCATAGCTATACATATTAATAGGGTTATTACTGTTTTCATTCCTCAATATTTCAAGTTGAACAATTCCGTTTCCATTCTCCGCCAAAGATACCCCGCCGTCCTTCAATTCCCTTTTCGTTTCCCGTCCGTTCTTTTTCGATAATCGTCCGCAAAAGGATATTTAACGGCTTCATTTGTCCTTTTGCCCAAATATAAAACAAAATCCCGACAAATACAGTAATTACTGTATTTTATTTCCCTGATGCCTGATAAAAGACTTCCCCCTTTGCTTTATATCACTTTGCACCCCGAACTTTCCCCGTTCTCCCGCCATCCGCCACGACAAACCTGCGAACCGGACGACAAGTAGCGACACCCCACCGTAAACTTGTTAATTATCAATACATTCCCCTATATATTTACGTCCGGTTTCCACCGAAACCAGTAGTATTCACCATTAAAAATTTAAGTTTATGGACGAAAGACCGGACAACAGCGAACAACTGATGGATATTCTTCTTGTCATGGATCAGGAGAAAAAGACCATCCAAGCCGTCAGCGGAGTAAAGGACGGAGAGTTACAAACCAAGAACCCGTTAGAGGACAACAACGACCTGCTACGGGTAGATCGCCACGGAGATATGTTCTCCAACTTCTTTTCCAATCTTTGGAACCAGTTGAAAGATCCTACCCGTTTCCATTTCTTCCGTGTGCCGGAAGAGGATGTGCAACGGGTAGCGGCAGATTTCCAGCAGACCGTGCAGAACCCCACGCCCGAAGGACAGGCACGCATGGCACAGTACGAGGTACAACATCCCGCACAGGCACAACAGCAGGGCGAGCAACAGGCGCAGCCTGCCGCCGGGCAGCAGCAACAGCAGCCGACAGATGCACCGCAGCAAGGGCAGGCGCAGCAACAGCAGCAGTACAAGTACGATGTGGAAAAGATAGATTGGAACTCACTCGCCAATCTCGGCATCAAACGTGAACAGATCGAGCAGAACGGTATGCTCGACCAGATGCTACGGGGCTTCCAGACCGACAAGACCGTCCGGGTATATTTCAATCTCGATTCGATCTCCCATGCCAACGATAGCCAGCTTTCCTTGCGTGAAGCTCCCGACGGCAGGGTAGTCGTTTGCAGCCACGGTATTCTCGATCCCCAAAAGTTGCAGCAGCAATTCTTCGGGCATACCTTCACGAAGGAAGATAGCGATGCTATCAAGACCGCCGGGAACATGGGGCGCATTGTCGAACTCACCAACCGGGCGGGCGAGAAAGTCCCGTCCCTCGTCAGCCGTAACCAGAAAACGAACGAACTGGCATCCTTCCCGGCTGACAAGGTGCGCATCCCGGCGGAAAAGAACGGGCATACCTTCACTCCCGACGAGGTGGCACGGCTGAAAAAGGGCGAAGCCGTGGTATGTAAATTCCAGACCAAAGCCAAAGAGGGGCAGAAGCCCAAAACCTACGAAGCCCCCATCCAGTTCAACGCCGCCAAGATGCAACTCGAATTGTTGTTCAACGACCGGGCTAAACTGGCGATGGACGCACACAAAGAGTTACAGAAACAGACCGCCAATCAGGAAGTCCCCAAGACCTTCCGCAAGCAGGAACTCACCGAAAAGTCGCAAACGGAACTTGCGGGCGGCGGGACGGTCAAAGTTTCCGGTTTGAAAGACAAGAACGGCAAACCCTATCAGGGGTACATCACATGGCAGCCCGGACAGAAATACCCCGCCTTCATGTTCCCCAAGGATTACAAGACCGCACTTGAAGAGGGACGTGTCAAACCCGCCGTCGAGAACGAGGTGCAGGTAGCCGTCAATTCCGAGGGCAAGACCAACGAAGCCACCAAGAGCCTGAAAGAAGCCTTGCAGTCCGCACAAACCCGTCCCACCGGAGAGCAGAAGGAGCAGCAAGACCGCAAGCAGGAACAGAAAGAGGGCAAGAAAGAAGATAAGAAACAGGAGCAGCAACAGGACAAGCCCAAACCCCGGCAGCGCAAAAGTCCCCGCCTCTGATACCCGTCTTATCCGGTAAGATTATCACAAGTAACTATCCGAGGTGTCCCGTCCCCAAGTGACGGGACACTTTTTGTCAAACCATTAAAAACTAAAGAAATATGATTACAGCAATTATTGCCGAGAAACCTTCCGTTGCGAAGGACATAGCAAACGTGTTGAATGTTCGCCAGCGTCACGATGGCTACCTCTCAGGCAACGACTACCTCGTTACCTGGCGTTCGGCCATCTCGTCCAGCTTGCCATGCCCGATGCTTACGGGTTTACGGCTTCCGCCGTGAAAACCTTCCCATCATCCGCAGGAGTTCAAGTTCATACCCCGCCAGATACGGGAAGGCAAAGACTACAAATCCGATCCCGGCGTACTCAAACAACTAAAGGTCATTGGCGAAGTTTTCGCCCAGTCCGACCGGATCATCGTGGCAACCGATGCGGGTCGTGAAGGCGAAGGAATCTTCCGCTATATTTACAACTACCTCGGTTGCCGCAAGCCTTTCGTCCGCTTGTGGATTTCCTCGCTGACCGACCGTGCCATCCGTGACGGGCTGGATAAGCTCAAACCCGGCAGCGACTATGATAACCTCTACCGTGCCGCCGAAGCCCGTGCCATCGCCGATTATTTAGTCGGCATCAACAGCACACAGGCACTTTCCATCGCCGCCGGACAGGGAATTTTCTCACTCGGACGGGTGCAGACACCCACCTTGATGATGATTTGCTCCCGCTATCTGGAGAACAGGAATTTCACCTCGCAGACCTATTACCAGCTAAAGGTCACGGCAAAAAAGGACGGCACGCCCTTCTCCGCCATCTCTGAACACAAGTACGAAACCCTTCCGGCAGCAACCACCGCCCTTAGTGCCGTTACCGCCACGGGCACGGTCATGGTTGCCGATGTGCAGCGCAAGGAAGTGAACCAAGAACCGCCGCTGCTCTACGACCTCACCACGTTACAGAAGGAAGCCAACAGCAAGCTCGGTTTTTCAGCGGACAAAACCCTTTCCATAGCGCAGTCGCTATACGAGAAAAAGGTACTTAGCTACCCCCGTACCGGCTCCCGCTTTATCTCCGACGATGTTTTCGACGAAATCCCGTCCCGCATTGCCCTTTTGGAACAATACCCCGCTTTCTCTGCCTATGCCGCCACCCTGAAAGGACGGCACTCAACCGCCGCAGCGTGGACGCTGGGAAAGTCACCGATCACCATGCCTGATTATCACCGAATGTTTACCCGGCGAACTGCCGGAGGACGAACGCAAGGTGTACGATATGGTTGCCGCCCGCCTGCTCGAATCCTTCTCCGCCCGTTGCGTAAAGGACGTTACCACCGTCCGTTTCACCGCAGCGGGTAGCGACTTTATCACCAAAGGGACAGTTATCAAATCTGCCGGATGGCGTGTCGTCCGTGGCGAGAAGGACGAGGAAGAAGAATCCGCCGCCCTTCCGCCTTTGCAGTCCGGTGAAACCTTCCCCCTGCAATCGGCGGAGAACGTGGAGAAACAGACCAAGCCCCGTCCCCTGCACACCGAGAGCAGCCTGCTTTCCGCTATGGAGAGTTGCGGCAAGGAGTTGCAGGAAACCGAACTGCGGGACAGCCTGAAAGACATCGGCATCGGCACGCCCGCCACCCGTGCGTCCATTATCGAAACCCTGTTCTCCCGTGACTACGTGCGCCGTGACAAGAAGAACCTTGTCCCGACCGAGAAAGGTCTGGCGGTGTACCATACCGTAAAGGGCAAACGCATTGCCGATGTCGAAATGACCGGACAATGGGAAACCGCCCTTGCCCGCATCGAAACGGGCGAAATGGACGCAGCCACGTTCCGCAGGGGAATCGAAGTCTATACCGCCCAGATCACCGAAGAGCTTTTGCAGGTGCAGGTATCGGTGGCGGACGGTGAACACATCCCTTGCCCCAAATGCCAGTCCGGGCGCATCCTCTTCTATCCGAAGTCGCCAAGTGCAGCAACGTCGATTGTGGCGTTACCATCTTCCGCAACAAGGGCGGGAAGGAGCTTACCGACAAACAGATTACCGACCTTGTAACCAAAGGCAAAACGTCCCTAATCAAAGGCTTTCAGAACAAGGACGGCAAAGCCTTCGATGCGCACGTCACCTTCGACAAGGACTTCCGCACCGTGTACGAGTTCCCGCCCCGCACGGACAAGGCAAAAGGAAAGGGCGGCAGACGATGAACGGCTGGTTATCCGTGGAAGAAGCCGCCCATATCTGTGGAACGGACGTGCAGCGCATCACCCTCTGGATGAACGGCAACCACATCGCTTTTGCCCGTTTCGATACCGTCCTGATGATTGACAGCGCATCCCTTTTCGCCCTCTTCGAGCGTAACCGGGTAGATACCATCTATGACGATATGCAGCCGGAGAAGGGACGGGGCAGACCGGGCAAGCACCGCAGGCTGTTAGATACCCCGCTGGACGATTTCGGCTTGTCGCAGCGCATCGTCAGGGCTTGCCGTGAACTAAGCCTGTTCACGGTCGAACACCTGCTTATCCACCTTCGCCGCTATCGTTTCTCCCGTCTGCACTGTGTCCGTAATTTCGGCAGCCAGTCCACAACCGAAATTCTTTTGCGGCTACGCAAGGACGGGTTGATAGACGACGGCGCAGCCGGGATTTAAGGTATTATACCCTTAATCCCATATAACACCTTTGCCAATCGGTCACTCCGAAAGGGCGGCTTTGCCTTTTCAGAGTGACCGGATGGCAGACGTCAGGGCAGCAATACCCCGAACATCTTTAATCTCAAATAAAAAAGAATAAAATGGAAATTCAGAACAATATCTTTAGCTATGCAACCTTGCTTAAACAAGTCAAGGCACGTGTAGCACTCGCCCAGAAAAAGGCTATCTACGCAGCCAATGAAGAAATGCTTACCATGTATTGGGACATTGGCAAACTGCTATCCGAAAGTCAGAAGCAAATCGGTTGGGGTAACAATGCCCTCGAACGGTTATCCAAAGATTTAAAGAATGACTATCCGAAAGTAAAAGGCTTTTCACCACGTAATTGCAGGTGCATGATTCAGTCTATAAAGAATATAATCAAGAACTTACAATTTGGCAACGAGCCGTTGCCAAATTAGAAACACCGGATATTATTCTTCCGATCAAGCAACTAAGCTGGTCGCACAATATCGCTTTGGTACAAAAGGTAAAAGACCATAAAGCCCGGTATTGGTACATGATACAGTGTATAAGAAACGGGTGGACTCGTGATTTCTTAGTCGAAGCCATCAATCAGGACTACTACAATATTCACGGCGCACTGGCAAACAATTTCGATGCCACCCTTCCCGAAATACAAGCCAAGCAGGTGAAAGAAACCTTGAAAGATCCCTATATTTTCGATATGCTGACTTTTACCGACGAGTACGACGAACGGGACGTGGAATTAGGTTTGATTAAACATATAGAGAAGTTCCTTCTCCAAATGGGGGCAGGTTTCGCTTTCATGGGCAGGCAGTACCGCATCGAAGTTTCGGGAAAGGATTTTTATATCGACATCCTCATGTACAATGCCTTTATGCACCGATATTTAGTTGTAGAGTTGAAGCGGGGGGAGTTCCAGCCCGAATATATCGGCAAGCTGAATTTTTATTGTTCGGCAGTGGACGATATTCTTTGCCGGGAAGGGGATAACCAGACAATAGGCTTGCTGCTTTGTCAGAACAAAGACCGCATTATGGCTGAATACGCTTTGCGTGACGTACACAAGCCTATCGGTATTTCAGACTACGAATTAGGCAGGGCATTACCCAAAGATATTAAGTCCGGATTACCTTCCATTGAAGAATTGGAGAATAAACTTAGCCGGGAGTTACAGGATAGTGAAGATACGATTTGAATTTAGGCATCGCTGTTGCCTAAATTCAACAAGAAAAGGTGCGACACTGTCGCACCTTTCTTTGTTATCTCACATTTATGCGACACTGTCGCACAAATTACACCCTTCCGTACACAGTCCTTACCTTCTCGCCGTCCAGCACCTTGCAAGACCGTACCACCCACATCGCACCGTCCCCCGTAATATGCCGCAAAGCCTTTTCGTCACCCCCTGCAACCTTCGGCAGCGTAACTACCACAATCTCATCCGCCAGCCCGCTATTGAGCAGCACAGCCGCAATTCCTTCGCCATAGGCGACCATCACCCCATCACCCGCAGCTTTCATCCGTGAGAGTTCCGCCACGGCATCCCCCGTGATAAACTGCACCTCTTCTTTTTCCGTCAGGTTACAATCGGCTTGCGCCACTACAAAAGTTTCTTTCTCCGTGAGCGGCCAGCCGAGGTGATTCATAAATACATCCAGATAAGTTTCTTCATCCAAGAGCAGGCAATCGGCTTTCAGAATAGCATCGTCCACCTGCTTGTCGGCACGGGCAGGGCATCCGTCAATGGTTTGGTACACATACAAAGTAATCTGTTTCATAACGTCGTTTTATCGGTTATGCCCGCCAGCCGCCATAAAAATAGCGTGAACTCACACTATTCCGAAGTAGAGGCACTGGTATGCCTGACAAATCGAATAGGCAAGCTCACGCCGTATATACATACAGCATGTGCATTGCGCCATTCGTCTGATTTGTCAAAAAATTACCAGTTTCCTACTTCAAGACGTTTAGCGAACGTACAATCTATATAATCAAAACCCGCTTGCGTTCAAGCCGGGCAATGAACTTCATATTTTCTGTTGCAAATATAGTGCAAACCTGCCGAACTACAAAAGAATAGCCCCGCCTTATCTAACGACAAAGCAGGGCAACCGTTCACTTTTCATTTACGCTTTCTCTCCGCCACTGCATCGAATCGGTTGCGGATAAACTCATGCACATCTTTCGCCCGGTAGAATACCTTCCCGCTGATCGTGAAGTAGGGCAGCAGCCCCATAGCCCGGTAGCGTTGCAACGTCCGTATGCCGACTTCAGCAGCAGGCACAAGTCCTGATTATCCAGCACCTCTTCACCGTCCAGTTGGCTGTTCTTTTTCAGCACCCTTTCCAGCAGCTTTTCGGTCGTGTCGAACCGCTGCATGATCCGCTGCATCCAGCCTTCAAACTCTTCCCTGTCCGTGTACATAGTAATCTCCTTCCTTTTCGACGATTTCCTTCTCACGCATATAACGGATATATCCCTTTGCCGTCCGTTCTTTCACTTCCAACATCTCCTGTATCAGTTCGCACAGTTCGATATAACCGTACTTCTCCTGCCGGGTGAACGCTTCCCGTGCCATTTCCGCCAGTTCCTTCTCCTTGCGCTTCTCCTTCTCCGCACGGGGCTTTTCGCCCACGTACACGGGCATCCCCATCTGTTTGTCCCAGCGGAACTGCATGATCGGAATATCCAGCGGGCTGCCGTCACGTACTTTCAACGCCTTCACGACCGAGATTTCCGGGTTCTCGTCCTTCTCTATCGAGAGGATAGCCGCGACTTGCGCTGCAACTCGCTACCCAAGTGCCCCCTTAACTTCAACCCGTTCGGGACAAAATGCACCACGGCGGCGATGCACGTGCGGTAAATCCCCGCCAGTCGGTAAATCTCGTCAATCAACGCCACGCTTTCCCCCTCGTCATTGGCGCAGCGTATCAAGTCCGCCACCCCGTCGATCACCACCAGATGAATACCCCCGTGCAGGTAATGGTACTTATCCATGCTCTGCATGATGGCGGTCAGCCGCTCACTCCGTGACATTCCCGTCAGGCAATACACGTGCAGGAACTCCGGCATCTTCTCCCGTCCGGCACGCCGCAGCATCCGCCCCGTGTTCTTGTACAGTTGTTGCTCGCTCTGCTCCGTATCGTAGAGCAGCACCGCACGCCCTTTCCGGTTCGGCTCTACCCGACGCCCAGCAAGTCCGCATCCGTTTCCTTTTCCTGAATCGCCCCGGCGACCAGCGCAGCCGTATAGTTGCTTTTTCCCGTGCCTTCTCCGCCCGTGATGCAGAGGATGTTCTCTTCCGAACCCAGAGGCACGTCCCCGGCGGTCACGATGGCGACCGCCTGCTGTGGCGGGTGGTCGTAGTCGATCTCGCAGGATTTCAATACCGCCATCGTGTCACCGTACAGGCTATCCAGCATTTTAAGGAATAGCTTCACGAACTCGTCCCGTGTCCGTCCCGCCTTGAAGTAGTCCGACACGTCCTTGTCCGTCTTTTCACCCGTCAGCGGCAGCACCAGCCGTTTCACCCCGTACTCCGTTAGCTGCTGTCGGTGTTTCTCGGAGCTTTCCAGCCCTGTCTTATCCACATCGTACAGCAGAACGATATGTTTGAACCGGTACACCAGCTTCCGGATGATCTTTGCAGGTATCACCGATGTTTCCGAATTGAAACAGATCGCATGGAACCCGTGTGCCGCCAGCGTCAGCACGTCCTTTTCCCCGCCCGTCAGAAACAGCGTGTCACCTTTGGGCGGCAACTCTTCCAGCCCGAAACAATAGTTATCTCCCGTATGACCGCCGTACACGAACCGTACTTCCGATTTCGGGCGGTACACCTTCACGCCCCATTTCCCCACGTACCCAAATATCGGTTCTATGGTTGTGGACGTGAAACCGAACGCTTTCCCGTCTTTCGTTTCGCTCCGGTATTCCTTCAACGACTGCACCCCGTATCGGTTCAGCACCGCTTCCGTTATCCCGTACCCAGCCCAATACTCCAGTTCCTTTTCCGTGAACGGCTGCTGCACCGTCCGGTACGGGCGTGGCTTGTGTTCCGGCTCTGCTGCCCGTTCTTCCGTCCCGGTCGGCTCTGCTGTCCCGTCACCGTTCATCCCGTTTCCTTCCGCCAACGGGACAACCCGCATGGCAGCCTGCCGTTCCCGTACCGTTTCCGGCGGTACATCCTCGCTGATACCCAGACACAGCTCACGGTCTATCGTTTCCAGTATCTCCACGAAGTCGGCGGCGTTCTTGCAGTCCAGCCCCTTGATTTTCGCCACGATAAAGAAACAGTCGCCCGAAAAGTCCCCGTTCCCGAAGTCTTTCATCCTGTACGTCCCGCTACGGCGGTCATAATACACGTTGCACGAAGCCTTGCTGTCCTCGTACAGCGGGTTCAGGAAATTCCTGCCTACCCGCCACTTCACGGGCAGGTAGTGGCGGAACACGTCCAGCCCGTTACTCGTCCTTGCCAGTATTTCCTCTTTTCTTACCATACAGCTTGTATTTACGTTCATGCAAAGGGTGTGCTTCGACCATCCGGTCGATCTGCTTGTCAGGTGTTTCCCGCATCCACCGTTCCCGGAACTGTTCCACGTCCGTGCGGCGGTAGCGGATTTTCTTCCCGCAGATGGAGAAGGAGATAATCCGGTTCGTGCGGTAGCGTTGCAAGGTGCGGGGACTGATTTCGAGATATTCGCACACCTCGCTGCCCGTCATCCACTTGCCCGTCGTCCGGCTGTTCTTCTCTTCCTGTCCCTGTTGCCCGTCCGGTTCCCTTTGCCGGGACTCTTCCACGTATGCCGCTATCCCGTCAATCTTCTCCACGAGGGCGGCAAACGCTTTGCTTTCGATTGTTATTACTTCCATAATCTGTTGATTTTTAGATTTATGGTCGCAAATGTCCGCCTATTCGATTGTTTTTCTTTTCACGTCCGTACCACCTTGCCAAAGATTTTTTCCGGCACGAAAAAAGCCGCCGGAGAGCCTTTTCTTTCGGTTCTTCCGGCGGCTGCAAGCCGCTTGTCACTGGTTAGGGTTCGATAAAGTCGCTTTTAGCAGCTTGCTACGAACTTGCTAATCCCATCATTGGCTTTCAATAAGTTAGCTATCCGTTTCGTCCATCCGTTTGAGCAGTTGTTCGATCATTTGGTCAAGATACACCGTCCGGCTGTTCTTCCGGTTACGCATGGCGATAAACGTGTGGTACACGTCGCCGAGGTCAATATGAAATGTCCGTTCAAATGCCGTCACGATGTCGATAATGTCCGCTTTCCCGTTATCCACGCTTCCCGCCGCATGGATGCCGTATATCAGTTCCACCGCCGCCGCTTTCTTGTCCGTCCAGTACAGTTTCTTTCCCGATAGCGGCTCGCCGTCCGCAGGCTCACGCATCCGCCTTGTCAGGAAGGCTAACAGCAGTTCCACCGCAATCAGCCGGGCGACCAGTCGGTCATATCCGGTGGATAACTCCGCTTCCGGCTCGAAAATGAACGTATCCGTTTCCGGGCTTATCTCCGTTTGTCCCCGTTTGAAGTAGAAGTTGTCCCGGTACGTAGCCCCGCTGCGGTAATACTGGAAAAAGGAAAGGCTGCGTTCAAAGACCGTTTTCAGTTTCTCGATCTCACACTGGTAATAACCTGTGGCAAGTTCATAGCTTGGCGGTCGGTTGCTCTCGATCTGGTATAGCTTGTAGAAGTACAGCAGCCGTCCGAGTATCAGCGGCTTCTGGTACTTGAAAAATCGGATTTCCTCTGCGTCGTCCTTAAACTCACGGGACAACGCAAAGTTTTTCAGTTCAATCATTCTGTCTTTCAGGTAATTCATCATTCACGGCATCCCGGAATAATGTTTTCCCCTTCCAGATTGACCGTCCCCGTATGGCGGTCAATCTCCTGTAACATCGAATCAAAAAATTTATCCATGCAATCCTTTTTAGGTTTCTAAAAACGGCTGCAAAGTTACTGGCAATCCGGATATTACTTTTTTCGTTTCCCGTCCATTCTTTTTTGATAATCGCTCAACTGCAAGAAAAGTTATCAATTTTTCCGTATCTCACCCGGACTTGCCCCGAAATTCATCTGGCAGAACTCCGTCAGGTATGATTGCGACACAAACCCGCACACCTCTGCCACTTCCACCAGCGGCAAGTCTGTTTGTGTGAGCAGGTTCTTCACCTTGTCTTTCCGCAGTCCTTTCAGCCATTCATGGGGAGTAGTACGGAACTCTTCACGGAACAACCGCCGGAAAGTGCTTAGGCTGTACCCGCAAAGGTCAGCCAGATGCCCCGTATTCTTTGCCTTCATGCAGTGCTTCGTAACCTTCTCCACGAGCCTTTTATTCTTCACCATTCCCAGATACACCTCTGCCTGCAACAACTCTTCACCCGTCATTTCCTTTACCTTTACACAGGCAATAGGTATTTCCAGTTCCGTAGCACCTTTCGGCAAATCCTCGCTCTTGGTACAGTGCGGACGTTTCCGCTTCATTTGCTGCACATACTGCGCCAGTCGGTTATACACCCCGTTCAGATACCCCCGTTCGGGATAGATATGCAGCACCCGGCACAAGTATAGCAGTTCCTTGTTGCACCCGTAGTTGATATACCAACTCGATAACCGGAACACATACCGCAGTGCCGCATCTTCCCGTGACAAGGCAGCCAGCATCACATACGCCTCGAAACCCTTGTCACTGTACGTCACCGCTTCCGGTAGCTTGTTCAGCGTATCTGCCACGAACCGCATTACCCGTCCGTCCTCGGCAAGCTGTTCCAGCCCGGCAAATTCCCCAGCATCCTGCTTGCTTCGTATCATTCCTTCCATTGTTTCCACCAGAGCTTGCACCTTCTCCGCAATCTCCGGCTCTGCCATCACCGCTTGCAGCAACGTTTGGCTTAGTGTTGATGTTGTTTCCATTACCGTATCATGTTTAACAGATTTCACCGCATATAATTTTATTTGTCTATATCCGTATATCTATTCGTAACGCATAATATACTCTTCTTCCTTTGTGAACTCTCCGGTTTCTCCGTCAATTATATAGTTTGTTCTCTGCCCTTCGCTACGTGGTTCTACCGTTATTCCCCAAAAGCATTTTCCGGTTTTTGATTTCCTCTTTAGTCATAAATGTAATTACAATATTTGGCATAACCCACATATATAATTCTCCATTTGTTGGAAGAATACTTTTACGTGTTACTTTGTTTTCTCCAGTCTTTCGGTTAAACCATCCCTCTTTTTCCAACAACTCAATAATATCCTGCGGTTTGATTTTTCCGAACTTTTTATCTTCATCTATTAATTTG